>ERZ891134.841-NODE-841-length-23288-cov-5.986829_pt1 | contig 23288 bp, 25 predicted proteins | sample MGYA00520888_ERZ891134 | MGnify/ENA primary metagenome ERZ891134 (study PRJEB32303, sample SAMEA104408692) | aquatic metagenome | biome: Brackish water; feature: Coastal; material: water | place: Baltic Sea | collected 2014-10-23 | depth 10 m ... | reverse complement strand
GTACTGAGGAACTCCTCATCGCCTACGCCGGGCAAGAAGCCGAGGCCGCCCGCAATCACCCCTCCGATCCCTACCCGTCGATCTTGTCCCGGGCGATGCGGGGTCTTGGTAAAGAACTAGGCACCGAAGTCTCTTTCGACGATTCGCATGCGCTGGCCACCTCGGTTCCTGATTGGCCGGCTTTTCCCGACTCGGGGGAATCACTGCAGCGCCTATCTGAGCACTTCAAACTCATCATCTTGTCCAATATCGACAACGACGGATTCGCCGCCAGCAACGCCAAACTTGGCGTCACGTTCGATGCGATCCTCACCGCGGAGGACATCGGCTCCTATAAGCCGGCCGAAGGCAACTTCGATGCCCTAGACCATCAGGTCGATTCGATGGGTATCCCGCGCGACAAGCTCCTGCATGTGGCGCAGAGCCTGTTCCACGACCACGTTCCGGCCAAATCCCGCGGCATGGCCACCGTGTGGATCAACCGCCGCCATGCCGATCCCGGTTGGGGTGCCACCCCCAATCCCCAAGCCGACGTCACGCCGGATTGGACGTTCGCCTCGATGGCCGAATTCGCTGACGCTGTTGAAGCCGGCCGCGCGTGAAACACACCAGCGGCTTCGCAACCTTCGTTGGCCGGCCCAACGCTGGCAAGTCCACATTGATGAACGCGATTGTGGGTAGCAAACTCGCGATCACTTCCGATCGCCCGCAGACCACCCGCCGCACTATCCGCGGCATCGTGTCTAGACCGGAAGGTCAACTCATCATCGTGGACACCCCCGGCATGCACCGCCCGCGCACGCTGCTCGGTGAACGGCTGAACGATCAGGTACACGAAACGCTCGCTGATGTCGATGTGATCGGCTTGTGTCTGCCGGCCACCGAGAACATCGGGCCGGGGGACCGGTTCATCGCCGAACAGGTCGCCAAGACCAAGGCAATCAAGTTCGCCATCGTCACCAAGTCCGATACGGCAACACCCGAACGAATCGGCGAGCAACTACTGCAAGCCCAAGGCCTCGCCAGCCAACTCGGCTTCGAGTTCGCCGAAATCATCCCCGTCTCCGCCGCCACGGGAACGAACGTGCCCACCCTCACCGAACTGCTAATTGAGGCGATGCCCGAGGGTCCGAGTTTGTATCCCGAGGACGAGATCACCGATGAACCAATCGACATCACCATCGCCGAATACATCCGGGAAGCAGCGCTGAAGGAAGCTCGCGAGGAACTTCCCCACAGCATCGCGGTGGTGGTCGAGGAGATCGTGCCCCGCGAGGACCGCCCCGAGGGCAAGCCCCTCACTGACGTCCGCGCCGAGATCTACGTGGAGCGCGACAGCCAGAAAGCAATCGTGATCGGCAAGAAGGGCTCACGCCTGAAGGAGATCGGAGCGATCTCCCGCCCCCACATCGAAGCCCTGCTCGGCACCCCGGTCTTCCTCGACCTGCACGTCAAACTTGCCAAAGACTGGCAAAAGGACCCCAAGCAACTACGCCGCCTGGGCTTCTAAGCATATTTACATATTTCTGCATATCTTCCTAACATTGCTGTAAGAGAACCACTTTGGATTTGGACGATGACTTGTACACGCAGGTGAAGGTGCTGGCTGCCGAAAACCGCCGAACGGTCACGTCGGTCGTCGAGGACGCACTTCGCAGGGTGCTCATCGAGCACGCGCAGTCAAAGAAGCCGATCGAACTGCCAGTTTCGAAGGAGACGGGCTGGGTGCGCCCAGGAATTGACATCAACGACGCACGTGCGATTCATGACCTGCTGGATGGCTAGACATGTTGTGCCTGGACACAAACATCCTGGTTCACGCATTCCGGACGGGATCGCCTGACCATCAGCGCGTCCGCTCGTGGTTGATTGAAGCGCTCAATGGCGATGAACCTGTAATCGTTCCCGTTGATGTTGGCTGTGCATTTTTGAGGTTATGCACAAATCCCAGCGCTTTCCCCGACGCAAGTTCCAGTGCAGATGCGCTGGAGTTCTTACAGCGGGTTACCCGCGCGGCCTATGTCGTGTCAGCAAGTCCTTCAGCGTGGCAACGCTTCGTGGATCTCGTTGCAGAGTTCGATCTTGTAGGCAATGACGTTCCCGATGCACTAATTGCAGCCGAGGCTATTGACTCCCAAGCTTCCCCTGTCACGTTTGACCAAGGTTTCACGCGCTTCGCCGACCTGCAGGTTCATTCCGTGCCGTAAACGAGCTCTAGGCAAGAGCGGGCTAGGGTGAATCGCGATGGGAATACTCGAATAACTGCTTGCTCGGCCCCGACTGGCGCAGCTCCAGCAGTTTGGCCTGGGCGTCGGCCACAGTGGGGAATTCGCCGTCGTCCACGAACCAACACACGGTCATCGGTTCGATCGCCCGGTGAAACCACTCAGCGCGCCGCTTCATCACCGCGCGGTGACCGGGGTCGTCGATCACGAAGGACCGCAAGGCCGCTAGATCCCGCCATACCGACATGTTCACCAGCATCGCGTCATCGTCCAGTCCCTCGGCAGACAGGCGAACGCTGAGCGAGCCGTCGCCGTCATCGCGCAGCCGCCAAATGAATCCATCGCTTGCTTCGGCTGAAGCGTTCACTTCAGCGACCATCGACACGAAGCCAGCCATTTCGTCAGAAGACAGTGGATACTTCGCGAGCGCCAAATTCAGTTGCGCGAGTGGCACTAGAACCTCTCGTCGAGGTCGGGATGCAGTTCGTAGCGGCGGCCGTACGTCTCGATGATCGCGATGATGATGGCCACTAGCGGGATGCCGATGATCGCCCCGATCGGGCCGAACAAGGCTGCGCCGACAAAAACGGCGCCGAGGGCCACACCAGAGTTGATGTCCATCGTGGCGGTGGAGACCCGCGGGCTGAAGACGTAGTTCTCGATCTGCTGGTAGATCGTTGCGAAGATCACGATCCACAGGACGTTCCACGGGTTCTCGAACGCAGCGAACAGCGCCGGGACGATGAGGCCGATATAGGTGCCGACCGTTGGGATGAACTGACTGACGAAGCCGGCGAAGATGCCCATCGGCAGCCAGTAGGGCACGTCGATGATCCAGAAGAAAAAGGCGTGCGCGGCCGAGGAGATCACCGCTAGCGCAAGGCGGGAAATCACGAACCCGCCTGCCTTGCGCACCGAGATATCCCAAACATCCATGAAGACCACCTGTCGCTCCGGGGGGAGCCAGGAGGCGATGAAGCGCTTGATCTTTGGGGCAGCGGCGGAGAAGTAGAAGCTGAAAACCAAGATGGTTAGGAAGGAGAACAAGACACCGAACACACTCGCGATCACGCCGATGATGCCACCGGCGAGAGAGCCCGCGAGGTCAGCCACCTGCTCGGTCGTCAAACTCAAGTTGGACGTTATCTCTGCTGGATCGATGCCTGCGTTGAACGTTCCGTTTAACCAGTCGACCACATCGAGCACCAAGAACGGAACGCTCAGCACTAAGGCGGTTGCCTGGTTGGCCAGCGCTCCACCGAAGAGGAACAGGAACAAGCCGACAGCCAAGCTGACGCCCAAGGCAACGATCGTCGTTGCCAATCCACGCCGCATTCCGCGCCGGGCAAGACCGGTGACCAGCGGATCGAAGGAGATCGCCAATAGCCAAGCGAGCAGGATGTTGAATAGGAAGCCAGCCAGGCGGATCGCTGTCCATTCGAACAGTTGGAACAGCAAGATCGCCACCAAGATGATGACGATCGTCTTGCGTAGGAAGCGCGGGTCAAGGGCCACCATCTGAACCGATCGGCGGGGTAGCTCTTGGGGTGAATTCTCTGCCCGCGCGTCGGGGGGCGTGGGGTCTTCAGCCATTCGAAGCCTCCATCCACGACCCCACCGAGGCCTCCTGGGCGCGCCACCTGCACGCATCGCTGCCAGCCAGTGAGAATGTACCGTGCCGTTGTACCGCGATGAGGGAATTGTGCTGCGCACCCAGAAGCTGGGTGAAGCAGATCGCATCATCACCCTGCTTACCCGCGGCAACGGTCGAGTCAGAGCTGTTGCTCGGGGAGTTCGTAAAACATCGAGTCGCATCGGTGCGCGGCTCGAGCCGTTCAACCACGTCGACGTGCAGTTTTATGAAGGCAAATCGCTGGACAACGTCTCCCAAGTCGAGACGATCGATCCGATCGGCGGCCGGCTAGCCGGTGACTACGCGAAGTGGACCGCCGGCACGGTCATGCTCGAAACCGCCGAGCGGCTCACGCCGGAAGAACGCGAACCCACCGTCCAGCACTACGCGCTGCTGGTATCTGGCCTGAGATCCATGGCTGCCAGTGAGCACGAGCCCACACTCATCCTCGATGCCTATCTGCTTCGCAGCCTCGCGGTGGCCGGCTGGTCGCCGTCCTTCGACGATTGCGCGCGCTGCGGTGAGCCCGGCCCGCACCGCGCCTTCAACATCCAGGCCGGCGGGATGATGTGCCCGGCCTGCCGGCCACCGGGCAGCGCCGCCCCCAGCCCGCTCACCGTCGCCCTGCTCGGCGCGCTGCTTTCAGGGGACTGGGACACCGCCGACGGATCCGCCCACCGTGAGCGCACCGAGGCCAGCGGCCTGGTCGCTGCCTTTCTGCAATGGCACCTGGAGCGAGGCCTGAGATCCCTGCCCCTGGTCGACCGCACCTGGCACTCCCAAGCCCAAGGCCTGTAAGGATCGATCAATGGCCCGGCGAACCAATCCACCCCAGCGCACGCCCACGCGTAATCCCAGCCCTCACCCCTCCGGCGCCACGCCGCCGAAGCTCCCAAGAGAACTCGTTCCCAGGCATGTAGCGATCGTGATGGACGGCAACGGCCGCTGGGCGAAGGAACGCGGTCTGCCGCGAACCAAGGGCCACGAGATGGGCGAGGCGAGTTTGCTCGACTGCGTGCACGGCGCGATCGAACTGGGCATCACGCATATCTCCGCGTACGCATTCAGCACCGAGAATTGGAAGCGCTCACCGGATGAAGTGAAGTTCTTGATGGGTTTCAACCGCGATGTGATCAGACGCCGCCGCGATGAAATGAACGAACTCGGGGTGCGCGTGCGCTGGGCGGGTCAACGCAAGCGGCTATGGAAGTCGGTTATCGATGAACTCGAAACCGCGGAGGAACTGACCAAGAACAACAACACCCTCACTTTGACGATGTGCGTCAACTACGGCGGTCGCGCCGAGATCGCCGAAGCCGCGAAGAAGATCGCGAAGCAAGTACAAGAAAACAGACTCGACCCGGACAAGATCGACGAACGCACCATCGCGAAGTACCTCGACGAACCTGACATGCCCGATGTCGATCTGTTCGTGCGCTCCTCCGGTGAGCAGCGCACCTCGAATTTTCTTCTCTGGCAGTCGGCGTACGCCGAGATGGTCTTCTTGGACACTCTCTGGCCAGACTTCGACCGCCGGCACCTGTGGCACGCCTGCGAGATCTACGCCTCCCGGGATCGCCGGTATGGAGGCGCTGCCCCTAATCCACCCGCTGACTAGAGCGAGCAGTCAGCGCACAGCCCGAAGATCTCCAGGGTGTGGCTGACGTCGGTGAAGCCGTGTTCGGCGGACACCTTGTCCGCCCAGCGCTCCACGGCAGGGCCGTCCACTTCAACGGTTTTGCCGCAGGCTCGACAGACCAAGTGATGGTGGTGGAAGTCGCTGCAGCTGCGGTAGACGCTCTCGCCATCCTCGCGGACGATCACATCGACATCGCCGGACTCGGCGAGCGCAGTGAGGGTGCGATAGACCGTGGTAAGTCCCACGGTGTCGCCCTTATGGCGCAGGTAGTCGTGGATCTCTTGCGTGGAGCGGAAATCGTCGAGTTCATCGAGCGCGGTGATGACCGCAGTGCGCTGCTTGGTGGAACGCTGACCGATGGCGCTCTTGGCGTCCGCCTTGGATTCAGTGGCCATGGTCGTGTCCGTGTCCGTGTTGGTCGTGGGCGTTGTGACTGATGTCGAAGCCGTGGTCATGATGTTCGGTGGGGAACAGCGGTGCGTCGTCGTCCTTTGCGTGCAATGACCCTAGTCCGTAGGCGGTGGCGAGGTTGTCCGGTGTGAGCACCTGCGCTGGTGGCCCGGAGGCGACCACATAGCCGGAGGTGAGAATGACGTGGTCGGCGGCTTTGGCTTCCTCGAGATCGTGCGTGGTGAGGACAACTGAGCAGCCGCGGGTCGGTTCGTCGTGAATGATGCCGTCGATCGTCTTGGCCGAGTTGATGTCCAAGCCGGTGAGCGGTTCATCGAGCAGCAGCATGGCGTGATCTTGGGTGATGCCTTGGGCAACGTAAACGCGCTGGCGCTGACCTCCGGACAGTTCGGTCAGGTGGCGATCGGCGAGGTGGGCGATGTCGAGCCGTTCCATTGCCTGCTGCACACGCTTCTTGTCATCGGCGCTCGGGCGGCGCAGGAAACCGAGGGTTGGGTATCGGCCCATGGCCACGGCTTCGCGAACCGTGAGCGGGGTTCCCGCCGGGACGGTTGTGTATTGCAGGACGTAGGCGATCTGCGACTGGCTGAGTTCAGGCGTTGCGCCGAGCACACTGAGTGCACCGCCGGAGATCGGTAGCAGGTTCGCGATCGCGTGCAGCAGTGTGGACTTGCCCGAACCGTTGGGTCCGATGATCGCGGTGATGGCGCCTTGGGGAATCGTGAAGTCCGAGTCCTTCAGCGCCACACGGTCCCCGCGGCTGATGACCACGTGCCTGCCGACAACTGCATCAGGCATGCGCCACCTCCTGCGGTGCGCGCTTGGGTGCCAAGCGGGTGATCGCCAGCACGATGAAGAACAAAACGATCGGCACCAGTGCCATAGTGGCCGAACCGGCGGTGCTCAGGTGGTAGCTGAGAGTGAGGCCGAGCCACACCGAGAACAGCGCGATGATTGCGGAGTAGATCATCATGCGCGGAACAGTGCGGGCGATGAGGCTGGCGGTGGCGGGCGGGCCGACGAGCAGACCGAACACCAGCAGTGTTCCCACGGATTGGTAACTGCCGATTACCGCAGCGGCGATGAGGACGAGCAAGGCTGCGTGTGCGCGCTTGGGTTTCATGCCCCACAGTTCCGCCTTCTCGGCGTTGAAACTCAGTGCCAGAAGTGGTCGGTAGAGCGCGAGGGCGACGGCGATGACGATGATCGCCAGGATCGCTTGGCCGTAGAGATCAGAGGTAGTCACGCCGAGGGCGTCGCCGAACAAAATGCTGGTCAGGCTTCCTGAGTACGTGTCGAGTCGGGAAATGATCACCACGCCGAGGGCGAGCATGCCTACAAACAGCAAACCGATCGAGGTGTCCTCGCTCAACACCGTCTGCCGGTTGACCACTTCGATCGCGAAGACCATGACCGCTGCAGCCACGGCTGCGCCGAGCAATGGGTTGATGTCGAGCACCACTGCAGCCGCGATGCCCGGAACCACACCGTGCACGAAGGCATCCCCGAAGAAGCTCATGCCGCGCAGCACCAGCCAGGTGCCGACCACGGAGGTCATCAGCGCGGCGAGCGCGCCACCGAGCAGCGCCCGCTGCTGGAAGGCAAGGGCGAACGGCTCGGTGAACCACTCCACGGGCGTCAGTGTGACAGGGGTCGTTGGTGCGGGATTCAGGCGTTCAAGGCGTTTGAGATGAGCTCAGCATTGGTGCGCATCATCGAGATGTAGTCCTCAGCGCCCGAACCGGGCTCACCCAGGCTGCCTACGAAGAGCTGCACTACCTGCACATCTCCACCGACCTCGGCGGCCACGGCGTCGGACAGTGCGCTCGGGTCCGCTGTGTTAGCGAAGATCACCTGAACACCCTCGTCCTGCATGACCTTGACCAGTTCAGCGAGATCGGCGCTGCTCGGCTCGGCGAGAGTGGTGCCGGCCGGGATGACCGTTCCTGCAATCTCATAGCCGTACGCGTCGGCTAGGTAGCCCAGGGCGTCGTGATCGGTGATCAGGATGCGCTGGTCCGCGGGCACGGATTCAAGCAACGCACGCACGTCTGCCTCAGCAGCACGGATCTCGTCGGCGATCTGCGCACCGCAATCGGCGTAGGTCTGACCGTTCTCGACAGCAAGTTGGTCACCGATGAGCTGCGCGGCCGTTGCCATGCGGTTCATGTCGAACCAGAAGTGCGGGTCATCATCGCCGTGGCCGTGTTCATCTTCGGAGTGTTCATCTTCGGAATGCTCGTCTTCCTTGGCTTCGTCGTTGTGCTCGTCGTCGTGGTCGTCTTCCTTCGCTTCGTCGGAATGATCATCGTGACCGCCGGCACCGAAGGGGATCGGATCGACCAGGTCGGCGATCTCGATGACGGTGGCGCCATCGGAGGCAGCGTTCTCTAACGCGTCGTCAAGGCCGGCTTCAAGACCAAGTCCGTTCGAGATGACAACCTGCGCGGTGACCATCTCGGCGACCTGCGCGGAGGAGGGGGAGAAATCGTGCGGATCGGCACCGATCGGCATCAACGTGGTGGCGGTGGACTCAGGGTTGGCGCACGCCACGATCTGCGCTGCGACGTCGCCGAGCATCGTGGTGGTTGCCACGACGTTGACCGGGGTGCCCTCAGCTGGGGCAGGAGCTTCTTCATCATCGACTTCGCTCGATTCGTCCTCTGCGGTTGTTTCCCCGGTGACCACCTCGGCCGTCTGGGTGTCAGTCGCGGCGTCGTTGCCCGAACAAGCCGCCAGCGGGGCGGCGAGGGCGAGGGCGGCGGCGGGAATGAGAACTAGTCGTGAAGTGCGCATGGGGTGAGTATGCGCCTATTGGTAATGATTGTCAATATCAGAAGCGGCCGAGGAATTTCAGAACCGCGATACCGAGGACCGCGGCCACGACGATCACACGGGTTAAACGCCGACCGGTGGTCAACACCGGCCAGGACAAGGCCAGCAACCAGCCCAGGAACCCGCCGACGATGAGCAGGAAGATGCCGCCGAGCCAGGCCAGGTCCCCGGTTTGGATCAGCCCGAGGAACAAAAAGGTGCCCATCAGCACCACGATCAGCCAACGCGGGAGGGCAAGCAGGCGCATGAGGATGGGCACGCTGGCGCGCTCGAGGTTGCCGCGTGGGTTAGCGGGCGGCTGGTTGGCCGACTGCCTTGGTGCTTGCTTCGGCGGCTGGGGTGGTTGCTGAGGCGCCGGGCCTTTCACGCCCGGGGGCAACTGGCCCTTCTTCGGGCGCTTCTTTGCAGCCATTGCGGATCCTTCACCGTGCATTAGCGTCACCGGTATGGACGCGTTGTCGGATTTCGAGCCTAGTGCGGTGGGTGCGGCTGCGCCGGTGCTGGTGGTTTCGCGGTATCGGGTGGAAAGCGAACGCGCGCAGTGGCTCGCGCAGATGCGCGAAGCGCTGGCGATCTTGGGCGAATCGGCTGGCTTCATCCGCGGGCAGATCGCCCAAGCCACCGACGATGCGGACTTGCTGGTGGTCTCCACATCCTGGGAAGGCGTGGGGGCGTATCGCAAGGCGCTCAGCCGTTTCGAAGTGAAGGCGCAGGTGATCCCGCTGTTGTCTTTGGCGATTGATGAGCCGAGCGCTTTTGAATCCGTCGTTGTTCTTGATGAGAGTGGCGAGCGGTTGTTCGCCAGTGGGCTGGCAGCCGACCACCGGGAAGTCGGTTTGGGATCGGCGGCCGCGGCATCGGTGGCATCGATCAATGGGTCGTTTAGTGGGGTCGAGCGATGAAGTTCGCGAACCTGGCCGATGCCGGGGATCGACTCGCGCCGCTGCTAGCCGACCTGCCGCGCGAATCGCTGCTGATCGCGATCATGCCCAGCGGCATCGCGGTGGCCTGCCGGATCGCCAAGCAAACGCGGATGGATGTGGGGGCGGCGTTCCTGGATCGTGACGGTGAGGTTGTTCGGGTGACCGAGCTGCCGCCGGTTGATGGACGCACTGTGGTGATCGTGGACGACGGCATCGAGACCGGAACCGCGGTGCGAGCAGTAGTGCAGGCGGTTCGCGATGCCGGGGCGGCGCGAGTGATCGTGGCGATGCCGGTGGTGCCGAAAGAAGCGCAGGCCTGGCTTGACTTGATGGTCGATGAGGTGATCGCCATCGATCGACCCTTCGGGCGGCGCTCGCTGGCTTGGCACTACGAGGAATTCGACCCCATCGACGATGAGATGGGGCGGTTCATCCTCGAGCGGCAGGCGTGGAAGCGCGGGTGGGTGACCGAGTGCGTGCCGAAGTCGGGTGAGCCGGGGGAGGCCGGGGAATCCTCGGCCGTTGCCAGGAGTTCTGACTAGAAGTCTGAGCAGAATCAGCCTAGGATCTGTTCATGACCATCAACGTCGGCATCTATGAGGCCCGCACCGATTTCTCGCGTCTGATCGCCCTGGTGGAGTCCAGGGAGGAGGACGTAATGGTGACCCGGCATGGCAAGCCGGTTGCCCACATCGTCGCTCCTGGCGCACATCTGGAAACACCCAAGGAGTTGCTAGAGGCCGACGCACGGCGGGCCCAGCGGCGCCTGCGTCTGGAGGCCGCCCGTCGTCGGGCCAGGGGAGCTTTCGTGCGCAAGCCCGCCAGCCGAGAGGAAGTCCTCGAATGGATCCGGGAGAGCCGGGAGGATGCATGGACGTGATCTTGGATGCGTCCTACGCCGTCGAAGCGGTAGCGATGGACGCAGATCAGCTGTTCGACCAGCTTGATGAACACGATGTCTGGGTTCCCTCGATATATCTGGATGAATGCCGGAATTCGATGATTCGCCGGGTTCGGATGAGGGATCTTCCTGAGGATCGACTGATGGACGTTGTGGACTCACTGCTTGCGTGGCCAGATGCGGTTCTATCGCCAGCCCATGAACTCATCATTGACACGGCCATGCAGCACGGGCTGAACGGGTTCGATGCTGCGTACCTAGCGCTGGCACTGCAGGCGGGCGATGGCATCGCCACATTGGAGAAGCAGGTGCAGCGGGCCGCTGAAACCCTCGGGCTCGTTGTCTTCTCTTGAGGTGCGGAAACTTTCGGGATGTGAATGTGACGGATGACGCCCGCGAGGGCGCTGAATAACGTCGTGCTCGTAGGGTTGGGGTAATCCGCCGACAGCCAGCCGGAGTGGAAGCGCGCAGGGCGCTTCGGAAAAGGAGCGTCTTGTGGCCGATCGTGTTGATGCCGTCGTCAATCTCTCTAAGCGGCGCGGTTTCGTCTTTCCGTCCTCGGAAATCTACGGAGGCACGCGCTCGGCTTGGGATTACGGTCCCAACGGCGTGGAACTTAAAGAGAACGTACGCCGGCAATGGTGGCAGCACATGGTGCGCGGTCGCGACGATGTGGTGGGTCTGGATTCCTCGGTGATCTTGGCCTCGCAGGTGTGGGTGGCATCCGGGCACGTGGATGCGTTCGTGGATCCGCTCACCGAGTGCAAGCAGTGCCATAAGCGCTGGCGAGCCGATCAGTTGATCGAGGCTTTTGCGGAGAAGCACGGTCATGAGCCGCCACAGGGTTTGCTCGATGTGGTGTGCACGAACTGCGGCACTACCGGCAACTTCACCGAACCGCAGAACTTCAACGGGATGCTGCGCACGATGGTCGGCCCGGTTGAAGACGAGGGTGCGCTGCACTACCTGCGCCCGGAGACCGCGCAGGGCATCTTCGTGAACTACCTGAACGTGATGAACGCCGCGCGCAAGAAGCCCCCGTTCGGCATCGGCCAAACCGGCAAGAGCTTTCGCAACGAGATCACCCCGGGCAACTTCATCTTCCGAACCAGGGAGTTCGAGCAGATGGAGATGGAGTTCTTCGTCAAGCCCGGCACCGATGAGGAATGGCACGAGTACTGGCTGAAGAACCGCTGGGACTGGTACGTGGACCTGGGTCTGAACCCGGAGAACATGCGCTTCCTGGAGCACCCGGCCGAGAAGCTCTCGCACTACTCCAAGCGCACGGTAGATATCGAATACCGATTCCGCTTCGCCGGTAGCGAGTGGGCCGAACTCGAAGGCATCGCCAACCGCACCGATTACGACCTTAAGACCCACGCCGAGAACTCAGGGGTGGACTTGAGCTACTTCGATCAGGAGATCGACGAGCGTTGGACGCCGTACGTGATCGAGCCGGCGGCCGGCCTGACCCGGGCAGTGCTCGCGTTCATGCTCGATGCATACGACGAAGACGAAGCCCCGAACTCCAAGGGCGGGGTCGATAAGCGCACAGTGCTGCGCTTCGATCCGCGGTTGGCTCCGGTGAAAGCTGCAGTGCTTCCGCTCTCACGAAACGCCGATCTCACCCCCAAGGCGAAAGACGTCGCTTCGATGCTGCGCAAGCTATGGAACGTCGATTTCGACGATGCCGGAGCGATCGGGCGGCGCTACCGCCGGCAAGACGAAATCGGCACGCCGTTCTGTGTGACGGTCGACTTCGACTCTCTCGAGGACCAGGCCGTGACGGTGCGCGAGCGCGACTCGATGGCCCAAGAGCGCATCGGGATCGACTCGCTGGTGGCGTGGTTGGGAGCGCGGCTTCCCGCTTGCTAAGTCAGTGGCATTCGCAGCGGGTGGCACTGCGGGAGAGCCGATTGGTGACATCACCGGACTCATCGATGGTGAGGTCGGCTTCGCCGTCGGAGATCACTGCATAGGGCGCGGGACCGGTCATCGCGCTAGTCACGAAGGATGCAGTTAGGCCGTTGACATCCACTACCGCGCCGATATGAAACAGCGAGCGCGTCTCGTCGATGGCATCACCCGTTCCCGCACGGATCACCAGGCGGGTGTCCGGAGCGGTAGCCAGGGAAGAGACTGCAACAGCGATGTTGTCCCATTCGGCCGAACCGGCGGCGATGAGGGCTTGCGCGTGCTCGGCTCGTGCCGCCTTAAGAGTTGCCCGAGATGCGGCATCGCCGACGATCACCGGGATGGCCTTGGATCGGGCGATCTGAAGCGAGCGGGCCTGCGGGTTGACTTCGATCCCGATGACAGCGATGCCGAGAGCCTGTAGTTCCTCAGCGAGGCGCAGGCCGACTTGACCCATGCCCACTACCACTACGTGCCCGCTGCGGGGGGCGACACGTTTGCCGATGAGGGCGACGTGTCGACCGGAGAGCAGGTAATTGACGATGCCGGCGGCGAACATCGCGGTAAAGGTGAGTACGGCCAAGGCCGCGAAGGTGGCCCAGATTAGGACGAGAGGTTCGTCGTCGGAAAGCGCTGGCGCGGAGATAGTGGCTGTTGTTCTCGTGGCGTCATAGAGGGCACGAATGAATTGCGCGTGCTGCAAGCCCACGATTGTGTCCAGGGCGATGATCGTGATCAGACCGAACACTCCAGTGAGCAGCACCTTGGTGCCTGCGTCGTAGGCGCGAAGTTGGCCGGTGAGCTTGCCGATGCGCCCAGGCTTGCGGATGACATCGGGAACCTCATAGTCCTGAACCCGCACCGAGATGTCGTGACCGTCGGGGGTGAGGGAGACCCATGCTTTTTCGTCTTGAGTGTCCTTGCGTCGGATGGCCGATGCGCGCGGATCGATTGCCGCGGCGACCAGGCTCGGCACGCTGATGGCAGCGGGGGAGAGAACTACCGAGGTGGGCACGGCGGTGCGCAGTTGCTCTCGGGCGGTGCGGTCGAACATCGCAACGAACAGGCGCGCTCCGGGTCGGATGTGATGGGCGGCAAGGCTGTAGCGAAGGGCCTTGATGTCGTCATGCAACATCACCGCGATGCCATCGACGTCCGAGGAGAGTGCTGCGCGCAGTTCGGCGTCAGATGGTTCGTCGAGGTGGATTGTGTCCAGCCCGGAAGATCGCAATAGACCGCACACGCGGCGTCCAACCGGAGTCTGGCCGATGACCAGGATGCGCTCACTCACCCAGCAAGGCTATGGGGGCTGGGCGCATGGCGCGAACGATTCACCCGGTGTCGTACTCAGAAGCCTCATGCGTTGGGGCACCACGAACGATGCTGGGATACTCACGGTGTGAGCGTGGAACAGCAGGCACGGCCGTTACCGCTGTATGTGGGTGATCAAGTGATCGACCCACCGGTGGTGCTGGCCCCTATGGCCGGCATCACCAACCGGGCATTTCGGCGATTGTGTCGGGAATCCGGTGCTGGGCTCTACGTCTCAGAGATGGTCACCAGCCGTGCGCTGGTCGAACGCAACGAAGCGACTCTGGACATGGTCACCTTCGCTGACGACGAATCCCCGCGCTCTGTACAGCTCTACGGGGTGGATCCGCAGGTGATGGCTGAAGCGGTTCGAATCATTGTTGATGAAGATCGCGCCGATCACATCGACATGAATTTCGGTTGTCCCGTTCCCAAAGTCACCCGCAAGGGCGGTGGCAGCGCGCTGCCGTGGAAGAAGGACCTCTTCGCTTCGATCGTGGAAGCGGCAGTTTCCGCTGCTGATGGTCGCGTGCCCGTTTCGGTGAAGATGCGCAAGGGCATCGATGATGATCACCTGACCTATCTGGAGGCTGGTCGCACCGCCGCTGCTGCCGGTGTTTCCTGGGTCGCCCTGCACGGGCGCACCGCGCAGGAGATGTATTCCGGGCAAGCGGACTGGACAGCAATCGCGCGGTTGAAGGATGAACTCGTTCCTTTTGGTACCCCGGTGCTCGGTAACGGTGATGTCTGGACGGCGGCCGATGCGCTGCGGATGGTCGAGGTGACCGGCGCCGATGGAGTTGTGGTTGGTCGTGGTTGCTTGGGTCGGCCTTGGTTGTTCGGGCACCTGGTTGCGGCGTTCCGAGGTGACCGATTGCCCAGTGAGCCGCGGCTGGACGAGGTGCTGCGGATTTTGCGCCGGCATGCCGAGTTGCTGTGCGCTGATTACGGCGAGGTGAAGGGGTGCCGAGATATCCGCAAGCACATGGCCTGGTACCTGAAAGGTTTCCGTGTTCCGCAACCCATCCGTCAAGCACTCGGAACCGTTGCCACGCTCGCGGAATTGGACGCCCTGCTCGAGCAGATCGATGGAGATCAAGACTTCAACTCCGAGGTGGGCTCTGGCCCACGCGGGCGCACCTCCGGTGGGCGGGCGCCCACGTTGCCCGAGGGATGGTTGGACAGTCCGTTCCTCGATGACGCAGCCGCGTGCGAAGTGGCGCAGGCGGAGCTTTCGGTCAGCGGCGGATGATGTAACCGCGGTCAACGGGGGTGCACGATGTGGGCGAGGTCACGCACACAGTGTGGGATGAATATCCGGATTAACTAGCCATCAAGCGTTTGCATGGTGTGCTCTTAGGGGATGTACGTCTACGACTTCCGCGATGGCGACCGCTCCATGAACGATCTCCTTGGCGGTAAAGGGGCCAACCTCGCCGAGATGACCAAGCTTGGCCTTCCGGTTCCGCCAGGATTCACGATCACCACGCAGGCGTGTCGGCACTACCTCGAGCATGGCGGTAATCCTGACGGACTCGAAGCCGAGATCGCCACGCACGTTGCGAATCTCGAGGAGCAGATGGGACGTCGCCTCGGAGATCCGACTGATCCGCTCCTGGTTTCGGTGCGCTCAGGGGCGCGATTCTCGATGCCCGGGATGATGGAAACGGTCTTGAACATCGGGTTGAACGATGACAGCGTGCAAGGACTAGCTGCCAAGGCCGACGACGAACGCTTCGCTTGGGATGCCTACCGGCGGTTACTGCAAATGTTCGGCAAAACCGTCTTGGACATCGATGGAGAAGAGTTCGAGTCCCGTCTTGACGCAGCGAAGGAATCGGCCGGGGTAGCAACCGACGTCGAGCTCTCACCTGGGCAGGTGCGCGAACTCGTCGAGCAGTTCAAAGACGTTATCGCTCGGGAGTCCGGTGCGCCCTTCCCGCAGGATCCGCACGAGCAAATGATCCGCGCGGTTCGGGCGGTCTTCGATTCGTGGAATACCGAACGTGCGGTCATCTATCGCCGTCGCGAGCGCATCCCAGACGATTTAGGAACCGCTGTCAACGTGCAGGCGATGGCTTTCGGCAATGTTGGCGAAGGTTCAGGAACCGGCGTTGCCTTCACCCGCGATCCAGGATCAGGAGAGAAAGGCGTCTACGGCGATTACCTGCCCGATGCGCAGGGCGAGGACGTGGTGTCGGGAATTCGGAACACCTTGTCTCTCCACGATCTTGAGGGCATCGACAAGAAGTCCTACGACGAACTGATGTCCATCATGAACACGCTGGAGGCGCACTACCGCGATCTATGCGACATCGAATTCACCGTCGAACGCGGGAAGTTGTGGATGCTGCAGACCCGAGTGGGCAAGCGAACGGCGGGTGCCGCCTTCCGAATTGCGATCCAACTGGTCGATGAAGGCGTGATCTCGATGGATGAGGCAGTTGAGCGAGTGACCGGCCAGCAACTCGCGCAACTTATGTTCCCGCAGTTCGCCGCCGATACAGAAGGTGAGGTGTTGGCCAGGGGCACCAACGCCTCTCCTGGAGCCGCAGTAGGCAAGGTGGTGTTCGACTCTGCTTCAGCGGTGGCGTGGACAGCGCGCGGTGAGCAGGTGATCTTGGTGCGTCGGGAGACCAACCCGGACGATCTTGCGGGCATGGTCGCGGCCGCTGGCATCTTGACCAGCAGGGGTGGCAAGACCTCGCACGCGGCCGTGGTGGCGCGCGGTATGGGCAAGACTGCGGTCTGCGGCGCGGAATCAATCGAGGTTCGCGGCAGCGAAAAGGTGCTGCGCGTGGGTGATCGAGAGGTGCGCGAAGGCGAAATTATTTCCATCGATGGCAGCACCGGTGAGGTGTTCTACGGCGAGGTGCCTGTCGTGCAAAGCCCGGTGGTGCGCTACTTCGAAGAGGGCCTTGATGCGGCGCTGACCGGAGTCGATGGGTCTACTACCGATCTCGTGCGTGCGGTCGATCGGATCATGAAGCACGCCGACGAAAGACGCAGGCTAGGTGTGCGGACGAACGCCGATACTGGCCCGGACTCCGCTCGCGCCCGTCGCATGGGGGCCGAGGGGATCGGGCTGCTGCGTACCGAGCACATGTTCCTCGGTGAGCACAAGAAGTACGTGGAGAAGCTGATCGTTGCGAGCAGCGATGAAGATCGCGAGGCGGCGCTTGCTGCGCTCCTTCCCCTCCAGATCGCTGACTTCACCGATGTGCTCGATGCTATGGATGGTCTACCGGTCACGATTCGCTTGATAGATCCGCCCTTGCATGAGTTCTTGCCTGATCGCACCGAGTTGGCGATCGACGTGGCGCTCGCCAAAGAGCGCGGACAGGTGAACGAGGAGGACGTCGCATTGCTACGCGAGGTCAACCGCCTAGCTGAGCAGAACCCGATGCTGGGCCTGCGTGGGGTGCGACTTGGGCTGGTGCTGCCAGGCCTGTTCGCTCTTCAGGTGCGGGCGATCGCCGAAGCGGCGTGTGCGCTGCGGGCTCTTGGTAAGGATCCGCACGCGGAGATCATGATTCCGCTGGTGGCAACCGCGGCGGAATTCGAATTCACCCGCGCTGAGGCCGAGCAGGTTCTCGCCGAGGTCGGAGCCAAGAACGGCTGCGCGCTTGGCTTCCCGATCGGAACGATGATCGAGTTGCCGCGCGCCGCGCTGACGGCGGATCGGATCGCCGAGACGGCGGAGTTCTTCTCCTTTGGCACCAACGATCTGACGCAGACCACTTGGGGCTTTAGTCGAGACGACGTGGAGGCAGCGTTCTTCAGCCCCTATTTAGAGATGGGGATTTTCTCAGTTTCGCCGTTCGAATCGATTGACCGCGAGGGTGTTGGCGCGCTCGTACGCACAGCGGTGCAGAAAGGGCGAGACACGCGGCCGGGACTGCACTGCGGGGTATGCGGTGAACATGGCGGGGATCCGGAGTCGGTGCACTTCTTCGATGAGGTGGGTTTGGACTATGTGTCGTGCTCGCCGTTCCGGGTTCCGGTGGCCCGGCTCGAAGCCGGTCGCTCGGCGATTGAGCGAGCCGGCGGACAGGGCAGCGACAGCCGCTGACCGACCCGGCGGGCGTGGCACACCTGAAACGGGTGTGACTCGTGTGACTATTGCGCCGTGGCTTCCCCGTCCGTGGTTCATCGTCGTGCCGCGGGCCCCGTCACAGTTTCCCGACCGCTTGCGGTGCATCCGCGCTGGTCTTCCCCGCGTGCTGCCAGCACCCTGATCCTGACCATGGTGATCGCGATCGCCCTACTCATCCCGGTAGGCGCGACCGTTCAGGTGGTCTTGGCCTCGCAACTGGACGACCGTTCACCCACTCAGGCGATCGTGATGCTGGACCCGGGTCGCGTTTGGGGAGACCCCGAGGCTGCCCGCGTGGCACGGATCGAGCACGCCGCCACCTTGTATCGCGAAGGTGTAGCCCCGGTGGTGATGGTCACGGGACCTTCGCGCACACACGCTGCAAGCCGCGCCGCGCTTTGGGTGAACGGGGTTCCACCGGCTGATGTCATCACCTTCCAGTCCGGGGCTGACACGGTGGGGCCGCTTGCCATCGTGGCGTCGGTGATGCGCGATCTGAACTGGTCTTCGGCAACCGTGGTCACAGATCCGGCGCACGCAGCCAGAGTCCAGGCCACCGCGAGTGAGCTCGGACTCGATGCGCGCGTCTCTCCGACCGACGAAGGCTCGAACGTCTCCTTGACCTCTGATTACGTCGGCCGGGAAGTGGCTGCGCTGCTGCGCCACCATGCGTTCACTCGCTGGACTTTGCCGAGCGTCGTGGATTCGTCCCCGGCTCGTTAGTGTCAGGGCGTGAGCGCACGCGAGATCCCCGGGTACGGCGAAGCCGACACCGCGCGTTTGGTTACCGAGCCAATCAAAGAAGGCGTCCGCAGCCCGTTCGCGCGTGATCGGGCCCGGGTGCTCCACTCCTCGGCTTTGCGCCGGCTGGCCGCCAAAACCCAGGTGATGGTCGCCGGGCAAGACGATTTCCCTCGCACTCGACTCACCCACACCCTCGAAGTTGCCCAGATCGCCCGGGAACTCGGGGAAGCGCTCGGCTGCGATGCCGACATAGTGGAAGTCGCGGGCCTCGCGCACGACCTCGGCCACCCGCCTTTCGGGCACAACGGTGAGGACGAACTCAACCGACTTACCGAATACATTGGTGGGTTTGAGGGCAACGCGCAGACCCTGCGCGTGCTGACCCGCTTGGAAGCCAAAGTCTTCGATCCGGAGTTGGAGCGCAGCGCCGGGCTCAATCTCACGCGTGCATGCCTCGATGCTTCGTGCAAGTACCCGTGGGCGCGCAAAGAGGGGGAGCGCAAGTTCGGTTACTACCACGATGATTCCTACGTATTCGCATGGCTGCGCGAGGGTGCGCCCGCAGAACGCACCTGCCTGGAGGAGCAGGTAATGGACTGGAGTGATGACGTCGCTTATTCGGTGCATGATGTAGAAGACGCCGTGCACGTTGGGCTCGTCGATTTGGATCTGCTGGCAGAGCCCGATGTGCGAAGTGAACTCGTGACCATCGCCCATGAGCGTTATCTGCCAGAAGCCAGCATCGAAGAACTCGACAGTGCCATCGATCGGCTACGCGGATTGGAATACTGGCCTGCAAGATTCACCGGTTCGCACCGGGACATGATCGAACTGAAGCGCTTCACGAGTTACCTGATCGGACGCTTTTGCGTTACTGCGCAAATCGCCACCCAGATGGCTTTCGGCAACGGACCCCTGACCCGCTATTCCGCGGAACTGGTGGTGCCCGACGAAGTGCGCCAGGAAGTCGCGGTTATGAAGGCGATCACTGTGAAGTACGTGATGCATCGCGAAGGGGCCGAGGGCGAGTATGCACGCCAGCGGGAGATCATCGCCGAACTGGTGCACGCGCTTACCCTCAATGAAGGCCGGTCCCTCGAAACATGGTTGCGACCCACCTATCAAGACGCCCAGACCGACGCCGAGCGCTTCCGAGTGATCATCGACCAGGTGGCCAGCTTGACCGATGTCAGCATCGTTCAGTGGCACAAGCGCCTCCTGCGCTAACGGCTACAAGATGCTACGTTTGTAGCATGACAGAGGTTCCCATTAGGGATGTACGGAATGACACCTCTGCCTTGATTCACAGGGCAGTGGCCGGCGAGGAGATTGTCATCACCATTCGGGGAGTGCCGACAGCAAAGTTAGTTCCGATACCTCCAGGGCGTCGTACGTCATTTCCGGGTTCCGAGTTCTTCTCGCGTCTCCCGCGCCATCAGGCCGATCCACAACTTGCAGCTGACCTGAAAGCTATGGGCTCGGAGGAAACAGACGTTGTGGGCCCCTGGATCGCGGGTCGTCAGTGACGCAGACGGTCCTCTTGGATACGAGCGTCTTCATCGCATTGGAGACCGAGCGTGCTCTCCGCGTTGATCCGAGCGATTGGGATGTGCGAATCAGTCCGGTGACCTTGGCGGAACTCAAGACTGGTGTGTTGGCAGCGAGCGACAATCAGTTGCGACTGATGCGGCTGCGCACCGTCGAGATCGCTGTCGAATTACCACTCCTGGTTATTGACGAATGGGTAGCTGATGAGTGGGCGGCCCTTCGTAGTTGGCTCGCCGATGCCGGTCGCCGACTCGACGTCAACGACTTGTGGATCGCAGCCACGGCAATTCGGTACGAGATGCCTGTCGTAACGCAGGACAGCGACCTCTTTGCGGTCTCGGGTGTGCGCGGGCTCGAAGTAGTCCAGGTCTAGGTACCTAGGATTCGGGAATGGCCGGACGGATTCGTGACGAGGACGTCGCTTTAGTGCGCGAGCGGGCCCGGATCGATGACGTAGTCCGCGAATACGTCACGTTGAAGTCCGCCGGCGGTGGCAGCCTGAAAGGGCTGTGCCCTTTCCACGATGAACGCTCACCCAGTTTCCACGTCACCCCCAGTCGGGGTATGTGGTACTGCTTCGGTTGTGGAGAGGGTGGGGATGTCATCAACTTCGTGCAGCGGGTTGATCATCTGAGTTTCGCCGAGACCATCGAGAAGCTCGCCGAGAAGACGGGTGTTCAACTGCGCTACGTAGAAGGCGGTGCTGCCATCAACCGGCAGCAAGGAGTTCGGACCCGATTGGTGGAAGCGCACAAGGCGGCTGCAACGTTCTTCCGCGAGCAATTGGAATCCCCAGCCGCTCAGGTGGGTCGGGTTTTTCTGTCCTCGCGTGGTTTCGATTCTGCTGCTGCCGAGCACTTCGGGGTTGGCTTCGCGCCGAAATCCTGGGATGCGCTGATGTCCCATCTTCGCGGAAAGGGATTCACCGACGAAGAACTGCTTGCCGGTGGGCTGGTCAGTCAGGGCAACCGCGGGGTCTACGACCGCTTTCGAGGCAGATTGGTCTGGCCGATTCGAGATCTCGGTGGGGATGTGATCGGGTTCGGTGCCCGCAAGTTGCTAGATGACGACGACGGTCCCAAGTACCTCAACACTCCTGAGACCCCCATCTACAAGAAGAGTCAGGTGCTCTACGGCATTGATCTCGCGCGCAAGGAAATATCGAAGAGTCAACAGGCGGTGATCGTCGAGGGGTATACCGATGTGATGGCCTGCCACTTGGCAGGTGTGCCCACTGCAGTGGCCACGTGTGGAACGAGTTTCGGCGCTGATCACATAAAAGTCCTACGCCGACTGTTGATGGACGATGATCAGATGAAGGGCAAGGTTGTCTTTACCTTCGATGGTGATGCAGCAGGCCAGAAGGCTGCAATGCGAGCCTTCAATGAAGATCAGAAGTTCGTCTCGCAGACGTTTGTTGCAGTGGAATCGGCGGGACTCGACCCGTGCGATCTGCGGCTCGAACACGGAGATGCTGCAGTGCGCGAACTGGTCGAGAACAAAGTGCCACTGTTTGAGTTCGCCATTCGTTCGACGATCGCTAATTACGATCTTGATTCTGCGGAAGGTCGCATTGCTGCATTACGCGACGCCGCACCGATCGTTGCCAAAATCCGCGATGGCGCGTTGCGTCCGGAATACACAAGGCGCCTGGCAGGGTGGCTCGGACTAGACGTTGCCGATGTCGCCAAGGCCGTTGGCGGTTCGAGTTCCGCGCCCGTTGGCACGCAGCGTGCCGCTCGGCCAGGTGATCCCGCCCTGGTTATAGAACGAGAGGCCCTCAAGTGTGCTCTTCAGCACCCAGGAGCCGTCGCGGAGTGGTACGCCAGCGTTGAGGAGCCAGCTTTCACCCATCCGCGGGCAATCGCTGTTCACGCGGCCGTCGTGGCTGCAGGTGGCCCGCGGTCAGGTAACGAAGGGCTGGAATGGATCGACGCGGTGCTGGAGGCGTGCCCCGATGATGATGTCCGCTCACTCGTTCGCGAACTCGCCGTTGAGCCGTTGCCCGCGATGGATGGGCAAGATTCCCGGTACGCCACCGGGATGATCGCGCGGTTACTCGAAGTCGACGCAGGACGCCGGATGGAGGACCTGATGGGTCGCTTGCAGCGCACCGAAGACGCTGCCGAGCAACAGCGCCTCGGCCAAGACCTGCAGGCACTGCAGCAGTATCGGCGCAGTTTGTTGAAGGAAGCAGTTGGTGGCACGTGAGGTTCAAACGTTCCCCCATCAGCGAGCAGGTCAAGAAGGAGCTGGGCATCGGACCCGCAGAGCGTGTCCTCGCGTGGGGGATAGGCGACGCTGCCGAAGCCGATCGATCATTCGTAGTTGCCACGGATACCGGGCTGTACGAGCAGCGCACCGCCCTGAGAATCCCCTGGGAAAGTGTCATCAAAGGCACCTGGGAGCAGCCCGACTTTGTGCTAACGATCGAGGCTCCCAGCGGCGCTCACCAGGTACGAATCCGATTGGCCGACCCGAGGGACCTACCCGCCGCGGTGCGCGATCGAGTCATGGACACCGTCGTCGTCTCCGAGTATGCAGAACTCGGCGAGGGCTTTGGAGCTCAACTTGTGGCCCGGCGGGCTCCAGGAGGTGGAGTGGACGACATCACTTGGTCGGTTGTTTTCGACGCCGGCCTAGATTCTGGAGATCCGCGGCTGAGACAATCAGCCGATCATGCTTTAGCCGCCCTGCGGGCGTCGTTGGGCATTTAGCGCAGGCGTCGGTCGCGTCGGATACGTGACTTAGACCACCGCGAAAGCGAGACTCCACCTCCAAGGTGGAGGTGTTCTAGATGCGGAGCGCCACCCTTGGTAGTCTCCCCTTCGCTGTTCGATCCCCCATAGCTCAATTGGCAGAGCATTCGACTGTTAATCGAAGGGTTATTGGTTCGAGTCCAATTGGGGGAGCCACACGGGGGAACCGTCGACCGACGCAACCAGTTGGGCAACCAACCGGGTCAGCAGACGCAGCCGCGCCCAGGCGCACCTCAATGGCTCTGGGTGCCGATGTCGCCTTCAGGCCGAGCGGGCCGGAAATCTCTCCTAGAGGTCGCCGCAACGGCTAGTGTCCTCACCCATGAGGATCCTCCTGGTGCGCGCCGTC
>ERZ891134.840-NODE-840-length-23295-cov-7.880852_pt1 | contig 23295 bp, 18 predicted proteins | sample MGYA00520888_ERZ891134 | MGnify/ENA primary metagenome ERZ891134 (study PRJEB32303, sample SAMEA104408692) | aquatic metagenome | biome: Brackish water; feature: Coastal; material: water | place: Baltic Sea | collected 2014-10-23 | depth 10 m ... | reverse complement strand
TAGCGCTCCTCGAGGAGCTGTGTCGTTTCCCACGGGTCGATGTCGGCAGCGAGGGGGCCAGCGGCCTGGAGGTCGAGCAGTCCGCCGGCGAAGTTCTCGGTGGCGATCTGGAGGTCGAACGTGCGTTGACCGTCGCTGAGCGTGTCGTAGTGTTCGCCCGTTTCCATATCGATCACGTAGGCCGATAGGGCTCCAGCGTCGCGTCGAAACAGCGTGTTGGAGAGCGAGCAATCTCCCCAGAAATAGCCGGCGAGGTGGAGGCGTACGAGCAGGCCGGCCATGGCATCGAGGACGCGTTCGCCGAGGTACGGGATCGTGAGGCCTCGACCGAACAGCAGTGTGCGGTAGGGAATGGAGTAGTCGAGGTGGCGAGTGATCAGCATGCCGTCGTCGTTGTCGGCCTTGCCGGTGACTGCAGCGACGACTTCGGCGGTGGGGAGACCGTCGTCTTCGAGCTGATGTAAGAGTCGGTATTCCCGCTCGACGAGATGGTTGGGAAGCTCTTTGATGACGTAGCTGACATCGCCGAGTTCGATCAAGCGCACGACATGGCGATGGAGTCCGAGCACGCCGTGCATGCGCGGCAACGACCAGTCGGTGAGCCGTTCGGTGAAAGGTAGGCCGCTGATCAACGGGTGGTCTGACGGATTGGCGAGTTGGAGCCGCACCTGTCGAGTCTGCCCGCTCGGTCGTGATGCTGCGTGTCTCGGACCGGAGTCTGGAAAGAAATTCTCAAGGTCATCGGGCGCGGTGCCGATGATCGGTCATGGAACCGACTGATTCGCGCCTGCAGGCATCAGAGCCTCAGAACGATGGAGAGTCTGTCGTCTTCGACATGGTTCCTCTTGAAGAAAGCGCTGTCTTGACTGAGCCGTCACCGAGCGGCGCGTCGAGCGGGCTCCCCCTCGATGTTGTTCCCGTCGTCGACCCGTCGGCAGGGTTACCGTTGACTTCGCCCGCTGTACACCCGTCGGTCGGCCCGGTCTCCCAGCTCGAAGCAGCACTCGGTAATGCTGCTGCACAGGCGGTGCAGGCTTCCCCCGCTGTTGTTCCGGCCGATCCAGCCGCAGCACCCACCCCTGCCACGGCCCCGGCTGCGCTGCCTGTTCGCCCACTCGCTCCGTCGAGTCCCATCACTCCATTCGCGAGCATTCCGGTCGCGGTGCCGACCATTGACCCGTTGTCCGAGCCGATGGCCCGGGTTGCTCCGACGATGGCGCAGCCAGCGCAGCCTCAGATTCGTGTCAATTTGCCGGCCGACGCTGGTCTGAGCCTTCCCGTGCAACCACGGCCCGCTGGCGAGCGAGGCACGACGTCAGTCTCGGCTGCTCCGGTCGGAACGGAACTCCCCACTCGTTTGCCGATGCTGCCGTTGCGCATGCTCGCAGTCGGCGGCACAGCGGGCGCGATGCTGCTGTTTGCCTGGCAGTCAGCGCGCGTGATGAGCGCGCAGGATCGCCTTGCATCTTTGTCGATGCTGGCGATGCTCGTCGCGGCGATCGCCGCGGCAAGCGTAGTCGTGTGGACATGGGTGGTCACCGAGAATGCTCGACGCCTCGTTGACCCGGCGCGCACTCAGGAACTCCCTGATCCGAGCTACGCGGCGATGACCTGGTTGGTGCCACTGGCCTTCATCGCCGGCGCAGCCGCTGCGGTCACGTACCTTTCCGATCGGTTCAACACGCCGTCCGAAGGAACTGAGTCCTCGCTCCCGTTGATGCTCGCCCTCGGCGCCATCGTGCTGGCGCTTCCGGTGATGTACTCCCCGGTCACCTATATGAGCGGGGTGGTGCGCAAGATCGGAGGCCGAGGAATTCGATTCGCCGAATGGATTTCGGTGCCTGTCGTGCTCTCGGCCGTCGGCGTTGCGATGATTGCCGGTCTCCGTGTCGGCGGAGCGTTTGGTGACGATGTTGAGGGTCTCGCCCCGGCGTGGGTCATCGGCGTGGCAGCAATTTTGCCAGCCGTCGTGGTCGTGGCGCTCGGCTGGAGCGCAGCTGCGGCTGTCGAAGCAGATGTCGAGCGCGCCTTCGACCGTCGGCTTGGTGTGCCGACGGCGGTGTCGAAGCGGAGGAGCCGTTCCCTCTCACTGACAGCCGGTGGCGGACCGAACCACAAGGCACTGCGCCAGCACGGCTACATCAATCAACTGCCCGGCACGCATGTCCTCGGCGTTGCGATCACTGCCGTTCTTGCGGGCCTCAGCCTGCTCAGTCTCATCGGTGCGGTCGTGGTGTTCTTGTTCTGGCAAGAGACACAGGACGGCGTTCTCCTGCCGGCACAAAGTGACCGGGCATGGGAGGTCGTATCGCTGCTCCATACGTTCGAACGCAACGTTGCGCTCGGCCTACTCGCGCTCGCGATGATCTGGTCGTTCCTGGCCATCACCAATATTCGTCTTGCCTCGATGCGCCGACGCAATCCCATCCTCGCCGCTGTGGCGTGGACGATCGCTGCCGTCGGTGTGTCGATCACCGGTGCTGGCTTGGTCGCTGACGGTTCGGTCGGTGAGGTGATCTTGGGGTTCGCAATCCAGGCGTTCTTCTTGGCCATCCCCGTCTTCCTGTTGTATCGCGGTGCCGGCTCGATCGGGGCGCGACGCCAACTGCTTCGGATCCTGTGGGTGATCGGTGTGGTGTTGCTGGTTCAGGTGCAGGGTCTCGGCGACCTGTGGACTGCTGATGCATCCGTGGAGTCAACCCAGGTTGCTCGGCTCGCCGGATACCTGGCAATCGGCGCCATGTTGCAGCTCCTCGCAATGTTCGCCGCCGCCGGTGCCATGCGTGCACTGAGCGATGCGACGACTCACGTGGCGATGCGCCACAATTCGCTTGTCGCCGAGGGTCGCCAGACCGAGGCGTCGCGATCTGCGATGTCGTCAGCGCCTCAGATCGGCTGACCTGAGATCTGAGGGGCGGGTGGCTCATGAATGATCCGAACATGTCTGATCCAGAGCCGCCGGCGTTCAGGCCTCCATTTGACCAGTTGCCTGTAGATCAGCAGCCGCTCCCGCCGCGCCAGGATGATGGTGCAAACGTCGCCGTCTCGTCAGGACCGCCCCTGATTCCGCCGCTCCAGACGACGTCGCCGATCGATTTCGTTGATGCTGCAACTCACCCCGCTGTCACTGTTGCAACCGTTGCCTCTGTGACGTTGTCGGCCGCATGGCAAACGAATGACGATCCATTGGACTTTGTGCCGCTCCGGTCGGACCCGCCGCCCGCGCTCGTCCCCACCTGGTGGCTTCGCTCGGCTGTGGTTGTTTTTCTCTGCGTCGTCATGGGTGCGATGCTCTGGACTGAATATCAGGGAGCGTCGAGTGATGTCGCACTCTCGGCGGCGGTCTGGGCTGCTCACGGGCTCGCCGGTATGCCGCTTCTACTTTGGAGTTTCTTGGCGATGGGGAATGCGGGGCGAATCGTGCCCGGATCGCGATATCAAAGGCGCCCGAGTGGCTCGATGGCGGTTGTCCTGTGGCTGTTGGCTGCGGCGGCTCCTTTCGGAGTGATCGCCGTGGCGCGTTGGCTCGATGAACGGTTGAACGACTCCGAGGATCTTGCTGCGGTGACGATGTTGGTCGCGACGGTGTTCGTCGGTCTTGGGTTGATCTGGCTGCCGTTCGGATACCACTCGCGGCAGGCATCTCGTGTTGGTGCGCCCCACCGGGTCATGCTCCGATGGTTCTTTGCGCCCGTGCTGTCTGGTGTTGGCGCGCTCGTCGTGGTGTCGGTCTGGCTCGGTGGTCTGCTCGCGACGGATGGATTCGAGACGTCTGAACGACTCCTGCAAGCCGGTGTCGTGTATGCCGTGCCGATGTCGGTGTTTGTGTTCTCGACCTGGCGAGCGATCACCGCCTTCGACGAGGTGATCGACCTGCGGTGGCGCCGCTGGCGTGCCGAGTGGGAGCAAACGCTCGGGAACCTGGCTGCGCTGCCCGTCCCCGGTCCAGAGGATTCCCCCGAGATCGACAACGTCCACGACTCCTAGGCTTTCGATACGAGCGGGTCTGTTGTGCTCGGGTTGAACACGGCCCGCGTCGTCAGTTCGGTGGGTTGCTGACGATGAGTTTCGCTTCGTCCCAGAGCCCATCGAGGATCTCGAGATTGCTCGTCCGCAAGTCGATCGACCGTTGTGCCGCCAACTGCTCGACCGATTCGAAACGTGACCGGAACTTGTCGCTGGCTGCGCGTAGTGCAAGCTCAGCATCAATGCCGAGGTGTCGCGCCACGTTGACAACGGCGAACAACAAGTCACCGAGTTCATCGGCTGCAGCGTCGTTGTCGCCCTGCCCGACTGCTTCGCTCAGCTCACCGGTCTCTTCGACGATCTTCGGAAATGCTCCGTCGATGTCGGGCCAGTCGAAGCCGACCTTCGAGGCCTTGCGTCCAACTTTTTGGGCATACGCCAGCGACGGCAGTGATCGCGGGATTCCGTCGAACACCGACGTGCGGTTCTTCTCGACGCGTTTGATCTCGTCCCAGTTGCTGAGCACGGTGTCGGTGTCGCCCGCATTGGCCATGTCGCCGTCCTTGGGCCCAAAAACGTGCGGGTGTCGGCGAACGAGCTTGTCGTGCACGCCCTGCGTGACGTCGGCGATCGTGAATCGACCTTGTTGCTCAGCAATCGTTGCGTGGAACTCGATCTGAAACAGCAGGTCGCCGAGTTCCTCGATGAGGTCATCGTCGGTTGCAGGGTTGTCGGGATCGAGCGCCTGGAGTGCGTCGACGACCTCGTAGGTCTCTTCGAGCAAGAAGGGGATGAGGGTCTCGTGGGTTTGTTCGATGTCCCACGGGCACTGCTCGCGCAGCGTCCGGGTCAGCTCGTGGAAGCGCACGTATTCCTGCCCGACGGGCGCTGCGAGCTGCGGGATGTAGATCGAGGTGAGGTGATTGGCCTCGATGGTCTGGTCGAGTTCGGCCCATGTCGTGTGGAGGATCTGTTCGTCGTCGGTCCCGAGCGCGTGCAAGATCACGACCGGGTCGGCGCCGTCGGCACCTTCGACCGCCAGCTTGATGTCGCTCAGTACCCAGTTGGCATGAGTGTGGGCGACGAGGAGGGGGCCGCGTTCGCCAGCCGCAGCGGTTGCGAACTCGTGGCCGTCGACGAGCCGGACGCTTACCTCGACCGGATCGATGCCAAGCCGGGCCCACGCGACATCGAGAAACGACATCGCCGGAAGGATGTCGACTTCGATGCCCTCATCGTCCGATGCGCGTTCCTGTAGGTAGCGCACTGTGCGTTCAAGTATCAGCGGTGAACCGGGGACGGCGTAGAGGATCTCGCCGTGTTGGCGCGCGGCCTCGATCAGGCGATTGGTGATCTCGACGTAGACGTCGTCGAAGGAATCAGCGGTCTCGTAGAGGTCGTCGTGTGCGGTGGCGTCGGGAACAAGATGAGCCGAGGGATGCACCGAGGTGCGCAGATGCCTGTGGGGGATGCGGTCGATGGCGACGCGTGCCTCATCGGTGATGTGCTGTGTGCCGCCCGGACCGAGACCGACAACAACGATGCGGGCCGCGGTGTGGGGTGAGGGCATCGGCGATGTCCGGCTCAGACGAGCGGAATGACTGTGGCGGTGGCGTTGTCGTAGGTGCCGATTTGCGGATCGACATAGACGTCGAGGCCGAGGGAGTCGGCGCCGAGTGCTCCGGCAACGATGGGCGTGTCGTCGGGGCCGAGTTCGTTGTATGGAATGAACCGGCTGACCACATAGAGGTCTCCGTCCGGTGCGGCGTCGGGAATGATGGCGGTGGCATACGGCTCATTCGCATTGAGCATGGTGATGGAGTCGGCGAGTGGGTCGTCGACGCCGAGCGGCAGTTGGGTGATGGTTAAGCACCCAATTCGACCGTCTGACTGAGCGAGCTGGTCATTCACATTGAATGAGGCGAAGAGGTCGGCAAAGTCAGCGCCACTCTCAAGCTCCGCGATGACTGCCTCTGCATCGGCGGGGGTGGACATCCCGACGGCCTCGACACAGATACTCCCGCTTTCGAAGACTCCGTTGGCATAGCCGGAAGCGGCGAGAGTGGGATCCGATGCCTCACTCACGCGTTCGGCGATCCAGCCGCTGACTTGGCTACGGGCGATATCGGCGCTGGCAAGCTGTTCATCGGTCGCGCCGAGTTCTTGTAACTCGGTGACGAGTTCGTCGCGGCTGTACTCCGCGTCGTCGACTCGCGCCGCAAGATCGTTGTCGGAGAACGTGGTGCAGCCAGCGGTGAGGGTGGTAGCAGCAAGAACAAGCAGGGTGATCGGAGAGCGGCGCTTCACCACCCGAACGATACAAGGACGACTTGGTGCCAGGCACCAAGTCGTCCTCTTTCAGCGATGATGCCGTCGATCAGGACGACTTGGTGCCTGGCACCAAGTCGTCCTGATCGGGGGCTTCGACGAGATCGCGCAAGAACTTCACGAGGAAGGTGGCGGCATCAGTCTTCGTGCCGTCGGGATTCCAGCGGGGGATCGGCACGACCAGTTGGCCAAGGTCTTCTTTGAACTTGGCGCCCTTCGACAGGCGTCGCAGCCGCATTGACTCGCTCATCTTGAGTTCGAGCGGGCTGAGCTTGGCATCAGTCGCCGAGATCTGTATGTCGCGCAGACCGAGCCGGTGACACTCGGCGCGCAGGTAGCCGACCTGCAGCAGGGCTTCGGCTGGCTCGGGGAGTGGGCCGTAGCGATCTTCCCATTCGGTGCGAATGTCGTCGACCTGTGCGTCGGTCTCGACGCCGGCCAGCCGGCGGTAGGCCTCGAGCCGCAGCTCTTCTTTGGTGACGTAGTCCGGCGGGAGGAACGAGTCGGTCGGCACGTCGAGTTTGATCTCGGCGGGGGCGTTCTTGGGCGGCTCGCCTTTCATTTCACTGACCGCTTCGGTGACCATTTGGCAATAGAGGTCGTAGCCGACCGCCGCGATGTGCCCGGACTGTGACTCGCCGAGCAGGCTGCCCGCTCCGCGGATCTCGAGGTCGCGCATCGCGATCTTGAAGCCGGACCCGAGTTCGGTCGACTCGCCGATGGTCCGGAGGCGCTCGTAGGCCTCCTCGGTCAGCACCTTGTCGCGCGGATGGAACAGGTAGGCGTACGCACGCTGTCCTGATCGGCCGACCCGCCCGCGCAGCTGGTGCATCTGGCCAAGGCCAAGCAGGTCCGAGCGTTCGACGACGAGCGTGTTGACCGAGGGCATGTCGATGCCCGACTCGATAATTGTCGTGCAGACGAGCACGTCGTACTGGCCGTCCCAGAAGTCTTGGACGACGGTCTCGAGGGTTGCTTCGTCCATCTGGCCGTGCGCGACGGCGATGCGGGCCTCGGGGACGAGCTGGCGGAGTCGCGCCGCGGCAGTGTCGATGGAACGGACCCGGTTGTGGACCCAGAAGACCTGCCCCTCCCGCAAGAGTTCGCGGCGAATCGCCTCGATCGCCACGCGTTCGTCGTACTCGCCGACGAACGTCAGAATCGGTTGGCGTTCCGCCGGTGGTGTCTGGAGCAGCGACAGGTCGCGGATGCCGACGAGGCTCATTTCGAGGGTGCGCGGAATCGGGGTGGCGGTGAGGGTGAGGACGTCGACGTTTGTCTTCATCTTCTTCATTTTCTCTTTGTGCTGCACTCCGAACCGCTGCTCTTCATCGACGACGAGCAGACCGAGGTCCTTGAAGTTGATGTCCGCGGCGAGCAGGCGATGGGTTCCGATGACGCAGTCGATCTCACCCGACTTGACCTCGGCGATGACTTTCTTGGCCTGGCTGGCGGTGAGGAATCGGGACAGCACCTCGACTCGAATCGGATAGCCCGCGAACCGGTCGGCGAAGGTGTTGCCGTGCTGGGTTGCGAGCAGCGTGGTCGGTGCGAGGACGGCGACCTGTTTGCCATCTTGGATGGCTTTGAACGCAGCGCGGATCGAGATTTCGGTCTTGCCGAAGCCGACGTCGCCGCAGACGAGGCGGTCCATGGGGAACTCGCGTTCCATGTCGCCTTTGATGTCATCGATCGCCTTGCGTTGATCCGGTGTCTCGACGAACGGGAAGGCATCTTCCATCTCGGCCTGCCAAGGCGTGTCTTGCGCGAAGGAATGACCCTGAGCGGTGACACGCTGCTGGTAGAGCAGCACCAGTTCCTGCGCGATCTGGCGGACCTCGGACTTGACGCGACTCTTGGCCTTCGCGAATTCCGACCCACCGAGTTTGTGGAGGGCAGGTGCCTCGCCGCCGACGTATTGGCGCAATGAGTCGATCTGATCTGACGGGACATACAGCTTGTCGCCGCCCTTGTACCCAATGAGCAGATAGTCGCGTTCGACACCGCCGATGGCCCGTTTGACCATGCCTTCGTACTTGCCCACGCCGTGCTGATGGTGCACGACGTAGCTGCCGGTCTTGAGGTCTTCGAACGTTGATGCCGCGTCGCGCTGGGGTTGGCGGCGCGCCTTACGGTGGGCCCGCCGGCGGCCGGTCAGGTCGCTTTCGGCAACGATCGAGATCTTCGCGTTGGGCAACGTCGCGCCTCGGTGCAGGGGCGCCACGACAATGTGTCCGCCGGGACCGAGGCGCAGGACGTCGTCAGGGTCTGCTGGCTGCTTGCGGACGGGGAAGTCAAGACCCTGGTCGAGCAGGAGCGAGTGAAGCCGGTCGGCCGAACCGGAGCCGTCGGCAGCGACTACGACGCGGTAGCCGTTGCTGATCAGCTGGGCCAGACGATCCGTGAGACCCGAGTCGTCGCCGCCCACAGGTCCCCAGCCCGACGCTTCGACGACCGGTGTGGCGGGAGAGTCCGGCGTGGAGTCGAGTGACCAGAAGCTCGCTGTGTCGCTGGACAGCAACGTTTCCGGATCGGCGTGCAGCCGCGGGAACGACTTGTCAGGGTCGCGCGCCCAGGTCCCGGCGAGCGTGCGAGCGAGATCGTCTTCTTCGGCGATGAGGTCTTTGGCTCGATCGAGCATGCGCCGAGGCTCGACGAGAAGTACCTTCGCGTCGGCGGGCAAGACGTCGGTCAGCAGACGGTCGCTGTCGATCAGCCATGGCAGCCAGCTCTCCATGCCATCGAAGTGGGCTCCTTCGGCCAACCGTTCCCACTGTTCGCGACCCCACGGCTCGCTGGCCACCAGGCCGGCAGCTCGTTCGCGCACATCGTCGGTCGGCATGAGCTCGCGGGCTGGAAAGATGGTCGCCTCGGCGAGGTCGTCGGTCGAACGTTGGTCGTTGACCCCGAAGCGTGTGAGTCGGTCGACTTCGTCGCCCCACAGGTCGATTCGGATCGGCGCATTAGCCGTTGACGGGTACACATCGAAGATGGCGCCCCGCCGCGCGAACTCGCCGCGATGCTCGACCAGTTCCTCACGCCGGTAGCCGAACTCGACGAGTTGTCTGGCCAGTGCCTCCGGGTCGATCTCGATACCGGGCCGGACCTCGATCGGCTCGACCGTGGTCGCCCCCGGTCCCAGTTTCTGGAGCAATGAGCGAACTCCGGCGACGATGATCTTCGGCGCTCGGTCGCCACGATGCAGTCGCCACAGGACCTCGAGTCGTTGTCCCATGGTCTCGACGCTTGGACTCACCCGCTCGAATGGGAGGGTCTCCCAGCCGGGAAACATGGCGACGTCGCCAGCAGGCACGAACTGAGCAAGGTCATCGACGAGCTGGCCCGCCATTGTCCCGGTGGGGCATGCCACAACCAGGGGCCGCCGACTCGACAGGTGAGCGAGCGCTGCGATGGAAATCGGACGGGCGACCTCAACGACCGCGAGCCGTGCGCTGGGATCGCCGAGGGCACGGGTCAGGCCGGGTTCATCGCGGAGCAGTCCGGGCAGCGATTCGAGTGGGGCGTGGCTGTGCTCGGTGGGAGCCGTGCCAGGTGTACCGGGAAGCGGCGTCGTCATCGCTTGACGTTGTATCGCTGCATCGCGGCATCTACCCCGTCGGACACGATCATTTCCACCGCGTCGGCGGCATCGGCGATCGTGACGTCGAGGAGTTCTCGCTCGCGTTTGGGAACCTTCGACAGTACGTAGTTCTTGCCGGCACCAGATGGAGGTTTGCCGACGCCGATGCGGACGCGGATGAAATCCTGTGTGTGTAGGTGCTGCTTCATCGAGCGCAGTCCGTTGTGCCCGGCGAGTCCGCCACCGACCTTGACCTTCAGTTCGCCGGGCGAGAGGTCGAGTTCGTCGTGCACCACGATGATTTGCTCAGCGGTGGCGATGCGGAATCGGCGGACAAGAGCCCCGACTGCCTGGCCTGACTGGTTCATGTACGTGATGGGAAACGCGAGGACGACGCGTTCGTCACCGTCGGCCCCGCGGAGACGTGTTTCCGCGAGCAGCGCGTTGTCGCGGCCGCCTTTGAGTGTTGAACCCGTGCGTTCGGCGAGCACCTTGATGGCATCTTCGCCGACGTTGTGGCGCGTGCCGACGTATTTTGGGCCAGGGTTGCCGAGACCGACGACGAGCCAGTCAAACGGATCGCCCTTACCGACGCGTCCAAAGAGGCCCATGTCAGTGTGATCCGTCAGTGCAATCCGGATAAGGATGAGCGGTGAGCCGAGCCGAGTGGCTCGCTAGCTCATTCGGTGTCGTCGCCAGCGGAGTCGCCGGCTGCGTCGCCCTCGTCGCCCTCTTCGGCTGCGGCTTCGGCTGCGGCTTCCTCGGCGTCGAGCACCGGGGTGCGCATCGTGAGGACGGTGACGACCGGGAACTCCGGGTCGGCAGCGGCGGTGACGCCTGCGGGCAGCGGGATGTCAGCGACGCGGATGGTCGTGTCCATGTCCATGTCGGAGACATCGATGACCACTTCGTCGGGGATGTTGCGCGGTGTCGTGACCACTTCGAGTTGGGTCATCGTGAGGTCGACGAGTCCGCCTTCGGCCCCGACGGCCTTGGCTTCGCCCTCGAGGCGCACTGGCACGGCAACGGTGACTTCTTCATTCAGGTTGACCTGAATGAAGTCGATGTGCTGCACATTGCGCTTCACCGGGTGGCGCTGGATGTCCTTCACGAGGGTCGGGTACACCTCGCCGTCGACGGTGAGGTCGAGGATGGTGTTGAGGCCAGCGGCGCCGGACAGTGCAACACGGAGGTCGCGACGAACGACGGTCACGCTGACTGGGTTCATGCCGTGTCCGTAGACGACGCCGGGGATGCGATCCTCGGCACGCAGACGGCGCGCTGTGGCGCTCCCGGTTGTGCGGCCAGATTCGGCGAGAAGAACGGTCTCAGACATGGTTTTCGGTCCTTGATTCAGGTGGAGATCTCAGGTGACGCCCAGAGTTCGCGTCAGTACAGCAGGACGCAACGCTATCGCCCGCTTCTCCCATCCCCTCGCGCGCTCACCCACTCCGCTCCACACCCCACCCCCGTCCGAAAAATGTGGCCCCAGCGTCGCTCGGCGCACATTTTCCCGCACACTTCTGGCGAAGCGGCCGATTGACACGAAATGTGTGGGTTCAGCGTCGGTCAGCGACGCTCAACTGTCATTTTTTGGGACACGGGTGCGGACCGCTGGGGCTGGCGCTCGAGACCTGGCGGCTGGGGCCGGGGGCACCTGGGGCGACAGCGGCAGGGGGGCTGCTAGGAGAGGTTTTCGCCGTCGAAGATGTCGCTGACACTGGTGTCGTCGAACACCGCGCCGAGCGCTTCTGCGATCAGCGGCGCAACCGAGAGGATCTCGATGTTCGGGAGCTGCTTCTCGGGAGGGAGCGGCAGCGTGTTGGTCAGGACGATCTTTTCGAGCGGGCTGTTCTTGAGCCGATCGATGGCCGGACCTGACAAGACACCGTGAGTCGCCATGGCCCACACGTTCTTGGCGCCGCGCTGCATCAGCAGCTCGGCGGCGGCAACGATGGTGCCACCGGTGTCGATCATGTCGTCGGTCAGCACGCAGGTGCGCCCTTCGACGTCGCCCATCACCTCGGCGGCCTCGGCCACGTTGGTCGTGCCTTTTGGGCGGCGCTTGTAGATAAAGGCCAGGTCAGCTCCGATGTCGCCGAGGTGCTGGGCCATTCGTTCGGCCACTTTGATGCGCCCAGCATCGGGCGACACGATCACCGGTGCGGTTGAGTTCTCGCGGACGTATGCCTCGAGCACGGGCATGGCGGTGAGGTGGTCGACCGGACCGTCGAAGAAGCCCTGGATCTGACCGGAGTGAAGATCGATCGAGATCATTCGCTTGGCACCAGCGGCCTTGAACATGTCAGCGACGAGGCGTGCGGTGATCGGCTCGCGTCCAGCGGCCTTGCGGTCTTGGCGGGCGTAGCCGTAGAACGGGACGACCGCCGTGATGCGCTTGGCCGATGCACGTGAGGCAGCATCGATCATGATCAGGTGTTCCATGATCGAGTCGTTGACCGATCGATTGTCGACGCCGTAGTGGGTCTGCATGATGAACACGTCGGTGCCGCGCACGGATTCACCGAAGCTGCAACGCACTTCACCGTTGGCGAACTCGACGAGATTGTCGCTGCCGACTTCGATGTCGAGATGCTGGGCCACCTCCTGAGCGAGTGCAGGGTGGGTACGACCCGTGTAGAGAGCGAGGCGCTTGGTGGTGACCTTTTCCATGTGAAAGTCCCAGGTGATTGTGTGGTCGGGTGGCGTCGGGGACTACCCGACGGGGGCAGTGTAGAACGCGCCGGTCGTCGCGTTCGAAAGGACTGCGGAACCCGCAGGCAGATGCACATACGGACCGACGACGGCGTCGTTGCCGATCTCGGCGCTGTGGCCGACGCTGTGTTCAACGACGGCGCCGGTGCCGACTGTGCAGTCGGAGAGGCGTGTGTCGGGGCCCAGCTCGCAGCCGTCACCGATGACGGTCGATCCTTGCAACATGGTGCCGGGGTACAGCGTGACGTCGCGACCGATGGTGACGTTCACATCGATGAACGTCTGGCGCGGGTCGAGCATCGTGACGCCGTTGAGGAGCCAGTGGCGGTTGGTGCGGTTGCGCAGCTCACGTTCGGCGAGCGCAAGCTGCCACCGGTCGTTGACGCCTTGGGTCTCGGCAGCATCGGCCTGCACCGCGCCGACACGATGGCCCATGCCGGCCAGAGCAGCGACGACATCGGTGAGGTAGTACTCGCCTTGAGCGTTGTCGGTGGTGAGGTTGCGCAGCGCTGGCCCGAGCAGGTCGCGGCGGAAACACAGGATGCCGGTGTTCCACTCTTTGATGTCGAGTTCGTCGGGCGAGGCGTCGCGCTGTTCGACGATGCGAGCGACCTGGCCGTCTTTCTTGCGGACGATCCGGCCATATCCGGTCGGGTCGTCGAGCACGCTGGTCAGGAGGGTGCACGCGTTTTGGTTGGCGACATGGGTGGCGACCAGCTCGTCGAGCGTGTCGGCCTCGAGCAGGGGAGTGTCGCCGGGCAGGATGACGATGGTGGCGTCGTCGTCGTAATCGTCGCCGTCGAATGCCGTCATGCCGATGGCTGCTGCATCGCCCGTACCGTTTTGTTCGAGCTGCTCGACGAACGCCACGTTGGCCCAGGCCGGAGAGCGCTCGGTGACCTTTTTCGTGACGGCCTCAGCCTGGTGACCGACCACGACGGCGGTGCGAGTCGGCTGGAGTTTCTCGAGCGCGTGGATCACATGGACCACCATCGCCCGCCCGCAAATGAGGTGGAGTGGCTTCGGGCGACTCGATCGCATGCGAGAGCCTTCCCCAGCAGCGAGGACAATTGCGGAAACACTCATGGTTCCGGGGGGAGGAATCGAACCCCCATTCTCGGCACCAAAAACCGCTGTCTTGCCGTTAGACGACCCCGGAGTGGATCAGTCGACAAGCTACCGGAGTGGGCGGTCCGCACAACCGATTGGGTGCGTTGAGATGTGAGTTGCTCGATGCCGAGCACAGAGTGACCGCTTGGGAGATGGGACCGGTAGCGTGGTCGGCCTTATGGGTTCGTTGATTAAGAAGCGTCGCAAGCGTATGCGGAAGAAGAAGCACAAGAAGATGCTGCGCCGCACGCGTCACCAGCGTCGTAAATAGTTCGTTTCAATCCGCGGTCGGGTGCTCAGTGCGCTTGATTCGTGGCCACATCTGACGGCACCACGTGTGCCACTACAATCGTTGCGCCCTTGTCGACTAAGTCGATGAGGGCGTTGCTGTGTTTGCCCTCGGTGAACCAGGTGGCACCGCTCCCTGCGAGTGTCGGCGCTGTGCCGGTCCGTTCGGCGATCGCATCGCGCCACCGTGCCAGCTGTGGTTCGACTGCAAGTGCTGCGGGTTCGAGGTCGTTGGGTCCGTCGACGGTTGGGCCGCCGAGGTCGTCCCATGCTCTGTACGCGGCTGGAGTGCTGACCGCAAGCGGGGGAATGATCAGCGTCACAGCCTGGTCGATGTGCGGGAGTGGTTCGATCACTTCGCCGATGCCGGTCACTCGCGCTCGGCCCCCAATGAGGCAGAAGCTGATGTCGGCTCCGAGATCTGCGGCTTGTGCGAGCGACGCAGCGTCGACGGGGTAACCGGCCCAACGGAGCGCAGTGGCAGCGTCGGTGGAGCCGCCACCGAGCCCACCGCCGTGCGGAATGTGCTTGTCGATGTTGACGTGTGCAGACGTGTTGCCGAGGGCGAGTGCACGAGCGACGAGGTTCGAGTCGTCGGTCGGCACGCCGTTGGAGAACGGCCCTTTTGCCGAGAGTCCCGATCGGGATGGATCGAACGTGAGGACATCGTGCAGATCGAGGCTGACCATCTCGGCATCGATGAGGTGGAAACCGTCGTCGCGCAGTCCGGTCATCTTCAGTGTCAAGGTGAGTTTGGCGTGCGCTCGCCATGAGCCGGGGGTGCCGATTTCAGCCATTGACGATCGCTGCCAAACGAACCCACGCATCGACGTCGAGTTCTTCGGGGCGGGCGGTGCCGGCCACGTCGGCCGCCTCGAATTGTTCTGCCTGGACCACGTCGCTCAGCGACTTGCGCAGCATTTTGCGCCGTTGACCGAATGCGGTCTTCACGAGCGTGAAGAGCTGCTCGGGATCGGCTGCTGCGAGATGATCCGGCATCGGATCGTGACGGGTGATCTCGACGAGTGCGGACTCGACGTTGGGCCGGGGAACAAACACCGCTGCGGGCACGAGGCCGACGATTCGGGCCGACCCCCAATACGCGGCCTTGACGCTGACTGCGCCGTAGCCCTTTGTTCGAACCGGTGCGGCGAAGCGCTCTGCGACCTCGCGCTGCACCATGACCAGAATCCGTTGCACCTGTGGGACCTCGTCGAGCAGATCGCACACGAGTGGTGTTGCCACGTTGTACGGGAGGTTGGCCACGAGGACCCACTGATGATGTGGGTCGAGCGTGGAGCTCCAGTCGAGGCGCATGGCGTCGCCTTCGATCACCTCGACGTTTGGTCGGTCAGCGACGATCTCGCGCAAGACGGGCACGACCCCTCGATCGACCTCAAGCGCGGTCACCGTGGCACCGGTGTCGGCTAGGGCCAGCGTGAGTGAGCCGAGCCCCGCACCGATTTCGACGACTCGGTCGCGGGGCCCGACGCGGGCAAGGTCGGCGATCCGGCGCACGGTGTTCGGGTCGGCAACGAAGTTCTGCCCCAAATCGCGCCTCGGAGCGAGCGAATGCTCCGCGAGGAGATCGTTGATACGCGGGCGTGAATGTGTCACGACGGGCTACAGACGGATCTGGACGGGGATGGGCGCATCGGTGAGGTCAGCGAGCGTCACGAACTGCGCGGTCTGGAGAATGATGCCAGCGATCTGCGTTGCCGGAGCGAGCGTGACGCGGCAGGTGATTGACCGATTGTTGTCGAGGTTGGTCACGGTGACCAGCAGCCCGTTGGTGATGTTCTGAGCCAAGCAGACGTTCGTCCCGGAGAGGTTGCCGAAGGTGGCGCGAGTGATGATCGCCTCCAGGGGATCCGCGTTCGGAATGGCAATTTCGGCGATGCCACCGACTGCAGACATCGGGCCGTCAAGAAAGATCGGTGTTTGTTCGATCACTGTCGGCTCACTCGGGAGATTTGATTGTTCAGTCCCCGAATCGAGAGCGACGGCGTCGCCCGACGCCGAGTTGGGGGTCGTCGACGCGTCGTCGCGATTGAACCACCACAACGCGGGGAGGACCAGCAAGCTCGCGACCACTACGAGGAGGAAGCGTCGTCGGTCGGTGTCGTCGAGGGCCACAGGTCAGTCGTCAATCGTTCGGCAGTCGTAGGCCACCGGTCGGTGACCTACCACCCCGCTACGTCGTTACCGAGCGTATCTGGGTAGTGCGGTCAGGTGATGTCGGGCAGCACCCGGCGCGTATTGGCCGCAGTGTGGGTGGCGATGCTGCTGACGGGGACATCGCGCAGGTCGGCGATGAACTGGCCGACATGGGGCACCCACGCGGGCCGATTCTTCTTGCCGCGTTGAGGAACCGGAGCGAGGTACGGGCTGTCGGTCTCAACGAGCATCGAGTCGAGCGGGCACAGTTGAGCAGCCTCTTGCACGTCGGCGGCACTCGGGAACGTGACGATGCCGGAGAACGACAGCACGGCGCCGCGTTTGAGGCACTGGCGCGCTTCGTCTGCTCCACCGGTGAAGCAGTGGAAGATCGTGTGCTCGGGGATGCCCTCGGCGTCAAGAATCTCGAACGTGTCGTCCCAGGCATCGCGAGTGTGAATGACGAGCGGCAGCTTGCGTTCGCGCGCAAGCTGAATCTGTGCTGCGAACGAGATTTTTTGGATGTCGCGCTCGGAGTGTTCGTAGTAGTAGTCGAGCCCGGCTTCGCCGACGGCGACGATGCCCGGTGTGTCGAGGAGGTCAACAATCGTGTCGACACCGTTCACCGCGTCGTGCGGGTGAAGACCGACCGTGGCGAAGACGTTGGCATGGCGGCTGGCCACGTCGATCGCAGCGAGCGACGTCTCACGATCACAACCAACGGTGACCAATGTTCCGACGCCCATCTCGGCAGCCGCTGCGACCGCGCCATCAGGTCCATCGGGGATGCCTTCGTCGTGAATGTGGCAGTGCGAGTCGATCCAGTCGAGCTGGTTCGGGCTCATGTTTTGATGCGGGGGAACAGGGCGTCGCCCTTGGTGACGATGGCACCGGGGGCGTACTGGCCCCACGTGGCGGCGTCGGGGAGACGTTGGTCGATGACCTTGCCGGGCATTCCGATGCGTTCCCAGACGGCCTGGGCGGTGTCGGGAATCGCGGGTGAGCACAAGATGGCAACGATGCGCAGGGCTTCGAGCGCATCACCCATCACCTGGTCGACGTCGGGTCCGGGCTCTGCCTTCCACGGCTCGTGCGTCTCGAGGTGCCCGTTGGTAGCGCGGATGAGTGACCACGTGGCGTCGAGGGCCTTGCTCGGCTGTACTTCATCCCACTGCGCGGCAGTCTGCTCGAAGGCGGTTGCGGCAACCGCGCCGAGCGGGCTGTCGGGGTTGGGAGCGGTGCCGAGGCCGTTGCACTTCTTGGCGAACACCGTGGCAACGCGGGCTACCAGGTTGCCGAGATTGTTGGCGAGGTCGGAGTTGTACCTGCTGACCAGGCCTTCCCAGGTGAAGTCGCCGTCGTTGCCGTAGGCGGTGTCAGCGAGTACGTAGTAGCGGAATCCGTCGAGCCCGATGTCGTCGATCAGGTCAAGCGGGTTGACCACGTTGCCCGAGGTCTTGCTCATCTTCTCGCCGCCGCTGAGGAGCCAGCCGCCGATTGCCCAGCCCTTGGGCGGTTCCACGCCGGCGGACAGGAGCATGGCGGGCCAGTAAACGCAGTGCTGGCGGACGATGTCTTTGCCGATCAGGTGGTAGGCGGCGGGCCACCGCTCGGTGTAGTCCTGTGACTCGCCTCCGAATCCGACCGCAGCGAGGTAGTTGGTCAGTGCGTCGAACCAGACGTAGGCGACGTGCTTGTCGTCCCACGGCAGCGGGATGCCCCAGTCGAGCGAGGTACGGCTGATCGAGAAGTCGCGCAGTCCGGACTTGATCAGCCCAATTGCTTCGTTGCCACGGTGTTCGGGCTTCATCGCCGTCGGGTGCTTGGCGTACCAGTCGAGGAGACGGTCTTCGAATCTTGAGAGGCGGAAGAAGTAGTTCTCTTCCTCGAAATACTCGACTGGCCGTTGGTGAATCGGGCAGAGGTCGTCGCCGTTGGGCCCACTGACCAGTTCTTCGTCCTGGTAGTACTCCTCGCACGCGACGCAGTACTTGCCGGCGAAGGTGTCGAGTTCGATGTCGCCGGCGTCGTAGCACCGTTGGAGGAGTTCGGCGACGGCTGCTTTGTGGCGGGGCTCGGTCGTGCGGATGAAGTCGTCGTTGGTGATGTTGAGGCGGTCCCAAGCCTTGGAGAACTTCGGTGCGATCGAGTCGGTGAATTCCTGGGGGGTCATGCCCGATGCTTCGGCGGCCTGCTGGATCTTGAGGCCGTGCTCGTCGGTGCCGGTAAGAAACGTGACGTCGTCGCCGAGCAGTCGGTGCCATCGGGCGAGCGCATCGCCGATGATTGTCGTGTACGCGTGGCCGAGGTGTGGCTCGGCGTTGACGTAGTAGATGGGAGTCGTCACATAGAACCGGGACACCTCTGCACGATACCGTCAGCGGGATGAGCGGACCTGCAGGGATTATCAACGCGTTCGCCCAGGCGACGGGCGTGCTGCCGGTCGGCGACGATGGGGCGGGCCGGTACTCGGCTGAGATTCATCCAGGATGGGACATCGGTGGCAATGCCAACGGCGGCTATCTGATGGCGATTGCTGGGCGTGCCATGACCGAAGCGGTTGGTCGTCCGCCGGTGTCGCTGACCGCGCATTTCCTGCGGCCCGGACCTGCTAGTCCGTGCGAGATCGACGTCGAGGTCGTGCGATCGGGCCGACGTCTGGCGACTGCTCGGGCGACGATGATGGTGGAAGGCAAGCCGACACTTGAGTTGCTGGGGACGTTCGGGGAGCAGGCCCCCGATGACGGGCCGAGCTACCAGCGCGAGGGGCCGGTCGAGGTGACGCCGTTCGAGGACTGCGCGCCGATGCAGCCCGCCGCCGAGAGTGGCGGACCGGGTTTGATGGATCGCCTCGCGTGCCGGGTGCACCCGCAGGACGATGGTTTTCGGCGCGGTGAGCCGACGGGTGACCCAACGGTGCGCGGTTGGTTTGCCTTGGCCGCAGAGGAACCGATCGACGCGATCGGATTGCTGCTCGCGGCTGACGCGTTCCCGCCGCCGATCTTCAACTCGGATATCCCGATGGCCTGGGTGCCGACGGTTGAGTTGACCGTGCACGTGCGCGGGACTCCAGCGCCGGGCCCGCTCCGCGTGGCGTTCCGCTGCCGGTTCATCCTCGACGGACTACTCGACGAAGAGGGCGAGATCTGGGACTCGACGGGTGCGCTCGTCGCGCAGTCCCGCCAGTTGTCGCTCATGCCCCGAGCAGTGACCCCCGACGCTTGACGACGTCACTAAGTCCAGGGTGAGTTGGTAGACGTCGCGTTTGGGTTGGCCGGTCTCGGCGGCGACGTGGGCAGCGGCATCGCGCTTGGACAGGCCGCTCTCGATTGCCGTTGTCAGGAGTCCCCGAATGTCATCCTCGGTGAGGGGGGTGTCGTCGAAGGGCACACCTTCGATGACGAAGACGTACTCGCCACGTGGTTCGCCGATGTCGATGGTGCCGAGCGTGCCGCGGACAACTTTTTCGTGCAGCTTGGTGAGTTCGCGAGTCACGACGACCACTCGGTTGGGTCCGCACACGTCAGCAAGATCGGCGAGTGTCTTCAGCGCCCGGTGGGGCGCTTCGTACAGCACGGTGGTGCGACGCTCGGCGGCAACATCGGCGAGGCGGGCGCCGCGTTCGCGGCCCTTGCGTGGGAGGAAGCCGTCGAAGACGAACCGTGAGGTGTCGAGCCCGCTGATCGTCACGGCCATGATCGCCGCGCTGGGTCCGGGCACCGCGCTGACGGCATGAGGCGAATCGACCACGGCGCGCACGAGGCGTTCACCGGGGTCCGACACGCCGGGCGTGCCCGCATCGCTGACCACGGCGACGTCGCCGCCGTCGTCGAGCACGCGCAGCACACGATCGATCAGGTCGTGTTCGGTGTGCTCGTTGCACACCGCCATCCGTTTGGCTTTGATGCCGGCGTGATGGAGCAGCAGACCGGTGCGTCGAGTGTCCTCACAGCACACGAGATCGGCGGCAGCCAGTACTTCGATGGCGCGTGGTTGCAGGTCGCCGAGGTTGCCGATTGGCGTGGCGACGAGCCAGAGGGTGGCGGTCATCGTCAGTGGTCCTGATCGCGTACTTCGATGACGTCGCCGACGCGCAGACCCCACCGGTCGAAGGCTCCAGCCTGCGCCTCGATGACGATCTGGGCATGCCGCACCGGGAGTCCGATGCGATGGCGTGACATCTGCAGCGTCTTGAGCACGACACCATCGGCGTCGACGAACGCCACGTCGATCGGAAACTTCATACCGAGCGTGTGGACGGCACGGCACGGCCGGACGACCAGTGCGCCTTCGAGATGGGTGCGGCCGAGCAGGCCTCGCCGTCGATCCGACCGGTTCTCGGCGATCTCTGCAGAGGCGAACACTCGAGCGTCGCTGACCAGCCAAGCCATGGCCTCAGCATGCCATATCGCGGACGCGTTTGAACGCTGCTGGAGGCATCGAAGGGACGCGTCGCCACATCGTGCGATACGGTCCGCCGGGTGGCCGCTCACGATGGATTTTCGCTGCGTGGCGTGGCTGCGGGCCCGGCTGAGGCACTGATTCTGCGTGACATCACGGTCGACATCCCCAACGCAGGAATCACCGCAATCGTGGGCCCGTCCGGGTCGGGCAAGTCCACCCTCTTGCGGTTGCTCAACCGTCTCGACGATCCACTCGCCGGCGAGATCCGGTTGCGGGGCCAGCGCCTCGACGAGCTTCGGCCAGATGAACTGCGCCGCCAGGTGGCCATGGTGTTCCAGCGGCCGCCACTCTTCGCCGGATCCGTGCTCGACAACTTTCGGGTCGCGATGGCCGACATCGACGAGGATCGGGCGTTCCACGTGCTCGATCACGTCGGGCTCCCCGCCGGGCTGCTCCACCGCGAGGCCGCTGACCTCTCGGGTGGCGAGGCACAACGAATGTGCGTCGCCCGCGCGTTGCTGACGCGCCCGATGGTCGTTCTGGCTGACGAACCGACTGCAGCACTGGACGGCGAAGCACGAAACACCATCGAAGAGCTGGCACAACAGCTTGCTGACGAGGGGACGCCGCTGGTCTGGGTCAGCCACGACACCGCCCAGCTGCGACGCCTTGCCGATCACGTCTTGGCGATCGTCGATGGACAGGTCGCAGCATTCGGACATCTCAGTGACCTCGATGCGAGTGACGACCCTGTCGTGCGCAGATTGGTCGGTGCGCCGTGAGCGCTGCTGCTGAGGCTGGCGGTTCGATGCTGGCATCCGCGGCCGCGCGTGCCGACATCGGGCTGGCTGGCCTCGCCGCGTCGGGCGTGCTGATTCTGGTCGCGGTGCTGATCTCGCTGTGGCGGAAGCTCGATCTCGAGCGCTCGCTGCTGTGGGCTGCGACGCGTGCGCTCGTGCAGCTCCTGATCGTTGGGTGGGCACTGCAGCTGGTCGTCGGTCCTGACGATCCGCTGTTCTGGTCAGGCCTCTGGCTGGTGTTCATGTTGCTGTTTGCAGCGTGGACCACGTCGCAGCGCGCTGCCGGAGTGCCTCACGTGCTGGCTCTCTCGCTGCTCGCGTACGCGTTGTCAGGCCTGGTCACGCTGGGCGTGTTGTTCGGCTTTCAGGTGTACGAGTTCGAGGGTCGCACCATTGTTCCGCTGGCCGGCATCGTCGTCGGCAACTCGTTGGCGGCCACGGTGTTGGTGTCGCGTCAGTTGCTGGTTGCCGCAACTGAGCAGCGCGACGTGATCGAAGGGCGGCTCGCACTCGGCTTGTCCGCTGCCGACGCGTTCCAACCGCATCTCCGCCAAGCCTTGCGCACGGCGCTGGTGCCACAGATCGAGACCACGAAAGCGGTCGGCATTGTGGCGCTGCCCGGAGCGATGGTCGGCCTGATTCTCGCTGGCGTTGATCCTGCCGATGCCGTGAAGGTGCAGATCTCGGTGATGTACCTCGTGCTCGGCAGCGTCGCGGCGACCACAACGGTCATGAGCATCGGGATCTCGCGCGAGTTGTTCTCTCCTGCGCAGCAGCTGCGACGGTTTCGATCCGACTGATTCGGCCGATTGGGCGACGTCGTTGGCCGGGAGGCCGCCGGGTGGGCCGGACCGCCGTTAGCGTAACTCGCCGCATGGAACGTTTTGGTTTGGTCGGACTCCCGAACGCGGGCAAGAGCTCGCTGTACAACGCGCTGACCGGTGGTGGCGCGCTTGCCGCGCCATATCCGTTTGCCACCAAGGACCCGAACATCGGGGTCGCAATGGTGCCTGACGAGCGTCTCGATCGACTCTCCGTGATGTCGAAGTCGAAGAAGACGGTCCATGCTCAGGTTGAGGTCGTCGACATCGGTGGCCTGGTCGAAGGTGCAAGCACCGGTGAAGGTCTCGGCAACAAGTTCCTCGCCAACATCCGGGAGGTCGATGCAATTGTTTTCGTGTTGCGTGCGTTCGAAGATGACGATGTGGTCGGTCCGTCTGACCCGATCGAGCACCTGCGCATCGTGGAGATCGAGTTGGCACTGGCCGATTTGGAAACAGTCGAGAAGCGGCTCAAGCAGACCCAGCGCGCTGCGAAGCTCGACAAGTCGATGGTCGCTGAGACCGAGGCGCTGCAGATTGCCTGTGACCAGCTTTCCGAGGGTCTGCCGCTGTACCGGGCCGGGTTGAAGGACGATGTCAAAGAGCTCCTCGCCCCGTACTTCCTGCTGACTAATCGCCGAGTGCTCGTCGTCGTCAACGTCGGCGAGGACGATATTGAGTCGATTCCGGAGAAGGAAAATTTGATCTCCGACGAGTTCAACAACGCGGGTGACAACGTCGAAGTGATCGGCATGTGCATCCAGATGGAAGCCGAAGCCGCTGCCATCGAGGACCCTGACGAGCGCAAGGAAATCCTGGAAGGATTCGGCCTCGGCGAGGGTGCCCTGTTCCGGATGGTTCGCAGCGCCTACCATCTGCTTGGCCTTCGGACCTACATGACGACCGGCGAGCAGGAGTCGCGAGCGTGGACCTTCCATGAAGGCTCGACGGCGCCGGTGTGCGCCGGACGAATCCACGGCGACTTCCAGCGCGGGTTCATTCGTGCCGAGGTCATCCAGTGGGACGAGCTGCTCGAGCTGGGGTCGTGGAACGCGGCCAAGGACGTCGGCAAGATGCGCGTTGAAGGCAAGGACTACATCGCGCAAGACGGCGACGTCATGGAGTT
>ERZ891134.834-NODE-834-length-23381-cov-12.032625_pt1 | contig 23381 bp, 8 predicted proteins | sample MGYA00520888_ERZ891134 | MGnify/ENA primary metagenome ERZ891134 (study PRJEB32303, sample SAMEA104408692) | aquatic metagenome | biome: Brackish water; feature: Coastal; material: water | place: Baltic Sea | collected 2014-10-23 | depth 10 m ... | reverse complement strand
TAAAACTTAACGGTGTTAGTGGTACATTTAATTCTACTGACACTATCACTTATTATGATCAAGATGGTGTCACCGTATTAGCATCTGGAACGATTGATTCTAATGATGGTACTTACATCTATATTGATGGTCAAGGAACTGGTCAATTTTTAGAAGCAGAATCAGATACTTCAGGTAAAGCTGTTACTGCAAATGGTGACGCTCAATTAGATACCGCTGTTCAAAAATTTGGTACTGCATCCTTACTTTTAGATGGTAATGGTGATTATCTATCATTAGCAGGATCATCTGATTTTGGATTTGGTACTGGTGACTTTACAGTAGAAGGTTTTGTTAGAAGAAGTAATGCTGGCAACGGCACTCATGTAATTGCAGATTTTAGATCTACTAGTGGAACAGTTGCATCCGTCCTTCAAATAACTGGAGGTGTTGTAGAATTTGTATCTGCAAATGGTGCAGGAACTATTACAGGAACTACTAGTTTAAGTGCAAACACTTTCTACCATGTTGCTGTAGTTAGAGAAAGTGGCGTTACCAAGTTATATCTTGATGGAACTCAAGAGGGTAGCAATCTTGCAGATACCACTGACTATGGTACTTCAAAAGCATTATTCATTGGTGCTGATTATACTGGCACTGATGAAATTAGTGGTCACCTTGATGAAATTAGAGTAAGTAAAGGACTTGCCAGATACACTGGAGCATTTACTCCTACAACAACAGAATTTGTAAAAGATACAAATACACAATTACTCCTTCAGTTTAATGGTCTTGATGGATCTACCAGTATTTTAGATGGTAGTGTTTCCTCACAGGATATTCGTTCATCTTCAGGTGGTACTGCACAGTATATTGCTCTTGCAGATTATACTGACTTTGGTGCAGAACTTCGTTCTATCGGTTCTGCATCTGTCTACGGTGAGCGTGGAATCACAGCAGACGGTAAAGGTGTAAGATTACGTTGTATTGTTCACAACTTTGGTTACATTGGTACTGGTGCAGATGGTACAAATGACATCAGTAATGTAAATCAAGCAAACGAAATCATTGAGGCAAACGCTGGTAGAGCACTCTTTACTAGCATGGACCAAAACGGGGACTTCCGTGTTGGTAATGCATTCTTTGTAGACCAAGAAAATGGTACTGTATCATTTGTTGGTGGATCTCAAAGTGGTGGTACTACCTTTGACCAGTTAGTTGTTACTGGTACTGGTGACACTACAACGATTCTACCTACAAGTATTTCTCTTGGTAATTTAAAACTTTCTGGAAATACTTTAGAAACTCTCTCAGGTAATCTTGTATTAGATGCTCCAGGTGGTAGCAATATACAAGTAGACAAGAGATTGCTTCTTTCAAATGGAACATATGCTATTCCATCTCTTGCTTTTACTAGTGATGTTGATACTGGTATTACAAGAACTCAACCACTATCCGATGGTTCATTTAGTTTAATTTCTAACGGTGTAGAAAAAGTTAGAATTAATCCTGAGTCAGTTGAAAATTATACAACTGCTAAATTTGTTTCAATTGGAATTGGATCAGACCAAAATGATATTACTTTAAGTAATAGTGGATCTTCATATCCGCCTGGTACTTTTACTAATGTTCCTCTTTCTGGTGGAAGTGGCACAAGTGCTGCAGCAGAAATTACAACTGTTGCTTTTGAAGGAAGTATCACTAGTAATGGTAGTGGTTATACTACAGGTCAATTAACAGATGTTGCACTGACAACTAATGGATCTGGAACTGGTGGTGTAGTTAATGTAACTGTTACAGGAATTGCTGGTCAGATTACTGATGGTGGAACTGGATATTATGATACTTCATATAATAGTGTACCTTTACAAGGTGGTACTGGCACTGGAGCACAGGCAACACTCACTATTTCTGGTGGTGGTATAACTGATGTTACTTTCACTAATAGTGGTGTTGGATATAATATTGGAGAAATTCTTACTGTAAATAACAGTGATCTGGTTTATGGCGATCCTCCACAGCAGAGTGGTGGTTCTGGATTCCAATTTGAGATTCAAGCAGATCAAGAAGGGTATGGTCCAGGTGTTGTAACTGCAATCACTCCAGTTATTGCTTGGTTGGGAACTGGATATGCTGCAGGAGATACTATTGGATTAAACACATCACCTGGATCTGGTTTTGTTTATACTTTAACCTCTGCAGGTGCAATTACAAATGTTACTATTACTAATAGTGGTGCAGATTATGCAGCAGGTGATGTAGTTACACCTGACATTAGTATTAGTCCTGTTAATGATTCTACTAATGGCATCTTACGCACAGTAAATTACTACATGAGTGTAGTTGATACTGGTGGTGGAACTTATGTATTTACAATTGCAGATGGTCCTACAGCAACTCCAGTCAATAATCCAACTCTTAGTTTCTTAAGAAATACTGTATATAATTTCATCTTCCAAAATGGTGGTGACTACGGTTCATATCCTTTGCTGTTCTCTACTGATAGCGGCAATACTGTTCCATATACAGCACTTAACAATACCCTTCAAGATTCTTCTGGAATTCAATTAATATTTAATTCTCCAACAGTAACTGTTGAAGTTGCACAAGATTATCCATCGGGAACGATGGATATTACACTTAAGGATGCAAGTAGAATTACTGCTGGTGCAACATTTAATGGAGGAGGATTAACCGGAGAAGTTATTGCTGCAAAATCTGGAGAAATAATTTCAGTCACAACTCAAACAGGACTTGCATCTTCTGTTTCTGCTGGAGATACTTTTGTAGTCACTAATCCAACTACACTTTATTACTACAGTTCCAGTCAACCTGGAATGGGAAATACTGCTACTGTTGGATCAATTTATGGAACTGGTGGTTCGATTACTGTTGACACGCTTAATTCAGGTCAAACCACTGAAGTTACTGGTTCAAATATCAGTACTGCAAGTATTAATGTTGCAGGTGCTTCTAATTTTGGAAATACCTCAATAACTGGCAATTTAAATGTTTCAAACAATGCCACTATAGTAAATGTACTTACTGCAGGAACTCTGGTTGCAGATACAGTTGTAAACCAAGGTGCTTTACAAACAACTGGTAATATTGTTCAAACTTGGTCCGACGATACGGATCCAGAAAATCCGATATCTACAACTAATTTTTCTGCTAAAGTTGATGATCCTAACTTTAAATTTGTAACAGTCAATACTGATAGTTCTTATTATAACTTTGAAGTTGATGGCAAATCAAAGATTAGTAATAGCACATATCTCGCAACTCTTACCGATGCTAAAGTCGGTATTGGTATTGAACCCACTGTAGACACAAATACAGATCCTGCAACTGTTGGAGAAATTGGTGAGAAAGTTGAAATTGTAGGTAATCTAAAAGTTACTGGTACTTATAAATCATCTGATGGTACAGTTACTGCTCCTGATATTACGTTCCAAAATGATGAACGTTTAGGTGTTTATTCATACAATGATGGAACTAATAATAATTTAGGAGTAACTTCATCTCAGGGTAAAATTGTATCTCTTAATGGAGTAACTTCAACATTCCATAAAGATTTACAATTTGATTCTTCTGCAATTGATACATTCACACTGACGAATGGTTCATACTATACTACTGGTATTACTAATGATGTTCCGTTTGAAGGAGGCACTGGAGGAGGTGCAATTGGTAATGTAACTATTGCTTTTGGATCTACTATCAGTGAACCTGGTGCAGGATATACTGATGAAGCATATATTAATGTTCCTCTTTCATATTTTGTTGCTCCTGGTGGAAATGTAACATCTCTCACAAATCTTTCTGGTGGTAGTAACTACGTAGATGGCACTTATACTGGTGTTTCATTGTTTGGTGGTACTGGTATTGGATTAACTGCTGATTTTACAATTAGTGGCGGTGCCGTAACTAATGTTGTTGTAAATAGTGGCGGTTCTGGTTATTCAAACACAGATACTGGAATTACAGTAGATACTGATAATATTGGTGGAAGTAGTTTAAATACTGTCAGCATAACCAATGGTGGTAGTGGATATTATGATGGAACTTATACAGGTATTTCAATTGCTAATGTTTCATCTAATGGTATTGGTGGTACTGTAGATGTCACAGTTGCTAGTGGTGTAGTAAGCAATATCACTGTTAATGATGGTGGTGGTGGATATACTGATACAGATCAATTTACAATTGTTGGTTCTGTACTTACACCAACAAATAGTTTAGTTACTTCAGTAGTAAACAGTGGTGCTAGTGATTATTCCTTTAGTGGTGATATTACTGGAAATGATCCATCAATTACTATAACTGAAGGTGATAATATTACCTTTAATGTAAATGCTACTGGTCATCCTTTACACATTGTTTCTCAACTTGGAGGAGGTGGATCATTTGATCCTACATATGAGGTTGGTTCTGTAACTGGACAAGGAACAGAAACTGGACAAGTATTCTTTGACAGCACAGCATTAGATGCGGGAGCAGGAACTTACTATTATCTTTGTGCAAATCATCCTACAGCGATGGTTGGAACTATTACTGTTAATACTGCAACTGTTGGTAGTGGACTTGCATTTAATGCGAGCACAGTAACTACTGGTTCTGGATTTAGTATTGATGTTTCAGCAACAGGTTCTGCAGGTGTTCAAGGCACTGGTGCTACTGCATATGTTCTTGTTGAAGGTGGAGTAGTTACTCAATTCTATGTAACTGATCCAGGTGATGAAAATTATCAAGCAGGACAAACCTTGTTTGTTGCTGATGCTGACATGCAGTATTTGGATGCCTTTGGTGCTCCAACTCCTTCTGCAGTACCAACAACTCAATTTAATGTAGGTGTTGGTAATCCTGGTTCTGTAACATTTGTAGAATTAACAAATACAGGAAATGGTTATGAACTGAATGATGTTCTTTCATTACCAAGTTCTTTCAGACCAACTACTGTTGACTATGAAAATGCTTTAACCGTTGTTACTGGAGATTATGTTCTCGGTAGTAACAATATTATCTACCTTGTTAGTGCTGGTGGAACTTTAGCAGATCCAGCACCATCTCATACTACAGGTGCTGTTGCTAATGGTACTGCAACTTTAGATTATTATAGTCCAGTTGGGGTTGAGTTTGGTCTTACAGTATCAACATTACTATCTGGTAATACTATCACTATTGATAGTTCTGCTGGTAAAATTACAGCACAAGAACTTGAAATTACTCCTAATGCTGCTCTTCTTAATGAAGTTTCTTTTAGTGGAAGTACTATTTCTAGAAGTACTCCAGGTAACTTAATTATAAACTCTGGTATAAGCGGATTTGTTGAATTTGGTGGAACTGATGCTGTAATTCTTCCTAGAGGAACTACAGCACAAAGACCTACAAATGAAGCAGGTGCTATTAGATTTAATACTGAAGAAGGTATTTTTGAAGGTAATAATGGTGGATCTTTCGTATCTCTTGGCGGTGTACGTGACGTTGACTTAGATACCTTTATCAGACCAGAAAGTGCTCCTGGTGAAGATGAAGATACTTTAGAATTCTTTGCAGCAGGCATTGTCGTCCAAAAAATGGGCGAAACTTTCCTTGAGACAAATAATGTTACTCAGCATAGAATTACAGATTTAAACAATGTAAATCTTTGGGTTGAAGGAACTGCTGTTATTGCACCTTCAGATCCTGTATCTTTTGATGCATCTACTGCAATTGTTGATATTGATGATTTTATTACCTTCACTGCACACAATTTTGTCGATGCTGAAGAAGTTACTTACAGTAATGGTGGTAATACAGATCTCACCAATTTAGTAGATGGTACTAGTTATTTTGTACATATTGTAGACGTAGATAATATTAAATTAGCAACATCTACTGCTAATCTTGCAACTAATACATATATTGATTTGACTGCTGCGGCATCAACTGAAACTCATTCATTGACTAGAGTTGCTCCTATAGATCTTTTATACTATTACGGTGATAATGTATACTCTGTAACTGCAACTGGTACGTTTGATGTTGACCCTGCAAACTTCCCAGATCATACTACAGGTGCTGTTGCTAATGGGACTGCAACACTGACTTGGATGAGAACCATTTATGGTGATCTTACAGTTAGTGGTAAAATTTATAGTTACGATGTAGAAGAATTTAAAATTAATGGTTCTTTATCAGTAACTGCAGATAATACTACTGCTCGAATTGTTGCAGTTAATACTAACTTAGATACTCAGTTTAGATTATCTGGGGTTGATGAAACCTTTATTAGAACTGATAATACAGGTAAATTTAAAGTAAATACATCCTTCGGTTCTCAATCAGAAACTTATGTAAATGTTTTTGAATATGATCTCAAGAAATTTACTCTTGCAGATACTAGAATTAATTCTAATGAAGGAACCATTGATACTTCAGTTGGCAACTCTTTGAATTTAACGCTTATGGAGTATGATGCAATTAATTCTAACTTCCCTTCAAAATCAGGTAAGGTAATGTTTGAAATCTATGATGATGCAGCAACCCCAAGACGCCAGTATTCTGAGGTTTCTTACTTATTACGTTCTGACGGAAGCGACGTTTTCTATACGGAAAGTAATAAGATATATACTGATGACCTCCTTGCTGATGTATCTGTTGATATTGATGCTCAAAACAATGTTGTTGCCAACATTGTAGATGTTACTGGGTCATCTACAGTAGTTTATAATGTCAAAGTAGTTGCTCAATCCATTTTAACTTAATCACATGGCAAAAGTTCTAAGATCACTCCAATCTGAAGGTGGATTTTCTATTGCAGAATCTACTATTATTGATCCTCAGAGAAATATTATTGATGTTCATACTATAAAAGTTTTAAACAATGCTAACGATAAAACTTTTAAAAAAGAATTTATTTCACATTCCACATTAACAGATGCAAATCCATCAGTTGTATTAGATCCTGGTCATTCAGTTGAATCTGATAGAATTATTTTTATGACTGGTTTTTTATTAGGAACTTGGGAAGGATATCCTATTGTTGATTTTAGTGCTAATGCAAACTCTACTAATGTAACTTGCAATTTATCTAATCATGGATTAGTAACTGGAGATACTATTTCAATAGTTTTTGATAATGCTTCGTATACAGCATTTGATACATCATATACAGTAACAGTAACAAATGATAATAGTTTTACAATCACTACTGCATCTCCTTTAGATGTAAACAATCCAGTTCTTAGTGAAATTTTTGAAATTGAAACCTTAAATACTAATGATATTGGCAATTGGGAGTATGCTGTAAAAATTGAAAGTGCTGTTTTGAGTAATGATACTCAAACTTTAACAACAGCAGCACACTCAGTTACAATCGTGAAAGATAATGTTCCACCTGGACAAGTATGGACAGTTTCACCAACTGTCAATAATGTTACCAAAGAATTGAGTTTCCTTTCCTCAGTTTCAACAAATGGAACATTAGAAAAAAGAGGTGGTGGTATTAGATGGTGTGCAAAAGTAGAAATTGTGTATACTGAAAGAAGTTATTAAACAAAAAAGATAAATAAACTTATAAAGGGAACTGCAAAAGCAAATGGCTTTAGAATTTAATGCTGATAAGCAAATTATCAAATCTGATCAACTACAGATTAATAATGAAACTAGTGTAAGGTTTGATGTTGGTGGTGCTGCAAATAAAAAAACAGCACTATTTGGCACTTTGTCTACAGACATCGAGAAACTAGTTCGCGTCGGTATTAATACTAAAGAACCTCAATTTGAACTTGATGTTAATGGTCAAATTAGAACGACCACTTCTATCATTTCAGATACTGCTCGTATCAATAACTTGGACATTGATACGATTGTCAATCCATCGTTAAATCTTAAAGCTCCTATCTTAAATACTTTTACTGATCCAGATACTGGTGAAGTCCTTTTCCCTCGTTCAGTAACCCCAGCATTTAACGACGATACCAATAAGATTGCTACAACAAATTTTGTATATAATATTGCAACCAATGACGTTGGTGGTCGTATTTACGTCTCTGAGCAAATTGGTAACGATACTTTTGATGGTCGATCTGCAACCAAACCTGTTAGAAGTATTAAAAGAGCAACTCAATTAGCAGCAGAAACTGATGCAAAAGAAACTCTGATTGTTGCTGGTGGAGAATATTTAGAAGATAATCCAATTTCTTTGCCAGATCAGTGTTCTGTTGTTGGTGATAATATCCGTCTGTGCATTATCAGACCCCAGAATCCTGGGAAACATATGTTCAAAGCAGCGGACTCGAACTATGTTACAGGTATTACATTCCGCGATAATATCAATGTTGAAGGAAATCCAGCATTTACTTGGGGATATGCATATGTATTTGATGACAAGCAAAGATTCTATTACCCTAAAACTCTTGGCGGTCAGTATGGTAGAACGTTTGAATTAGGACATAAAATTTCTGCTCCTGAGGAATGGAAACTTTCATTTAATGCTAATGATGGAAATCTTGAATTAGTAATTGGTTTAACATTAATTAACGCTACTACGTTAGGTACAGGTGTAATTACTGATGTAGTATTTAATGATAATACAGATCAATCTGGTTATGTTATTATTAATGAAATTTCTGGTAACATTAATTCTGTTGGTGCAACTTATAATTATACTGCTAATAGTATTTCTTACAGTATTAATGTTACTGAAGGTGAGCAATTAACACCTGATGGTCAAGTTGTCAAGCACATAACTAGTCATACTACATATGGTCTTAAATCAGTTAAATATGATCCAGTAAATTATCCTCAAGGATTAATTTTTGAAATTGTAGAACCATTTTATCACGAATATGAGGCAGGTCAATATCTAGAGATTTCCAACTTACCAACAACTGGTACATTTGGTGATCTTGGACGTTATAATGGCAGACAATATGTTTCTCATAGAATTGAAACTACTGATGGATTCAGTACAAAATTTGTAGTATTTAAAGATACTCCTACAGATCTTGCTGCGTTAGGTGCAGTCAACGGAGAATATAGTGTAACTGCTTTTGGTTCAACTGTAGTTTCTGATGATCATTATGTAATATTCTCTCTTGATAACTCTCCAGTCAAGTTTGATGAATCTAATAAGAGTCCAAACAGATATCTTGATGCTGTTGATCTGATTGGCAGAAATAAAACAGGTATTACTGAAGAAGCACTTAGAAGAGCAAAAGAAGAGTATCCTGCTCTTGTAGTACCAGATGAAACTCAGTGTAAAACTGATATGGGTCATATTGTTGATGCAATCAACTATGACTTGACTTGGGGTGGTAATGCAGCAACTAAAGAAGCAGCTGATTACTATTATGATGCTGGTGCATTAACCCATGTCCAAGATCAACTTAAAGAAACTACTTACGCTTTTGAAGAGGCAAGAGACCTGTCTATTCAGGCAATGCGTAATCAGTTAAATTATGTAACTGTAGATTCAACTGCTACAGTTACTAGACCAGCAGGTTATACTAATGGTGAGTATAATTCTATAATTTGGGATAGTGAAAAGTTTGTTGCTGTAGGTACTGACGGAGCGATCCATACATCTACTGATGGCGAAACTTGGACTGCACAAACTAGTGGCACAACAGAAGATCTCAATGATATTAGATGGAATAAGTGGTCAGTTGGTGAAAGAGGAATTCCTGAGTATGTTGTAGTAGGTGAAAATGGAACAATTCTTTGGTCAAATAATGCAGAAACTTGGTATAGTATAACTTCTGGAACCACAGATGATTTAAATGCTATCGCATATAATGGATCCACATATGTGACCGTTGGAGATTCTGGAGCAGTTTATTATTCTGGCAACGTTACAACCTGGCAAGCAGGAACTAGTGGAACATCTTCAAGTTTACTTGACCTCATTTATAATGATGATTGTGATAAGTTCTTTGCTGTTGGAAATGCTGGAACAATTCTTGTATCCACTGATGGAAATAGTTGGACTGCACAAGAAAGTGGAACAACTAGAAACATAAGAAGTATTAGTTGGACGGAAGATAGAATCATTGCTATCGACACAGATGGACGTATTATCCTCAGTGATGATAATGGATTAACTTGGGAGACCAATACCATGAGTGATCATGGTCCAAATAATCCAGTAAATAATAAAGTTGCAGATGCTGCAGATCTTATTCTGCAAAACAAAGCAATAATCGCTGAGATTGCAGTTAATAAGATGGATGTATTGAATCCATCATTTACAATTCCAACTGGCAATCAAGCATGTAAAGATGATGTTCTTGATTTCCTTGAGTCCATGGTTATTAACCTGGAATTTGGTGGAAATGATGAAGTATATGATGCTGCTAATTTATATGTAACAGGAAGTCATCTTCTAGGTGAAGAAGATAGATCAGTAGAAGTATTTGGATATGTAGAAACTCTTGCTATTCAAGCAATGAGAAATGAAGCATTTGATTCAAATGATGTTACAAATTATGCTTCGGGTCTCACACAATATACTGATAGTACAGTCACTACAGACACTGCAAATCCTACATGTGCCAACGTTGCAAGTGCAATCACTACGTTTGTTGGAATTTTAACTACTGCTATTGGAACCACTGCTACTCCAGGTAATTTGAGTAGTGTGACAAGATCACCTGCTGCCGATGAAGGATTTACTGGTCAGGCAAACAGATATTGGGATGCATCAGATCTCATCCTTGAGAATAAGAAACTGATTGCTGCACAAGCAGTTTATCAGTATACTGATGCAAATGCATTTACAGTTCCAACAGGCAGTCAAAATTGTGTTGATGACGTTGTAGATATTCTTGAAGCAATTGCAAATGACTTACGTATCGGTGGTAATGCTGCAACATTTGATGCTGCCAACTATTACACTGGCACAAGTCATGTAGATGGCGAAGAAGCAGAAACTGTTGCTATCATCAACATCGCAAGAGATCTGGCGATCACCGCAATGCGTAATACTTCTATTACGCTTTCTTACTTAACTGATAGTGCCTATCTGGCAACATTAGAAGATCAATTTAAACTCAATATTGTTCAGTTTACAAAAACAGATATTACTATTGAAAGTAGTGATGAAACTCAAAGATGTTCTAATGTTGCATCTGCAATTACTACATTAACAACTATTGTTACTGATGCGGTTACTAATGACAATCTAAATCATGCCACTAGAAATTCTTCTGCAAAAATTAATGTAGATGAAGTTTATAATCTGTTTCATAATGGCGATAAGTTCTGGGCACTTATTGATGGTGGAAATCCAACTACTAAAGTTATTAGTTCTGAGGATAGAGGAAGAACTTGGAAAGAAGAGTATACTGTTAGCGGTGTTCCAGGATCTTATGGTGTATTTAAAACAATTGCATTTAGTTATACTGTTGGTGTTGTTCTCGGTACAGGAACATCTACCGGTATTGTATTTGATGGAGTAGGCAATAAATTTGATTCTTCTCTTAATATCACTCCATATCAAGATAGTACAATTTCTAATACGTATGATGCAAATAGATCATTTGCTTGTGATAATGTAGCATCATCTATCTTTACTCTATGGTCAATTGTTGTTGATAGAATTAACGGACGTACAGTCCCAGCAACTGAAAGTGCAACTTCTGTTTTTGCTGATAGTAATAACAAGTTCTTTAATGTTGGACATTCTTTTGATGATCTTCCAATTATTGAAGTTTCACCATATATTTTCAACGCTTCTGTTATCTCATTCTTAGGTGGTAATGGTTGTGAAATTAATGGTGCTAAAGTTGCAACACCTAACGTAAAACGACCTGGACTACCTCCACAAGGTAAATCGATGGTTGCTGCAGCATTCACGATTATTTCGTTTGGTGGTACAGGATATAACGTATTTAATGATGGTTATACTCAACTGGTTTCAGTATTCTGTATTTTCACACAAGATGGTGCATTGGTTGAAAGTGGGGGATATGCATCTCTAACCAACTCTGCATCTAACTTTGGTACGTTTGCACTTAGAGCAAGTGGTATTAGAGATGAAGCATATAGTTTCCATAAAGGTATTATTGATAATATTACCTTTAGTGATATTGGTGTACCAATTATTACCACTACTGGATTAGGAGAAGCTCCACTTGAGCACTTTATTATTTCACCTGGTGGATTTGAACTTGCACCACAAGCCGGACAAAATCCAAAGTACTTTATTGAAGAAACAGTATCTGCAACTCCAACTGCTCCAGTTACTGCAGAGACAAGAGCAAACAAAGCAATGTCTGTCAGAGGTAACTACAATCGTTACACTGATGCATCTATACTTCTTGAAAACAATGCTCGTTATATTGCAGAAGAATCATACTTCTCAACTGCTGCAACATCAAGTAATACATTTGATCAAGATAGGAACAAATGTATTCGTGACGTAGAAGAAATTGTCAAGGCATGGGCAAAAGATATTAAGTTTGATGCTAATGATTCAACATGGGATGCTGCTAAACTTTACACTGATGGAACTTCAATCCAACATGTTTCTGGATATGAGGCAGCAACTAAGGAAGTTGTTGATTTTGCAACTGGTCTTGCTAAAAAGGCAATTAATAACTTGCTGCAAATTAAAGGATCTACAGCACAAACTTTAGATTATCATGTTGCATCATGGACTGATGAAATTCCATATGTAGATACAACTGTCATTCATGATGTTTCAAGTGCTCCTGATTATGTAAGTGCTGATTGTACTAATGTACAAAATGCAATTCAAACACTTAGTGATCTTTTTGATGAGATTATTGATAATCCATCTGTCACAACTCCACTGCCTTCAACTGCAGAAAGAAATGATGGTTTCTTCACTATCAATGAATTTAATAAGGATAAACTTCAGAATCACGAGATTGATTTTATTAGACCTTCTATCTGTAACTCTTCCTCACATACCTGGGAATTTGCAGGTTCAGGAAATGACTATAATGCCCTTCCACAAAATGGCGGCACAAGAGGATCTGCAAATACTGCTGATTTTGAACAAGTATCACAGTTAAATGGTCGTGTTTATGCATCAGGTACTGATGAACTTGGCGACTTCAAGATTGGTTACTTTGCTAACGTCGAAAACAGAACTGGTAATATCACCTTTGGTGGTACGGTTGAAATTTCTGAAGTTAGTTTCTTGAAAATTGCAGGTGGTAATGTTACGATTGAAGGTTTTGGTCCTGAAGTTAACCTCAATGCACTTGAACTTGGTGGTGTTGCCCCTGGTCCTTCTGATGGTATTCTACCAACACAAAGAGCAGTATATCAATACATTAATAACCAGTTAGGTATTTACATTGGTCGTACTTATTCAACCACACCAACGCCAAGTGCTCTGGTTCAGTTGGATAACTCAGGTCGTATTAATATTGACCAACTTCCTGCACTAAGACCATTTAATATCTTTACCGTTGTTGATGAAGCAGCACGTCTTGCGTTTGAAGGACCACTTGCAGGTGACATTGTTATCCAAACAGCAACTGCTACATTTAACTTTACTTCGAGTGAAATTAATACTAGCACTGATGAATTTACAGTTATTGGTCATGGACTCAATACCTCTGACGCAGTTGTTTATACGGAAGGGACCGGTGTTGTAACTGCACCATCTCCATTGGTAGACGCTCAAACATATTATGCAATTGTTGTTGATGTTGACACAATTAAATTAGCAAGTTCAATTACGAACGCATCAACTAACACACCAATTAGCATTACAACTGCTGGTAGTGGTAATCATATTTTTGAAACTCAAGGAACTCCAATTTCCTTCATTCTGAATAATGACCTTGAGAGTCAAATTTTAGAATTTATTCCAGATGCTAACCATACATTTTCTAATGGTGATATTACTCTTGCCGCACCTGGTGGTGGTCAAGGTCAAGTATCTAACTTCCTCGAAGGTACAGTTAAGCAAGTTATTGTTAACAATGGTGGTACTGGATACTCCCAAGGTGATACGATTACATTCACCGCTCCAACTGGAGGTGTTGCCGCAACAGGCACAATAAATGTGAATGGTGGTGTTATTACATCAGTGGTATTATCATCTGGTGGTAGTGAGTATTTTAGTGCTCCATCAACTGCAGGTGGTGAGATTAGTATTACTACTACTAATGGTGTTGGAGCTTCTCTTACTACAATCATCAGATCTAGATTAAGTATTAATATTATTAATAATATTAAAACAACTACATCAGATACTATTGATGACTTTGCAACACCAACTACAAATACAGTTACTCTGGCAAGTGTAATTAATACTTCCGGTTTTAATTTAGACAACTGGATTCAGTTAACGTCATCTACTATTGATGCCTCATTTATTACTTCTGGTATTATTAATCCAACTCGTCTTGCTGCTGTTACAGCACAGAATCCTGCAAGTTCTCTGACTTATCTTAGAGGCGACTCTTTGTTTGTTCCAGCAGTTGCATCACTTAAAGTTGGTGATGAATCTCCTGTTATTCTTGGCGGTAACAATAGTGCAAGCACCTACATCAGGTCCGTTCAAATGGAAGATGCTGGTGAAGGTTATTCGGTAGGAACATATACAGATACTAATCTGCTCGGCGGTAATGGTCAAAACTTAAAAGGAACACTTAAAATTTCTAATGGTGTTGTTAGATCTATAACGATTACTAATCCTGGTACTGGTTATATAGAACAACCAACTGTAATATTTAAAGATAATTGGACAGATCCACAAAATCCATCAGTAATTACTGGAATTATTGCAAGTGCCTACATTAGTGGAGGAATAGTATCCCAGATTAATATTGTTGATGGTGGTAGTGGACTAGGATCTAATGTTCCTTTAGTTGAAATTACTGGTGGCGGTGGTGTTGATGCTGCTGCAACTGCAACTGTTTCTGATGGTGGTATTCAATATATTCAAATTACTGATGGTGGTGTTAACTATACCCCTACTACTGGAAATCTCTCCTTTACAATTACTCCAAATCCAGCAATTATTGGTACTTCACCTACGAACGCTGCTGTACTAGAAGCATTTTTTGCGACAACACCAAAACTCTTTAATGATATTACTATTGATATCAATAGAGTAAATGGTAATACTCCAAATTCTAACAATTATAGTACTATTGGTGTTGCTAAGTTTAGAAAATCAGATACTGGTACTGGCGTAAGAACTGGACAATTTATTTTTGGTGCTGATGGTGCTATTGATATTGATCAAGGTCAAGGTTCTGGTTTTGATGCTGACCTTCTTGACAATCAGGATTCTAACTTCTATGTTGAGTGTGATAATTTTGTACCAGGTAGTTCACCAACACCTGGTCTTCCTTCAAATTGTCTGATTGGTACTTATGGTATTGATATTGATGGTACATCTAACTTTGCAGAAGTTGTTACTGCAAAAGATGCTAGATCATCTACCTTCCAACCATCTAACTACTTAGGAGGCGGACATTTACAGTGGAAGAATAATGCAAGTAATCCTGGTTATGCAAATACCTGGGAGTATCTTCAAGATGGTGGACAATATCATAGCGTTCTTACTTTTAGAAGGGGTGGAACTGGAAGTACTTTCTCTGAAGGTGCAACATCTCAACTAGGTCTTACTGATAATAATAATTTATATATTAGAAATAGTGGTGCAAACCAAGTAAATTCTCTCACAATTACTACTGCTGGTAGTGGTTATGTTGATGGGATTTATGTAGATGTACCTCTTGGTGGTGGTGATGGATTTGGATTAACAGGAGATCTCACTGTTGTTAATGGTTCCTTTACTGAAGTAGAAATTAAAAACAAAGGTTTTGGTTATAACTCAGATGGTAGTGCAGGTGCAGATTTTGCTGTTATTCTGCCCTTCTCATTCTTTGGAACCCAGAATACAAGACAAGTTACAACTCCAGCAGTAATCACTGCAACTCTCCCAGTATATCAAAATAATGCTGGTCAAAATACTTGGTCCTCTTGGCAAAAAATTTGGCATAGTGGTAATGATGGTAAAAATTCAGGTCTAGATGCAGATCTGATGAATGGTAATAATCTTCGTTGGATGCAGAAAGCACTTAACCTTTCTGAAGTCGAAGCATTGATGAATAGTAAAATGCCACGACAAATGGCAGATCACTCATTCAATGAAGAGATCAGAATTACTGCACCAGATCCTCAGTATCTGATTAATGCTGGTGACGTATTTGATGTCTATATTGAAGGTTATAATTTAACTCAAGAACAAATTGAATCTATTGATACCCAAACTATTGGTGCTCTTGGTGTTGGTACTCAGTTAAACCTGTATACTGCTAATGATATTGCAGAAGGTACTGCAACCCTAATCAATAGAAAGATTAATCTTGATCCTTCTAATAGAGAAACTGGTTTACAATATGTTGAGCAAAACTACGAGTGGGTTGCAAATGCAACTTTCCAAAAAAATGATCGTATTGTATATGGTCATAATGTTTACATTGTTAGCAATGTCTCTAGTGGTGGATATACTTCTGGTACAGTTGCTCCAGTTCATGGAAGCGGCACTGTATCAGCAACAGGTGGTACTGCACAATTCCAATTTGAACGAAAAGTCAGTAATCCATATACACTTATTACCGTTGAAATTACTTCAGGTAACCTAACTTCTTCTATCAAAAAAATTGGTGTTCTTGATGCTCCTGCAGAACTTTATCCTGTAACTGACTTCGCACAATCTTCAGATGAAACTTACTCTTTAAGTAAGGCAAGATTAGGATTTAATGCTGGTGGTGATCCATTCTTAGAACTTGGTAATAACACTCAAACAACTGCTCCAAAAATTGAATTTAAATCATCAGGTAATGGTGTATATGATGCTAAGATAAGCATCACTGGTGGTTCCTCAACAGCAGGAACTGGTGACATGGACTTTGATGTTAACAGTGCTTCTGTTAATGGTAATATTATTTGGCACGCAGGTAACCTTGGTGTTTCTACTGGTATTGGTTCTGGCAATATATATGATACAAACTCCAATAGTGATGCCGTATTACGTTCTTCAAATGGTGATTTTGCATCTAGATTCATCTATGCAACAGGTATTCCTGGTGGTGATGAGGTAGGTTTCAAAGGAACTGCAAGTGGTAACCTTGCACTGTCTGGCGGAACAATGACAGGCAACATCACATTCAACCAAGATGAAGGTGGTATCGTATTCTCAAGAAACTCTGATGGTGCTTCGGTTCTCTTCTACAATGATAGTGATGGTGACACAAACTCTAGATTAGAGTTTAACATTAATGATAATGGCAATGAGTTCTTCCGTTGGACAGGTACTCAGGGTGGAACTACTAGAGAGTTCATGAGGTTGACTCCAGCAACTTCTGATTATAATGGTAGATTAAGTATTAATGGTATTACCACAATTGAAGCAAATCATACAGGTGCTGACCCATATACTCAGTTAATTGTTAAAGGTAGAGGAACTGGTGCTGCCTCTTATACTGGTATTCTTCTTGATAACCCAGCAGGTCTGCAATCTCATATTAGATTTGCTGACAATGGGACCCTGAAAGCACAGTGGAGATGGCAAAATGGAACAACAGTTGACAATAAACTTAAGTTCTACTCTTGGATAACTAGCACTGATTTCTTTACTCTTGATGCTGCTAACGGAAATGTTGGAATCAATACAACTACACCAGACACTGATTATAAACTTGATGTCAATGGAGCATTTGCTGCAACTAGCAAGTCCTTCGTAATTGATCACCCAACTAAGGAAGGTTATAAGTTACGTTATGGTTCACTTGAAGGTCCTGAGCATGGTGTTTATGTTCGTGGTAAGGCAAATGATGTTATTGAACTTCCTGATTACTGGACCGCTTTGGTTGATGAGGACAGCATTACTGTTCAACTTACACCAATCGGTAATCACAACTCTTGGGTAGAAAAAATTGAAGACAATCGTGTCTATATAGGAGGTGGGGACTGCTTCTACTTCGTACAAGCAGAACGCAAAGATGTAGACAAAATTGTAGTAGAATACCCAACTAAGTGAGGACTAACTATGGAAAAACGCTTTAAATTTACTGGTCCAGATGGACAAATTGATTATGATATGGTTGAAACTGATGGCATGGAAGAAGAAATCCATGCCGAAAATATTAGAACACACCAAGCACACCCAGATTATCCTGATGTCTGGATTGAATCTGAAGATGGAGAGTGGGAATTAATTCCACTATTGGCAGATCATAATTTTGATCAAGACACTGATGAAGAGGTAGAAGAATAAATGGGAACATTTGTAGGATCAAAAATAATAAAAAGTGGAAACCTGATATCTTTAATAGATGCAGCAAATCCAAAACACGCTACTAGCGGAAACATTAATGATCTAATTTCAAATAATGATACTTTTGATTGGGCAAGACAAGGCACGGTATCTAATACTGTCCAAGATGGTGTTGCCTGTTGGAATATAGATACTGGTTATTTAGAAACAACTACTAGAAAAAGATTATTGCAAAATTATGTTTGCTTCTATCTTTGGAAACCGAGAGTTACCAATAGTGGATGGAGAACTGTTCACCGTGGAACCAATGATCACTGGGGTATTGTTCAAAGTGGTGGCATTTCTCTTGGAATGTATTCCAATAGAAATGGAGGATTTAGAGATAGTGGATATGATATTACTGCAAACATATGGCAAACCTGGATTATTGTAGGAACAGGAACTAGTGCAACTAGTAATACTGGAACTACTAGACATTATGTAAATGGTGTAGATGTTGGAACTAGTGATAGAGTTGGTTGTGGAACTGACACTTATCGTATAGGATGGTCTGGACAAGGACCTGGCAAAATTGCAATTGCTGGAGTATTAAATGATACCACATTTACAGCAGATGATGCAAAAAATTTACACTATAATTTGTTTCTTAGAGTATAATGTCATTAAAAATAGGAAGACAAGATATAGGATTATTTGACAATAGTTCTTTTGAAAGTGGAACTGTTGAGAATTTTACTGGTGCTGGAGGATATATCTCAACAGATGATCCTAAAAGAGGAAAGTATCATTGGGAATCAAAATCTAGATCTAGTGCCAATTTTAGTCAATATGTACCAGTTGATGTTGCTAAAAAATATTTGATGTCAATTTCATGTAAAACACTTGAAAGAAGCACTAGTAATTTATTGGGAAGACACTATATTGGATTTACTTGCTATGATCAATCTCAACAATTTATCAGATTAGAACATAATGGTGGTGTAGGAAACACTACATTGTCTAGGGATTTAAATCCTGGTGATGCGTACATGTATTTTACAAGTTCATCTGGATGGTATACCGGAGCAGATGTAACAAATCAACAAAATTATTTTAGAAATATTGGAGTATATCCACCTTCACATCCTTTGTATAGTGCCCCCCATCAATATACTAGAGTTGGAACTAGAGGCGGATCTGTAGGTGGATCACAAATTCAATATAGATCTATGGTTCAAACTGCACAAGGTGACTGGCAGGTTGAACTATGCAATACTTCTGATAATCCAATCAATTGGACTTATAATGAACCGTATGCAACTCCTGCAGGAACTCCTGTTCATAAAGGAACTGCAGGTGGTACATATAATTATGCATTTGGCCAAAGGCAATATACTGATGCCAATTGGACAACTTATCAATTAACTGTAGAAGGACCAGAAAGAAGAAACAGTAGTACATATTTTAGATATGGTACAGAATATATTAGATTTATGATTCTTTGGAATTATGCACTAGCATCTGGAGGTGGATCTATGCCATATCCAAGAGGTGCATTGGATGATATTATATTTCTTGAGCAAGATCCAGATAGAAATTATAACTTCGTCTACTAATAAATACATTTAGGAAAAGAATCTAAAAGATGGCAAATTCAGATAAAAATATTTTAATAACTCCGAATAGGAATCAAGGATCTGAACCTGAAATTTCTTTTGCTGGATTTGACAACCAACCTATCGCTCTAAGAGTTCTTGATAATAATACATTATCTTTTCAATCATCAGACAATCAAATATTTTCATTAGATAATAATTTAACTGATGGTACTATATTTAATGTCTCTGATGTTTCAGGTGTCCCTGGTATTAGTTTAGATGCTGATGGTATTGTTCAATTAGCACCTTTCAGTGGTAAAGTTGCTGTTGGATTACCATTACCTAAAGCAACATTAGAAGTTGCAGGTAAAGACGAAGCACCAGGTAGTGCTGCTAATACAGATAGTCCTGAACCAACATTTAGAGTCACTAGGTATGATGGTGGTGATGCAAGATATTGTGTTGACTTTGGTACATATCAAGGTGGTGGATATTCTTGGGTAAGAGCAACTACTAGAAACAACTTACAGGCAGCACATAACCTTGCACTGCAACCAATTGATACTACATCTGCATCAGTATCAATTGGTCAAGCAACCGCAGATGCTAATACTAGATTGCACGTAAAAACTTACGGCAATGGTTCTGGTGCAATTACTGCTAAGTTTGATAGTGGTACTGAGTTTGATGCTACATCTTCTATTATGATTAGAAATAGATGTGATTCTTATGGAAGAACTCAACTTTTTATGTATGGAAGAACTCAACAAAATAACTCTTCTTTTAGTAATCCAAGAAATGAAATTCTTTGGTATAGAAGTTATTCAGGAACCGCTGGCAGTCCAGGTGCGGATACCTTTGCATTTAGAGATGGTCATGAATTAACTAATAATGTTAGATTTATTAGCAACTCTAGTAATAGAGTTAACTTTGCTATTAACCAGAGTAATAAAATTTATATTGGTGATGTTAATAACGCCCTTCCAAACTTTACCAATGGGGGAATAAATTGGGGTGGTATTGATGGATCATATCAATCAAGATCTCAACTACTTACTCTTAGAGGACATTTTGTTGATGGTCTGTGGGCACCCGGAGTCCTGACAAATTTCTGTACATCTAGAAGTTGGGTTACAGGCAATGATAGTTCAACAGGTCATTATGAAGGAAATTTTGGTAGGAACGGAAATGCTGGTGAGCAGTCAAGACAATGGTTTGACACTCCAGGACATGGTAGAGGTATTGTTTGGAGATGCCTGAATAATGATGCTGGATCCAACTCTGACGGTGGTTGGAACAAATACATGTATGGTGTTAACCCAGAGAAAGCATACAGATCTATTGTTTGGGTTAGAAGAAATAGTAGTGTTACTAGTGGTACATTCTATCATGGTTGTGATAACGGTACTACAAGTTACCTGAGTGGTGCTGCGGCTAATAACCCATACTTTAACTGTTGGGGTATTAGTAACCTTGCTCAGGGTGTATGGTATCTGTCTGTTGGATATATCCATGCATATAGTGACAACTCCACTCAAACCTGGGGTGGTATCTATGATGCTAGAACTGGTAGAAAAACTAGGAATTATAGTTCTGCAAACGGCAACTGTAACTCAGAGTATAAGTGGAGAGGTACAGGAACTTATAGACAGAGACAGAGAGTTTATCTATTCTATTCCACAAACTCTGGTGCTGCTCTAGAATTCTGGGGTCCAAGATTTGAAGAAGTCAATGGTGAAGAACCATCAATTGGAGCACTGCTTGGCATCAATATGGTAAGACCCGAATACATGGAAGGTCTTCGTGTTGGTGGTATTAACAATGGTACTGCATGTTTCTCTAGAACCGCAAGAGAAGGTTCTGGACTTGGAGGTAGTGACGCAGTTGTCTATGCGAGAGATAATTCTAATAGTGATTGGGGATTGGTTTCTGACAAGCAAAGTACTAACTATGGAATGTATGTCCGAGTAGGTTCTAATGCATCATATGGATATGGTTTACTTGCAAATAATCTTAACGACTGGAGATTTAGAGTACAAGGTAACGGTCAAATTAGATCAGACCAGTCAACATCCATTGCAACAGGTGCTGACTATGCTGAAATGTTTGAGTGGCAAGATGGTAATCCAAATGGTGAAGATCGTGTTGGGCATACAGTATCTCTTGTTAATCAACAAATCAAGTTTGCAGAACCTGGAGAAACTCCTATTGGTGTAATCTCTGCTAATCCTGCAGTTATTGGTGACACCAGAGATTTCTATTGGGCAGGTAAGTACCAAACTGACCAATGGGGCAGACAGATTATGGAACAAGTTCCAGCATGGAGATGGAAAGAAGAAGGTGATGTCAAGATTCATGAATATCGCAAGGATGAAGTTCCTGAAGATATTACAGTACCATCCAATGCAGAAGATACTACTCTAGGATTCCCAGTATTGAATCCAGATTATGATACAAATACAGAATATGTACCAAGAGACGAAAGAGCAGAGTGGGGATGTGTTGGACTTGTTGGTAAACTCAGAATCAAAAAAGGTCAAGTCATTGGTGACCGTTGGTTGAAGATGAAAGATATTAATGAAGATATTGAGGAATGGTTGGTGAGATAACCGACCTGTATAGGTAATATAAATAGTATTGCCTATACTTAATTTTGAGTTAACTCATGTCAATGTCTATTGAACAAATGATTGAAAGCTTCAAAGAACAACAAAAAGAAGTTGTCGAAGAAGTCCGTAATTTTGAAAATCAAATTAATTCTAAAAAAGAAGATTATTTTAAACTACAAGGTGCTATTGAAGCATTGTCTATTCAGTTGAATCCTTCTGATCAAACAGGACCTGCCGATCAATCAGGTCAATCTGCAGGACAACCTCCTGGTTATGAGATGCCTGAAAACCTTACAGATATTCCTGGAATTGATGTTATTCCAGCTACTCCTGAAGGATGAGTTTAAATTATATCAGAGAATACTCAATGAGTTCTACTGAAATATGTGACGAAATTATTGAGTTATTTGAAAAACATAATAGACAAGGAAATACTAGACCAGGAGAAATATCTAGAGGAGTAGATAAAAACACTAAAGATAGCATAGATTTAGTTCTAGGTGCTATCTTTAGTAAAGATCCATCTGCTGAATTACTCACATCTAGATATATGGAAGTTGTGAAAAAATGTGCCATGGAATATTGTGACCATTACAAACTTCCGATACGTGGTATCAATCCAGCAACAACTCCTCAAATACAATACTATAAACCAAAAGGTGGTTATAAAGAGTGGCACGCAGATGCTACCTTTACTGGAAATCAATCTAGATGTTTAGTATACATTACATATTTAAATACTGTTCCTGATGGAGGAACAACGTTTAGAGATTGGAAACATACTACTACTGCAGCAAAAGGTAATACAGTAATATTTCCAGCGTTTTTTACTCACGTCCACAAAGGTCAAATATCTAAAAAACATGAGAAATATATCATCACTGGATGGTTACATTATACGGATTAGTCCTCTGCTAAATAGTTAGAGGACTTTTTTTATGCGTATACATGGCGCAACCA
>ERZ891134.833-NODE-833-length-23402-cov-7.503362_pt1 | contig 23402 bp, 26 predicted proteins | sample MGYA00520888_ERZ891134 | MGnify/ENA primary metagenome ERZ891134 (study PRJEB32303, sample SAMEA104408692) | aquatic metagenome | biome: Brackish water; feature: Coastal; material: water | place: Baltic Sea | collected 2014-10-23 | depth 10 m ... | reverse complement strand
GAGGAGATGTTCACCCGTTTCCAGGTTCTTGATGTGAGCGGTACCTATGAAGGTGCGCCTGTTTCCGTCTGAGCGGTTTGGATCGTGGCAACGAAGATCGGGATCGATCGCTTGATGTTGCGCTCGTACATCCGATAGGACGACCAAGAGTTTCCTAACCGTGCGTAGATGTCCCGCGCGAGGTCGCCATCCACCTCGGTGAACGTGCACTTAAGGACGTCGTCGTCGATCTGGATCTGTCCTTCAGGATTCGCGCGCACGTTGAAAACCCAACCGGGCACCTTCTCTTGACCCGCGTTGGAGCCGGCGATCCCCCAGCCGTGGAAATCCTCGGTTTCCAATGGCACCCCGAGAAGCGGAGTGCGCCGCCACTCACCTGACTTACGGCCAAGGGTGGTGATCCAGACAACCTGTGATCCTCCGGGGAAGCGGCGCATGAGTCGGCCGCCGGAAACCTTGTCCAGGACGCGATGCGCGATGGTGGTGGCGCGCAGGCCGGTGCCCCAAAAGAGGTCGTATGCACGGGAGCCCACGTGTGGCACTGTAAGGGCATATACCGCGTCAGCGTTGATCTCCCCAAGGAGCTCAAAGCCCGCCTTGCTGCGGAGGCCAAGCGCCGCGGCATCAGCGAATCGGAGTTGGTTCGGATCGCCTTGGCGAAGGAATTGCCGGGCAAATTGTCTGGTGCGGGAGTAATCACTGAGCCTCCGCCACCCGGCGTGAGCGGCCGGAATCTCCATGAGCACATGGATGGATTCGGATCCGACTGACTCGCCAGGGATAGGCTGAAGCCCTTCCCCTCTCACCGTTTGTGATTTGCGATTTTCGAGGGATGGAGTGCTCGTGGCTCGCGTCATAGTCGACGTCATGCTCAAGCCGGAGATCTTGGACCCGCAGGGTCGCGCTGTGCAGGGCGCGCTCGGTCGGTTGGGTCTGTCCGGGGTCACCGATGTTCGTCAAGGCAAGCAGTTCGTGATCGACATCGACGGTGAACTCGATGATGCGCGGCGCGCGAAGCTCGAAGAGTTAGCCAGCGAGTTGCTGAGCAATCCAGTGATCGAGGACTACCGGATGAGCGTTGTGGCGGACGACGAGGCGGGCGCGTGAGCGCACGGATCGGCATCGTCTCCTTCCCTGGATCCTTGGATGACGCAGACGCAGCGCGTGCAGTGCGGATTGCCGGCGGTGAGCCAGTAGCGCTGTGGCACGGAGATGATGATCTGAAGAAGGTCGATGCGGTGGTGCTTCCGGGCGGTTTCTCCTACGGCGACTACCTGCGCTGCGGAGCGATCGCGCGCTTTGCACCGGTGATGACGAAGGTAGTGGAAGCGGCTAACGGCGGCATGCCAGTACTGGGGATTTGTAACGGTTTCCAGATCTTGTGCGAAACGCATTTGTTGCCCGGAGCGTTGACGCGCAACGATCACCTGCATTTCATCTGCCGTGATCAGAAGCTTCGCATCGAGAACACGTTGTCTGATTGGACGCGTGACTTCGCGCCGGGTCAGGAGATAGTGATCCCGCTAAAGAACGGCGAGGGCGGCTATGTTGCCGATGAAGCGACGTTGGATCGACTCGAAGCCGAAGGCCGGGTGATCGCCCGCTACCTCGACGTGAACCCCAACGGCAGTTACCGAGATATCGCGGGCATCTGTAATGAGCGCGGCAATGTGGTGGGACTCATGCCGCACCCGGAGCACGCGGTGGAGGACCTAACCGGACCGAGCACCGATGGCGTGTTCTTCTTCGCATCCGCGTTGACATCGTTGCTATCGGGAGCGCGCCGATGATCGACACAGTTGAGCGTGCAGAGCAAACACCTGAGGTTGAGCAACCGTTTGGTGAGTTGGGTCTGAAACCCGATGAGTACCAGCGCATTCGCGACATTCTCGAGCGACGGCCCACCAGCAGTGAGTTGGCGATGTATTCGGTGATGTGGAGCGAGCACTGCTCGTACAAGTCTTCGAAGGTGCACCTGCGCCAGTTCGGCGAGAAGAAGCCGGAGACCGACGCCCTGCTGGTCGGTATCGGCGAGAACGCCGGAGTGGTCGACATTGGTGATGGTTGGGCGGTCACCTTCAAGGTTGAGAGCCACAACCACCCGTCGTACGTGGAGCCGTACCAGGGAGCAGCCACCGGCGTGGGCGGCATCGTGCGGGACATCCTGTCGATGGGTGCTAGGCCGATGGCCGTGATGGATCCGCTGCGTTTCGGACCTGCGGATGCAGAAGACACCAAGCGGGTGCTGCCCGGAGTGGTGGCGGGAATCGGTGGTTACGGGAACTGCCTCGGCCTGCCGAACATCGGTGGAGAGATTGTCTTCGACGATTCTTATCTCGGTAATCCGCTGGTGAACGCGTTGTGTGTTGGTGCCATGAAACACGAAGACATCCACCTGGCCAGTGCGAAAGGTGTCGGCAATCTCGTGGTCCTGTACGGCGCGCGAACTGGGGGCGATGGAATCGGAGGTGTCTCGGTGCTCGCATCGGAGACCTTCGACGAAGAAGGCCCGGCGAAGCGTCCCAGCGTGCAGGTGGGCGATCCGTTCATGGAGAAGCTACTGATCGAATCGACCCTCGAGGTGTTGAAGTCCGGTCTTGTCGAGGGCATCCAGGATCTCGGCGGTGCGGGTATTTCGTGCGCCACGAGTGAGCTCGCTTCCAACGGTGAAGGCGGCATGCATGTGTGGCTCGATCGGGTCTTGCTGCGCGATCCCACGCTGAGCCCCGAAGAGATCTTGATGAGCGAATCGCAAGAGCGCATGTGCGCGATCGTGCAACCGAAGAACATCGATGCCTTCATGGAGCACTGCAAGAAGTGGGATGTCGAAGCAGTGGTTATCGGCGAGGTCACCGATTCCGGTCGCTTGACGATCGACTGGCACGACGAGCGCATCGTTGATGTTCCCCCGCGCACGGTGGCGCACGAAGGCCCGGTCTACGAGCGACCGTTCCACCGCCCGGCGTGGCAGGACTCCCTGCAGGCAGATTCCCCCGATCGGCTCCAGCGGCCAGTACCACAGGAGTTCGAGCAAACGCTGCTGCAGTTAGTCGCTTCGCCGAACCTCGCGGGTAAGTCCTGGGTGACCGATCAATATGACCGCTACGTGCTCGGCAACACCGTGCTTGCGCAGCCGGAAGACTCCGGCATGGTGCGCATCGATGAAGTGACCGGCCGGGGCGTGGCAATTTCCACCGACTGCAACGGACGATTCGCCAAGCTGGATCCCTACACCGGTGCGAAGTTGGCGCTAGCGGAGTCCTACCGAAACGTATGTGCAACCGGTGCGATTCCGCTAGCCGTCACGAATTGCTTGAACTTCGGCTCACCGGAAGACCCGGAAGTGATGTGGCAATTCGCCGAAGCAGTTCGCGGACTTGCCGATGGTTGCCAAGAACTTGGCACTCCAGTCACCGGCGGCAACGTCTCCTTTTACAACCAGACCGGGGAGACGGCGATCCTGCCGACTCCGGTAGTGGGTGTGCTCGGCGTGATCGACGACGTCAATCGGCGCACCCCGATGAAGTGGGGACCGGACGGGGAATTGATTTATCTACTCGGGGATACCCGCGATGAATTCAGTGGGAGTGAGTGGGCGCATCTGAATGGCCACCTCGGTGGGCTTCCGCCGCAGGTGGACCTGCAACGCGAACGAATCCTCGGCGAGATCCTCGTTGCCGGTTCGCGCGATGGCATGCTCACCGCGGCGCACGATGTTTCCGATGGTGGTTTCGCGATGACGATCGTGGAGATGGCGCTGCGTTCGGGAGTCGGCGCAAGGTTGTGGTTGCCAGACGACATCGATCCGTTCGTGCAGTTGTTCGCCGAGTCCGCGGGCCGGGCCGTCGTCGTTGTTCCACGAACTGAAGAACTGCGATTCAGCGAGATGTGTGGTGCAAGGGGAATATCGGCGCACCGGGTGGGGGTAGTCGATTCCGCGCTCGGACCCGATGCCGGTTACCCCGAGGGCACCCAGGTCTTGCAATTCGGTGAGTACTTCACCATCACCCTGGATGAACTCCGCGAAGTGCACGAGCAGACGCTGCCAGCTTTGTTCTCGTGAGCGACAACGCGTGGGTGCCGCAAGCACGCGGAGTCTTGGCCGAACTTCAAGCAGGAGATGCGCCGCCGCGCGATGAACAGCGCGCCGCCGTCAAAGCCGCACTCGCCGCGCTCGTGGATCGGGCACCTGGCCGCAGTGTGGAAGTGCGGGTGCCTCCATTCGCCGCGGTGCAGGCGGTAGAGGGTGCGACCCATCGCCGGGGGACTCCACCCGCGGTGGTCGAGATGGATGCGGCCACCTGGCTGGCGCTGGCCCTCGGTGAACTCGGCTGGATCGATGCGGTGTCCGAGGGCAAGGTGCGGGCCAGCGGGGCGCGTTCGGATCTGTCCGGCCTGCTGCCGCTGATTTGACGCACTTAGCCTCACCTAAGTAAGGTCAGCCTTACCTGAGAGCGAACCGGGACTCGCCCTCGTGAAGGAAGGCTTTTCAGACAGATGAAACGCACCACCGTGTTCGCTTCCCTCGTTGCTGCGTCCTTGCTGCTGACAGCGTGCGGGGGATCGGATTCCGCCGAGAGCGCCGACGATGCCTCGCCCCAGGCATCGACCGGCGAGCCGGTTGTCGTCTACTCCGGGCGGAGTGAGGAGCTCGTTGCTCCGTTGTTCGCGGACTTCACTGCGGAGACCGGAATTCCGGTCGAGGTGCGCTACGGCGATACCGCCGAGCTCGCCGCGCAAATCATCGAAGAAGGCGATGCCTCGCCCGCTGACCTGTACTTCGGACAAGACGCCGGCGCACTCGGTGCGCTCGATGCCGCTGGCCAGTGCGCCCCGCTGCCAGCCTCGGTCGCCGAGACGGTGCCGGCCGCGTATCGCTCCGCCGATGGCAACTGGACCGGCATCACCGGCCGCGCGCGGGTGATCGCCTATGACTCCTCGCAAGTCTCGGCCGACGAGGTTCCCACGTCCGTCTTCGAGTTGACCGACCCCAAGTGGGCGGGAGAGGTAGCGATCGCACCGACCAACGGATCGTTCCAAGCGTTCGTCACCGGCATGCGGGTCGCAGCCGGTGACGAAGCGACACGCGAGTGGCTGCAGGGACTGATCGACAACGATGTTCAGTTGTACGAGAAGAACGGATTGATTCGCGACGGAGTTGACGCCGGTGAGGTGCAACTCGGCCTCATCAACCACTACTACTGGTACCGCAAAGCTGCGGAAGTGGGAGAGGACCAGTTGAACGTGCGGGTGGCGTTTACTGAACCCGGTGACCCTGGCACGTTGGTAAATATCGCAGGGGCGTGCGTGGTCGCACCTTCGGATAACACCGAAGGAGCCGAGGAGTTGCTCACCTGGTTGCTCTCGGACGAAACCCAAACGTGGTTCGTGGAGAACACGTTCGAATACCCGCTAACGCCGGGAGTCGCCGGGCCGAAGGGTGCGCCTGCAATCGAGGAAGTGCAGGGCCCTGATATCCCGCTGGCCGAGCTCGAAGACCTACCGGGAACCTTGCAGATGCTGCAAGATGTCGGGCTGACGTAGGAGGCCTGCCCTGCGCTCAGAAAGAACGCGAGGACAACGACCACCGCTGCTCTTGATCGGGGCGGCGGTGGTTGCCGTCGTGGTCACTTCAATTCCGCTGCTGTATTCGCTGGTACGCACGCTCGATGCCGGGGGCGAATCGATCGTCGCTGCACTGTGGCGAGAACGAACTCTCGACACCACTGTTACCAGCCTGACCCTGGTGATCGGAGTGATCATCGGTTGCCTAGTTCTCGCGGTGCCCACCGCGTGGCTGCTGGCCCGCACCTCGATTCCCGGACGCTCGCTGTTCTTGGTGACGGCGGCGCTACCCCTCGCAGTGCCGTCTTACGTCATGGCCTACGCCTGGATCGCCGAATTCCCGGGGATGTCCGGGCTGTGGGCAGCGATTTGGGTGATGTCCCTGGCGACTTTCCCCTACGTGGCGATCCCGCTGACCGCAGCTTTGCGGAACCAGGACGCCGGCCAGGAAGAAGCCGCGCGTTCCCTGGGACTTGGACCACTTGCCACTGCGCGACGGGTGACGATTCCCATGGCCTGGCCGGCAGCTGCCGCGGGCTTGCTCCTTGCAGCTTTGTACACGCTCAGCGAGTTCGGCACCGTCGCGATCTTCCGTGTTGATGCATTCACCCGTGTCATCTATACCGCCTACCGAGCCTCCTTTGACCGCACGAGCGCCGCGGTGTTGTCGCTCCTGCTCGTGGCGTTGGCCCTGCTGCTGGTGATCCTCGAGGCTCGAGTGCGCGGGCGCTCTGGCCGCTGGCGGCTCGGCTCAGGCGTGCGTCGAGCCGTTCCTCGTCAACAACTAAGCGGGCGCGCGAGGGCACTCGGCTTGCTATGGCTCATTTCGCTGACAGTTGTCTCGCTTGGGGTGCCCGCGTGGTCACTGACGATGCGGCTGTTGGAGACACGACGATTCGGTTTTGACTTCACCGAGTTGCTCGGTGCCCTCGCCGGTTCGATCACCGCATCGGCCATCGGAGCAGCGATCGCGATTGCACTCGCGCTACCTATCGCCATTCTCGCAGCGCGCTACACCTCTCGTGTGGTGCGCGGCATCGAAGGCGCCGCTTTCCTCGGGCACGCGCTTCCCGGCGTCGTCGTTGGTCTTTCCTTGGTCTTCTTGACATTGGCCGTGTTGCCTGCGGCGTACCAAACATTGATTACCTTGGCATTCGCTTACGCGGTGCTGTTCTTGCCGAAAGCGATCGGCGCTTCGCGTTCATCCATTGCGGCGGTTCCGCCTGCGCTGGAATCCACCGCCCGCAGCCTGGGGCGAGGTCCGGTTCGCGCATGGATGACGGTGACCGGTCGGCTGGCCTGGCCGGGGATCGCGGCCGGAGCATTGTTGGTACTGCTCACCGCGATGAAGGAACTCCCTGCAACTTTGATGCTTCGACCAACCGGCTTCAACACACTGGCAACCGAACTGTGGTCGCGCACCGATGTGGAAGCCTTCGGCGACGCCGCGCCCTACGCGCTCGCGATGATCCTGCTGGCATCGGTTCCCGCCTGGCTGATGGGTCGTTGGCTGGCGGGCACCCCGGGCACGGATGGCCAAACTGGGACGGAGCACGATGAGCCAGTGCAGGTGCAGCAGGTGACCTATGTGGGTGGGGCCCGATGACCGTTTCGCTGCAACTGCGTGACCTGGTGGTTGGTTACGGCGGCGAACCCGTAGTGCGCGGCGTTTCGCTGGACGTGAACCACGGGGATTTCCTGGCAGTTCTCGGTGCGAGCGGTTCGGGCAAGACCACGCTATTGCGCGCGATCGCCGGTTACCTGCGACCTACGTCGGGAAGCATCTCGGTCGAGGGGGAGATCGTCGCCGGGCCGCACACCTGGATCCCGCCGGAGAAGCGGCATATCGGTGTTGTCCCGCAAGAAGGCGCACTCTTCCCGCAACTCGATGTGGCCGGGAACATCGGATTCGGCCTGCCGCGTCGGCAGCGGCGAACCTCCAAGCGGGTATCGGAACTGTTGGAGATGGTCGGATTGGCGGGGCTGGAAAAGGCCCGACCAGATGAGCTTTCCGGTGGCCAGCAGCAACGCGTGGCACTCGCGCGCGCGCTCGCCCCGGCTCCCAAGTTGCTGCTGCTGGACGAGCCGTTCTCCTCGCTGGATGCTGCGCTTCGGGTGGAGGTGCGCACCGAAGTACACGCCCTGCTGAGCGAGATCGGGACCACGACCATCTTGGTCACCCACGATCAAGAAGAAGCCCTATCGATTGCCGACCGGGTTGCCGTGATGTCTGTTGGGCAGATCGAGCAAGTCGATTCACCCTGGCGTATTTACGAAGCACCATCGACGTTGGGCATCGCTCGCTTCGTTGGTGACCTTGTCGAGTTGCCGGTGGAGCAGGTACGCGAAGACTGCGCTCTCACCGCTTTGGGTTGGGTTCCGGTTACCGCCGAGGATCTGCGGGCCGGCGCATCACCGGGGCTCATCGCTCTTCGCCCGGAGCAACTTGCGCTCGTTGCCGATCGGTTCGTCGGTGCGCCGCAGGATGCGACGCCCTCTGCGGTGGGGATCGTTGCGGCCATCCGGTATCACGGGCACGACAGCCTGACCACGGTACGGCTCGATGATGGAACTTCGGTTGCGGTGAGAGCGGCTGGCGGTGCCGGTGTTGCAGTCGGTGACCAGGTCCGTGTCGTGGTGACGGGCACTGCTCGGGCGTTCGCCGATCCCGTAGTGTGAGGCCTGTGCCACGCGGTGATGGACGCCTAACGCACGACATCCTCCCTGGGGAGCGTGGACCGCAAGATGCTTGTGGCGTCTTCGGGGTCTGGGCGCCTGGCGAGGAAGTCGCCAAACTCACCTACTTCGGCCTGTATGCGCTCCAGCACCGCGGCCAAGAGGCTGCGGGAATCGCGGTCAGCGACGGATCGCACATCGTCGTTTATAAAGACATGGGCCTGGTTTCGCAGGTGTTCACAGAGGCCAGTTTGGAATCGCTGCACGGTCACGTTGCGATTGGCCATACCCGTTACTCCACTACCGGCGCGAGTGTGTGGGCGAACGCCCAGCCAACCTTCCGCCCGACAGCCACCGGAAATCTGGCGGTCGGTCACAACGGAAACCTGACCAACATCACCGACCTCGCCGACCGAGTTGCCGAACTAGCTGCAACTTCTGGCGAACTACCCATCAACGCCGGCTTGCATGCCACCACCGATACCGAAGTCATCTCCGCGCTGCTGGCCGCCCATCCGGACATGCCGGTAGAGAACGCCGCGCTCGAGGAACTTCCCCGGCTGCGAGGCGCCTTCTCGCTGGTATTCATGGACGATGACGCCCTCTATGCCGCACGCGATCCGCAAGGAATACGCCCGCTGGTGCTGGGCCGCCTCGAGCGCGGTTGGGTGGTGGCGAGCGAGACCGCTGCGTTGGACATCGTCGGTGCGTCGGTAGTGCGCGAAATCGAACCGGGTGAGTTGATCGTGATCGACGCAAACGGTCTACGCGCGCACCGATTCGCCGAAGCAGATCCAAAGGGCTGCCTGTTCGAGTATGTCTACCTCGCCCGACCGGATACCAGTATCGCTGGACGCAGCGTGCAATCAACTCGGGTGGACATCGGGAAGCGCCTTGCCCACGAGAAGCCAGTCGACGCCGACCTCGTGATTCCGGTTCCCGAGTCAGGTCGGTATGCCGCTATTGGCTATGCGCAGGAATCCGGAATCCCGTTTGCCGAAGGTCTGGTGAAGAACGCGTACGTAGGTCGCACTTTCATCCAACCGTCGCAGACGATCCGCCAACTTGGGATTCGACTGAAACTTAATCCGCTGAAGGAAGTTATCGCCGGGCAGCGGCTGGTTGTTGTGGACGATTCGATCGTGCGTGGCAACACCCAACGCGCACTCGTGCGGATGCTGCGGGAAGCCGGAGCAGCGGAAGTACATGTACGAATCTCTAGCCCACCGGTGAAGTGGCCGTGTTTCTACGGCATCGACTTCGCCAGCCGCGCCGAACTGATTGCCAACGGACTCTCGGTCGAGGAGATTTGCGCATCGATTGGCGCAGACTCCCTCGCCTTCGTTGACCTAGACGTTCTTGTCGAGACCACCCACCAGCCGAAGTCTCAACTGTGCCGGGCCTGTTTCGATGGTGTCTATCCGGTGGACATCCCGGCCGAGGACCGCATCGGTAAGGAAGTCCTTGAACAGATCGCTCGCCGAGTTGAGCACGCCCCCGGTGGCGGCGCGAACGAGGCGTTGGAGCGGGCTTGATGGCCGGAGCCAGTTATGCCTCATCGGGTGTAGATGTCGAAGCCGGCGAACGTGCCGTGGAGTTGATGCGCACTTCGGTGAAACGCACGAATCGATCCGGGGTGCTCGCCGGACTCGGAGGATTCGCCGGACTTTTCGACCTGTCGGATTACCGGCACATGAGCAAGCCGCTGTTGGCGACCAGTACCGATGGGGTGGGCACCAAGATCGCGGTTGCCCGCGCGATGGATGTGCACGACACCGTAGGCATCGACCTAGTTGCGATGGTGGTCGACGATCTCGTGGTGTGCGGGGCCGAACCGTTGTTCTTGACCGACTACATCGCAACTGGATCGGTGGATCCCGTGCGAATGGCGGCCATCGTGTCCGGTATTTCCGAAGGGTGCGTGCAGGCCGGGTGCGCACTGATCGGTGGCGAGACCGCCGAGCATCCGGGGCTGATGGCTCCCGATGAGTACGACCTTGCAGCAGCAGGAACAGGGATCGTCGACGAACCCGATCTTCTCGGTCCGAACCGCGTGCGTACGGGGGATGTGCTCGTTGCCATGTCCTCGAGCGGACTGCACTCCAATGGCTACTCGCTGGCGCGGCAGGTGCTGCTCTCCAATGCCGGTGCACTCGAAGAGCACGTTGACGAACTAGGGCGCACCGTGGGGGAAGAACTACTCGAGCCGACGCGCATCTACGCGAAGGCTTGCCTGGCATTGGCTCGTGATGTGGATATCCACGCATTCGCGCACATCACCGGCGGTGGTTTGGCGGCGAATATCGCACGGGTGCTGCCCGAGTACAGTGCAGCAGATATCGACCGAAGCACGTGGCGCCCTGCGCCGATGTTCGACCTGATCGCGCATCGCGGCGGTGTCGAGCGCGCCGAAATGGAGCGCACCTTCAACATGGGGATCGGAATGGTTGCCTTGCTTCCAGCAGCGCAAGCCGACCGGGCCGTTAACGCATTGGCCGACTTCGGTCTTGACGCGTGGGTGGTCGGCGCCGTACGGGATCGTGGCGAATCCGAACAAGGTGACGCACCCGCGAAGGGTGGAGATGGTGGCGCAGTGATCGCGGTGGGCGACTACCGCTAGTTGGCGTCGTCCGTGTTACCAGCGTCGTCAGTGCTATCAGCGTCGTCTGCGTACTTGGCGTACGGGTCATCGGCGTACGGATCGTCAGCAAGCGGATCCTCACCGATGACGTCGTCGCTGGACGCGCCCTCGGCGGACCCACCGCCGGCCAACTCCGCCTGGAGTCGCTCCAGGTCGGTCTGTGGACCGCCGTACTTCAGTGCTCGTGCGACCTTGGTCTGCTTAGCCTTTGCTCGGCCGCGCCCCATGGCTCGACCCCCTCATCCGGTTCCCCGGTGCTCGGTGGACGTGTGTGCGCCGGGCCACCGGGGCCATAAAGACCGTGATCCCGGGACCACAACGAGAGGTCAGACTACCTGTCCTCCTGCCGGATGCGCATCAGCGGCCCCCGCTACCGGGCCGCCGCGATTCGAGCCTCGGCTTCCCGCTCGGCGGCCCGCACGGGGGTAATCCCCTCCTGCCGGGCCCTGGCCAGCACGCTTGACGTGGTCTCGAATACTCGCTCCACCGACTCGCGAGCCCGCTCTAGGTTGGCCCCCACTAGCTCCTCGGCGACCTGGATGACCCCGCCGCAGTTCACGCAGAAATCCGGCGTGTAGACGATCCCCGCCTCGGCCAGCAGGTCTCCGACCTCGGGGCTGGCCAACTGGTTGTTGGCTCCTCCGCAGACCAGTCCCACGCCGCTGCCCACCAGCTCGGGCACCAACGACGACGTAACCAACCCACCGAGGGCATTGGGGGACAGCACCTGCGGGTTGGTGGCCAGGAGGGAGTCCAGATCGGGCACCCAGGTGACCTGCCCGGGATGCCTTTCGTCCGCCGCGGCGCGGGTGGCGGGATCGGGGTCCATGGCGACCACCGAGGCACCGTCGTCCAACAGGTGGCCGATGAGCCGGCCCCCGACCTTCCCAGCGCCGATCACCCCCACGGCCACGCCCGCGAGATCCGCTGTGCCGAAGGCGTCGGCGGCTCCCGCTCGCATACCCGCGTGCACACCGATCGCTGTGAGGATTCCAGAATCGCCAACACCGCCGTTCTCCGGAGAGCGGCCGGTGGTCCAGCGACACGATGCACCAATGATGTCCATGTCCTCAACGCGCATCCCGACGTCGCCCGCGGTGACATAGCGACCATCAAGTGAACACACCATGCGCCCGAAGGCTGATAACAATTCGTTCGGTTTGTTCGCGGGGTCGTGCACGATGACTGCCTTGCCACCGCCGTGTGCGAGTCCAGCGAGTGCGTTCTTGTACGTCATCGCACGCGACAAACGCAGTGCATCGGCGTATGCGGCTGTTCGTGCTGCATGTTCGTTACCAGCGTGTGCGTACAGCGACATACGCACACCGCCGAGTGCAGGGCCAAGCACGGTCGAATGAACGGCAATCACTGCACGCAAACCGGTTGCTTCGTCGTAACCGATGAGCACTTCTTCGTGTCCTTCGAAACCAGTCCACGGATCCGCGCCTTCAAGAATGTCCATGACTGCACCCTAGGCCGCGAAAAATCTGCGCATATGCAGGGGAAATCAATATGATTACGGGAGTTTGTGATCGTTTTCGCTTGCCTCGGTAGCCTGCCTAGTGCCAAGGTACGGTGCTAGTGGTCGCTGCGATGTCCGCTACTGGAAGCACAGCAGGCCCTCGGGAGGCGCAGTGTCGGGACATAGTCCGGAGTCGGAGCAATTGCTCACTCCTTCTGAAGTTGCCGCACTGTTTCGCGTTGATCCGAAGACCGTCACGCGTTGGGCGAAAGCAGGCAAGCTCAACAGCATCCGCACCCTCGGTGGACATCGGCGTTATCGAGCTAGTGAAGTCCATGCGCTTCTCGAAGCACAATCGCCATCATCGAATCTTGCGTCGCCTGCTCACCCGCAGGCGCCCGGGCTGCCGCCCCTTCGTTGACTCGGGACTACTCTTATTGGCGTGCCGGCGAACGAAGATCCGCAACTCCGCGCTGGTGATGCCGATCGTGATGACGTCATCATCGTCTTGCGAGAAGCGTTCGCTGAAGGGCGACTAGACCAAGCGGAGTTCGAAGACCGGCTCGGTCGCGCGCAGATTGCCAAGACGTATGCGGACTTGACCGCGCTCACGGTCGACCTTCCCCCCAACAACGAAGCGGTCCCCGAGAGATCGACACTCAGGCTTAATACCGGTGACGTTGAGCGGGCTGAGAAGGAACGCCGGGACATGAAAGCCGCGTGGGCGTCCTGGCTCGGTGTGGGTGTTTTGGTGAACATCATCTGGTTCGCCACCTGGATGGGCAGCGGGCCGGCCCCCTACTACTGGCCAATTTGGGTGATGGGCCCGTGGGGTGGCGGGATGTTGATCTGGACCCTCACCTCCCGGTTCGAGAAACCAAGCGATGGCTGAGCCGCTATATCGCGGGATCGTCACCGTGTTTAAGGGTGTGTTCCGTGGTTTAGGTATGCGCATCGACGTGGCCGGCGAGGAGAACATCCCACGCGAGGGCGGCGCGATCCTGGCGATCAACCACACGAGTTACTTGGACTTCGCGCTTGGGGGGATTCCCGCCGACCTGCGCGGCAGGCGACTAGTGCGGTTTATGGCGAAAGACACGATCTTTCGGCATCCAGTGGCCGGGCCGCTGATGCGCGGCATGAAGCACATCCCGGTCGATCGCGACGCTGGCTCCGCGGCCTTTCGAGATGCTGTTGATGCAGCGAAGTCCGGTGAATTGATAGGTGTGTTCCCCGAAGCCACGATGAGTGAATCGTTGGAGATCAAGGAACTTAAGAACGGTGCGGTCCGCATGGCACGTACCGCGAAGGTGCCGCTAATACCGATGGTCATCTTCGGCGGACACCGCGTGCTCGGTTACGAGACGCGCGACTTCAGCCGTGGGCGCAGCATCTGCATGACGGTTGGATCTCCATTGGATATTCCGCGTGGCTCCAATCCTGATGAACTCACCGAGCAATTGCGTATCGAATTGATAGGCCTGCTCGATCAGACGATCGCCCGCTATCCCGATCGCCCTGATGGCGCGCCTTGGATACCCAAGCGGCATGGTGGCTCTGCTCCCACACTGGAAGACGCAGCCATCCGGGAAGATGAGCGGCGGGCCCGCCGTCGCGCTGAGCGCGAAGCGAAGGGTCGCTAGTCGCGTTCAGCCGCCCGGTAGGCAGCTACCGCCGTGGGCATCGTTTGGAAAACAAATTCCCGCCCAATGTCCTGCAAGACCCCGTGCTTTGCCAGCGCGTCCATCAGTTCGGATTTCACCCGAACTAGTCCGAGGCGAATCTCGCGTCGCTGGCATTCATCGAGCAACTCCGCCAAGGAGTCGAGGCCAGTGATGTCTACTTCGCTGACGGCTTCCACGTTCACCAACATCCAGCGAGCGTCGGGGTTGCTGTCCAGTGCGCGACGGGCGCGCCTGAGGAAGTCTTCGGCATTTGCGAAGAACAACGGTGAGTCGTACCGGAAGACCAGCAGTCCAGGTTCTTCTTGCGCGCTCGGGTAATCGACAACACTGTGCCATCCGGGGACATGATCGACCGTCCCCAAGACTGCTGCGTGCGGGCGGGCCACGCGGGTCAGCAGATCGATCACCGATACCGCGATGGCGATTGCTATGCCGTTCAAGATGCCGAAGGCCAGCACCCCGACTGTTGCTATCAGGGCAAGTGCGAACTCTCGACGCCGGAAGTTCCATAGTCGCGTGAATTCGGGGACATCGATTAGGGAGATGGCGGCGAAGATGATCAGCCCGCTGAGGGCAGCGAGGGGGAAGAAGGACAGCACGAAGCCGAACCCGAGCAAGATGGCAAGTACGAGAGCTGCCGAGATGAGCGAGTACATCTGGGTGCGAGCACCAGCCGCGCGGGCGATGACTGCGCGGCTTGCCGATGACGAGACCGGAAAGCCACCGACCGCAGACGAGCCGATGTTCGACACACCGAGCGCGATGAATTCCTGGTTCTTGTGCACCCGGTGACCGGTCCCGATCGCGAGCATCCGGGCCGTGAGCAGGTTGTCGGTGTAACCGACCACCAAGATGCCAACCGCAGGCAGCATCAAGAGCCCGAGATCGTTGGCAGCGATCGCTGGAATCGACACTGTCGGGCCACCCGAAGGGATCTCGCCGACAGTGGGGAATAGTGACTGAGCCCCAGGTATGAGCGCCGTAGCTGCCGCTGCCACGGCAACGAGAAGTAAAGGCCACGGCACCTTGCGGTAACGGCGATTGAGCACGATCAACAGTCCCGCGATGACCAACGCCATGACGATCGGCGCCCACTGCACTGGTGCTGACCTCGCATGTTCAACGATCGAGGACGCTTCTTCCACGAAAGTCCGCGGGTTGCCCGGTGCGTCTGTAAGGGTTGCCACCTGGCTAGAGATCATCAACACACCAACTCCGGCCATGTACCCGATCAGGATCGGTTTGCCGAGCAGGTCACCCACGAATCCCAAGCGCAGGATTGCAGCGAGGACCGCGAGGGCACCCACGATCAATGCGAGCAGCGCGGCTAGCGCTGCGTAGCGCACGGGGTCTCCACCAGCGAGCGGGGCGAGCGCGGTAGCCGTCAACAGAGCTGTGCTGCTCTCCGGGCCGACGGACAGTAATCGCGAACTACCGACGATTGAGTAAAGGACGAAACCAACGACGATCACCCACAGGCCACTGACCGGAGGCAGGCCCGCCAGTGCGGAATACGCCATTACTTGGGGAACGAGGTAGGCGGTGACGGTGACGCCACCGATGGCATCCCCACGTAAATCGTCGCGCCGATAGTGGCGCAGGCGATCTAGTCCCGGTGCCAGGCGCATGACTCGACGCTAGACCCGAGCTACCAGGTCTTGCGAGAGATCACCACGTTTCGCTCGGACAGCAACTCAACAGTGCCTGATTTGTTCTGCAGCAGGGGACTTTGTCTGCCCCAGTATTGGGTTCGGCGTGTGGGCTGACCCTTGCCGATGAAGACGGTGAGCTTGCGACCGGGAGAGATGCGTGAGTCAACGAGAAATGGGTAACTGGCCCCCCGATAGGCCAGGTAGTAGCCATCCAGGTTCACTTCGGTAGGGCCTCGATTCTCGAGGACGATGTATTCCTGATTGGCCGCCCGCGCCGGCTTCTTGGCGGTTGCGACCGGATTGACCTCGGTAATCCGCAGCACGCCTTGAGCCGGATCTGTGCAGTCAAGAACGCAGGGCCACTCGAACCACGTTCGCATCGCGGTGGACCTATCCAACAAATACACACCGTCTCCGGTGAAGCGATCCCCCGATGTATTGGCTAGCAACGCTGCCGGAGAACCCATATACAGATCGCGGGGGTTGGGTTGGCCGGGGATTCCCGGATCAATGTGCACCACCCGGTAGTCATCGGGGGCGAGAATCGATCCACCGGGGAAGGTGAACCAGTAGGACAAACTGGAATCGCGAAGAAGCCAATCGGTGAGATCCACCGGTGAGCCGCCGGTGTTGCGAACGATCACGTATTCACCGTTCGGATTCGCGTTGTCATTTCCGCCGGCATTCCAGTGCGCGATCACGCTGATCGAGGCATCGGGTTGCTCGATGGGTCCGCAGAATTCCGGGTTCCAGATCCCTCGTCGGTCGAGTTGCGCCTGTGATGTTAGGACGGCGTAGGGGTAGGAGAGTGCAGCTTCATTCGCCACTGTGAACCACATTGCGAGTCCCGCAGAAGCTATAGCCGCCTGCACGTCGATGTCGTAGGCACCGGTGGTTGGGTTCCATGCGAATGCGTATCGCTGGAGCCGGTCGTCGGATCCACGGGACTCGCTGCTCAAGGAACGCAGTTGAACTGGCCAACCTGGAGGCAACAGCGTGGAGAGCAATTCGGTTGCGGCGACTGCTCCGCACATGTCTTCACTGCGGTTCTGGTTGTAGAAGCCGCGAACCTCCGGGGTGTTGATGCCGAGCAAACGCACCGTGACGTAGTCGCTGGCGCCATCGGGAATGAAGCGGATGGTGTCCCCATCTGCCACCACATCGACCACACCGGTCTCTTGGATTGGAATCTGGGTGTAGTCGACGGCTGTGTAGTCCGGGAAAGGGAACGGCCCGGAGGTCTGTGCTGCCACGCTCATCGGCAACGCCGGGACCAGCGTGATCAGCAGGGCTAGGACGATTACGCACAGCCCACGAAAGAAGGAAGCCATCTTGTTTCAACGGTAACCCGTGGGTCGATACTGTGGGGACAGGAGGTCGTTCATGGAAGAAGAGACCAAAGACAAGTGGAAGAAGGGCGCGAAGATCGCCGGTCACGGGCTAGCAGATGTTGCCAACGTGGCTGGGCACATCGTCGCCGGGACCGCCAAGGGAGCCGCCGATGGCATCGAGTCGGTCGCCAGCCATCATCGTGATGGGGATGATGAGGAGTCCGACTCCAAGCACGACTAGTTGACTGGCGGCGGAACCAGGGCGATTTTGCCCACGAAATCCTTGGCCAGGAATCGCTCTTGAGCTTGACCTATCTCCTCGAGCGGATAGGTCGCGGCCAGCAGCGGGCGCAGGTGCCTGGACTCGATGTGTTCGATGAGCGATGCGAAGACGCTCGGCGGGTGGAAGGTGCACCCGAACAGCGTGAGGTCCTTCAAGTAGAGATCCCGCAGATCTAGATCCACGTGCGCGCCAGCGACCGCGCCGGATGTTGCATAGCGCCCGCCGGGGCGAAGCACCTCCAGCAGTTCGGGAAAACGATCTCCACCCACCACATCGATCACGACGTCCACCGAATTCGCACCCAGTTCGGTGACCAACTCGGCATCTCGATCCAGTACCCGCTCAACGCCGAGCGCCAGGATCGCCTCGTGGTGCTGTGCGCTGGCCACGGCCACTACCGAGGCCCCCCGCAGCACCGCCAACTGGACCAGCGCAGAACCGACACCGCCGGAGGCCCCGGTGATCAACACCCGCTCCGCCTTGACTCCCGAACGCTGCAATAGCCCCTCTGCAGTGGAGTACGCGCACGGGAATGTGGCCAGCTCGGCATCGGACAGATCACTGTCGATGGCGAACGCTTCGCTTGATCTGACAACTACGAACTGCGCGAAGGCGCCGTCGATTTCAGAACCCAACGTCACTTGATGCTCGCGCCCGTCAAAAAGTTCGGGTGCTTGCATGGTGCGCACCAGCACCCGCTCCCCGATGCGTGAAGGATCAACGCTCGCGCCCACCGCCACGATGCGCCCGCAGCAGTCCGCTCCTTGAATCCGTGGAAAGTGCAACTGCGTTCCCGACCAGGATGTCTCGTCCGCTGATTCGTTGCGGGTGTACCACCCGATCCGGGTGTTGATGTCGGTGTTGTTCACCGAGGAAGCACCCACCGCGATGAGCACCTCGTCAGTGCGCGGTGACGGAACTGGAACGTCGTTGGCAATGACGAGACGATCGATTTCGCCGTGGCCGGTGAGCTGCACGGCAATCATCCGCGCGGGGATGCCCACAAGCAGCGCCAGCTAACCGGTGCGGCGTTCGCGCAACTGCTTCACGCCCACGATGATCACGGCGACGGATACCCCGAGAATCACTGCCTCGATCAAACCGGCCTGCCCGCTGAAGAGCGCGAAGATGATTACCAACAAGCCGATGATGCCGGTACCGATGTAGGCATACGGGGTCCAACTCGGTTGCTCGGGCTTTTCTTCCATTCGGCGAGCCTACGGCACCAGATGCGCCTGCTGGCAGACTTACCGAGTGACCGGCGCCTTTTCAACTGCCACGATCATCGTCGGCCTCGCGGTTGCAGCGTGGGCGGCCGTGTACCTCATCATGGGTAGATCCGTGGGCCGGTATCTCCAGGGAGCCGAACTGCTACTTGCAGCGATGTTCGTGGTGCTGGCGATCGGTGGCATTGCGCAAATGCTCGGAACGGATCGGGAATTCGCCCGGGCGGAGTTCGTGGGCTATCTGTTGCTTTCACCGCTCATCCCGGTCGGGGCGTGGTGGTGGTCAAAGAACGACGAAACCCGAGCCGGTTCGGCGGTGGTGCTCGTCGTCGGCCTAGTAATGCCGGTGCTCGTGGTCCGCATTCAGCAGGTGTGGGCCGGTGTCTGAGCGGGCAGTCAGGGCGACTAACCAGGGCTTCGGTCGAGTACTCGTTGTCATCTATGCGATCTTCGCGATCGGTGCGACCTCGAGGTCGGTCATCCAGATCGCCGGTCGCTTCGACGAAGCCCCGATCGCGTACTCACTGTCCGCCCTGGCGGCCGTGGTCTACATAGTGGCGACCATCGCGTTGGCGCGGGGCAATAGGACCTCACGCAAGGTCGCCTACGTTGCGGTGGGGATCGAGATGGCCGGGGTACTCATCATCGGAGCGATCAGTGTGATCTTCCCGGAGGCATTCCCACGGGCGACCGTGTGGTCGAACTTCGGCAGTGGATATCTATTCATCCCGCTGGTTCTTCCGCCGGTGGCGTTGTGGTGGCTGCGCCGGACGGAATAGGGAGCCTCAGGAGCGAAGGGCCGTGCCCTGCGCCGAAACCGCTTCGATGTGCTCGGGGAACACACCACAGCAGCCACCGATGATGCTTGCACCCTGCTGCAACCAGCCCTCGGCTACGCGGGCGTACTGAGCGGGGGTGAGGTCGTCGTCATACTCGGAGTAGGTGGCCTCATCGTCTGAATTCCCGGCGCTCCCGACACTTCCGAGGAACTCTTTGCTGAAGCCGTTCGCGTAGGCACCGAACCGCAAGTCACTTGCGGATTCCGCCATCCGCGGGATTGCTGCGGCGATCGCGCCTGCGCTCGAACAGTTGAGCAGCACAGCCTCCACGTTCTCGAATTCCGAGAGCGCGGCGATGCCTTCGGCGATGGTCTCACCGCTGCGTAGGTGCCCGCTGCCGTCCTCGGCAACGGTGAAGGACACCCACACCGGCAGGCCCGCCCTGTTGGCTGCTTCGGCTGCGGCGTAACCCTCTTCGATCGAATGCATCGTCTCGCACAGCAACACGTCCGAATATGGAGCAACTGCCTCCACGATCGCTCGATACGTGGCCGCTAGCTCGGGATACTCGGCCACCCGGTCAGCCCGGTACGTCTCATGCAACGGTGGCAGACATCCGGCAACCAACGGCGGCGCATGTGTCAGCCCCTGAGCAACTGCCATCTCTTGCGCTTGTCGGGCAACACGACCCCCCGCCTCAATCAACTCGACAACGAGTTCCTCCGGAGCATCGCCGCGAGATGCAACGGCCGCGGGAACGCACGCGTAGGTGTTTGTCGTGATGACGTCTGCGCCAGCCCGAAGGAACTGCAAGTGCGATTCCAGAACCAGATCCGGCTGATCTCGGTTTGCCAGAGCCACACCGAGGAATCGCTCCATCGTGCCAATGGGACCGGAGATCTCCACTCCGTTGCGACGCAACAGATGCCCCATGCCGCCGTCCAAGATCACAGTGCAACCGTCCCTTCGATAACGCTCACGCATCTGCCGCCGACCCACACGTCGTCACCATCCTTATCTATCGAAACAATGCCGTGGCGGCCCAACGCGACTCCTTGCAGGGCGGTGTAGGAGTCAGGTGCAAGCCCCGCCCCAATCAACCACTGGCCCAGTGCTGCGTTCAGCGAGCCGGTCACCGGATCCTCGGTGATCCCCTGATTGCCCGGGAAGAACGCGCGCACTTCGAAGTCCACGTCACCGCTGCTCGGTGCTATAAGTCCGACGTCCATCCCCCCCAACACGGCTGGGTCCACCGCCACCGAATACAAGTCATCCGCCGAGCGCAGTAGTACTCCGCGCCAGCCCGGTCCGTTGTCGCACCACTGATGATCGACCACCGCGGAAGGATTGAGACTCAAGCCCGCCACAATCCGCTGCAACTCGTCCTCTTCGAGTGGGCCCGATCGCGCGAGCGGTGGCGCCGCGAAGGCGAGCGCACCGGAATCCGACCGTTGAATGCGTACCAACCCGACCCCACACTCTTGGATGACGTCAGATCCGGCTGGCATGCCACTCGCTGCCAACCATGCATGGCAGGTGCCCAGGGTCGGGTGGCCGGCAAAGGGCAGCTCACGCCCTGGGCAGAAGATCCGCACGCGATAGTCGGCTTCGGACGATGTTGGTGGCAGGACGAATGTCGCCTCCGACAGGTTCGTCCAGTCAGTGAACGCCTGCATTTCCTCAGTGGAAAGACCTGCTCCATCGAGAACCACGGCAACGGGATTTCCCAATGTTGCAGTGTCGGTGAACACGTCAACTTGGGCGAAGAGTCTGGGTGCGGCCACATGAGCACGTTAGTCCTGGGCGTTTCATCGAGTTGAGTGGCCGACATCATCCTCGGTGAGGAATGTGAGGGAAACACCGTCGCAGCCGGTCATTGTGGACGGATTTGTCCAGTCAATCGCCAATTCGTGATTAACGAAAAGGAGGTGCGACGTGTTTCACTGATTTTGGTGGCAACCCCATCGATCGAAACAACTCAAGGAGATTAAATGAAAGTTTCGCGACGAGCTGGTTTCGTTGCAGTAGCGGCTGCACTCACACTCACGTTGGCAGCCTGTGGTGATTCCACAGACGAAGCATCCAGTGAGCCCACAGAAACTGTGAGTGAAGAAATGGACGATGATTCCGGCGAGATGGCAGAAGAACCTGCCGGAGTCGGAACAGTCGTTGATGTTGCAGCCAGCACAGATGGTTTCAGCACTCTGGTGACAGCTGTTACTACAGCCGACTTGGCCGACACACTCAACAGCGAGGGACCGTTTACGGTTTTCGCGCCGACTGATGATGCCTTCGCAGCCTTGCCGCCAGGTGTACTGGATGCTTTGCTTCTCCCGGAGAACAAAGATGTCCTAGCCAAAATTTTGACCTACCACGTTGTGCCAGGACAGGTGATGGCTGCCGACGTGACCGACGGTGACGTCGCCACGGTTGAAGGACAGACCGTCACTCTGTCGACTGCCGATGGCGTTACCGTCAACGGTGCAACCGTGATCCAGGCTGATGTTGTTGCGGATAACGGTGTGATCCACGTGATCGACGCCGTGATCTTGCCCCCGGACGTAGATCCGGCAGCACTGCTGGCTGAATAGTCAAATCCTGAGTCCCCTGGCGTCGCGAACCGCGATGCCGGGGGACTCAGTCATCTCGTGGTGGTTGTGTGGAACCAGCAAACTATGACTGCGATCCCCTCCGCGATTCGATTAGCGAGCTAGCGCTGGTAGGTGCAGTCCAAAAAGAACAAACCGAGCCCGTCTTGTTGTCGCTCTGGATAACCACGGAAGATCCAAGTCATGCGCGAAGTCTCATGACGATGAGAACAGTGGCTTCATCCATTCTGTGGCATCAGCGATACAACTGGTGGGCAAACTGAAGTGGTCGTCGTCTGGGTATTCCTTGGTAGAGACAGTTCCTCCAAGGGCTTGCATGGCTTTTACGTATTCGGTTTGCCACACCACGGGAACCACCGTTCCACCATCGAAGGTGTCCAGACACACCAATATTGGACACACGGGTTTCACCTGCGCAGCAGACCCCGCTTCGATTGCCGCTTGCCAGGCTGGCATGACGCCAGGCCTAATCTGCAGGATCGCACCCTTGAGCCGAAACAGCCGAGCAAGGGTGTCATTCAGGTGATGAACGGGCTGGGTGTTCCATGTTTCGGTGAGGATGCTGACGCCAAGTGGTGAGAAAACGTCGGACAGCTGCAAATGCGGGTTCTCAGCTGCGGTGCCACATAGCAGCATCACGATGTGTGAATCCGGTGGGACATCGGCATTCGTGAGTGCCTTTGCAGGTCCCACCGGATTTGCTATTGCGATCTTGGCCACTCCAGGTGACATGGGCACGGTGCCAACAAGGGTGAGTTCGCAGTAAAGGGGTAAATCCAGTTCGGCAACTGCAGCAGCAGCGCCTCCTCCTTGTGACCAGCCCATGCAGCCGAATTGAGTCCCAGCCCCGATGTCCATGGTGCGCGCCGCGTGGACGATGCTCACGGCGTCAATCGCGTTGGTCCGATTGACGATGTAGTGGTGCATTCCTGGTGTGCCCAGGCCTTGGTAGTCGGTGGCGCAGACGATCCAGCCTTGGTCAATGAGTCCTTGAAGCCCCGGCACTCCGTAATCAATGGATTGGGTTGCCTCCGTGGAGAAGTACACGGTGAGCTCACGCGCCGGATCTGGTTGAGCGGAGGGGCAAGCCGCATCCCCCAGTCCCGTAGTGCCATGGGCCCAGGTCACCACCGGCAAATTGCTTCCCCCAGCACTAGGGGCAATAACCAATCCCGTTGCCTCGGTGGCCACGCCTTGCGAATCCTGAGACGAGTACCGAATCCGCCAGGCACGGGCACCACGAATGTTGCTTGCTACTTCGTGACGTTCATGCACGGTTCCCAAAGTCATGTGTGGACGCTACTGGGTTGTGCTCAATGACGACCGGAATCACCAAGAACGCCTGGTGCGCTTGGCAAAGGCGGCGTCGGCCGGGACGTCTCCGAAAGGATCGCCCCGGACTTACAAAAACACTGGCCCACTAAAGGGGGGTAGGTCAGTGTGAACAAGGGCTACTCGAAGAATTGGCGGTATTGGGAGTAAGGAATTTGCCC
>ERZ891134.832-NODE-832-length-23413-cov-7.305506_pt1 | contig 23413 bp, 16 predicted proteins | sample MGYA00520888_ERZ891134 | MGnify/ENA primary metagenome ERZ891134 (study PRJEB32303, sample SAMEA104408692) | aquatic metagenome | biome: Brackish water; feature: Coastal; material: water | place: Baltic Sea | collected 2014-10-23 | depth 10 m ... | reverse complement strand
ATCAGATCGCCTGCGCGACGGTGCTGCTTGAGTGACTTGCTGCTTGAGTGACTTGGTGCTTGAGTGGCGGCGGTGCTACTTAAGGCAGTGGCGTGGCGTGCCAGAGGTGCACATCATCAAACTCCATGCCTTCCCCAAGCACGGTGAAGTGCACGCTTGCCTTGCTGGCATGCCCAAGCCCAGGTGACTGCAGAAGCCCCGCTGGCTCCTCATCGATCACCACCCGCATCTGCTCGCCGACGATCTCGATCCGGCCGGTGTGCCAGGCATCTCGGTCAAGCTCCCGCGGCACCACCATGCCACGGCCTGCTGCCATCAGCTCGCCCACATCTCGCAGAGCCTGATCACGCCGCAGCGAAAAGATGTCATTCCGCATAGCACCTTCGCGATCATCCCCAAGTCGCACGCGGCTCGGGCTGATCATCACCCGGCAGATATGCCCAGCATGCGAGCCCTTGAAGGCCTTGTCGTCAAACACCACGTTAAACGATGGTGATCCGGCAAAGCGAAACCGAAACTCCATCACCAGATCCGCCGTTGGCGGAAACGTCATGCGGCCCACGGCACCATGATCATCACGCCCCTGGTGCGACCGCAGCACGCCGTCGGCCACCTCGAACGCAGGGATCGCCACCTGCCATGGGCCGAGGTCTGTCCGCTCAAAGTCATCGGAGAAAATGACGTCGCCCTGTGTGGCCAGCGGCTCGCCAGCCCCAGCCACCGGATCACGCTCTTCAAGACTGACATCGCAGTAATAGCAGCCGATCTCCTGTCCGTCATCGGTGGTAAACACAGGTGCCAGGCGGTGCGAACCTGCGGGCAATGGTGCGGTGAACACGGCAGCTGCCTCATCACCGACAGCGGTCGTCGCGATATCGCGATCGTTGATCCGCAGCGTTGCTGAGGTCACCGGAATCGCCCGCCCCTCCACCGCTCGGTACGCCTTCGTCGCTCCGGGCACGTCAGCCCCTGGAGGGAGCGACGCAGTGATGCTTTTGTCAGCCTCGACTGGCCAGCGACGCACTGCAAAACGGTAGGTGCCCGGCGTGGCAACCCGCACTGCCCAATGGGCGTCATGCTTCCCTGCCCCGCGGGCCGCCCGACGCTCCTTGGCGTCAGCCGCTCGGTAGCCCTGCCCTTCTCGTACAAACCGTTGATTCCAGGGGGAGTAGCTCGAGCCGATCCAGTCGTGGCAGGTCAGCGTGACCACATCTTCGTTGGGATGCCCAAGGTAGATCTCAGTGGTCTGAGCAAACGTGGGCTCCAGCTCCGTCCACCAGGCGTCATAGAAGGCCTGCATCAACTGCACCTGCTCAGGATGCTGCTCGGCCACGTTTGCCATCTGCCCAGGATCACGCTCAATGTCATACAGTTCCTTGCCATTGACCAGTCGCCACTGCTGCGACATCACCGCCGTCTGCTTCCACTTGACTGGATCACGGACTCGCTGGGAATCGGTCACGAGCATGCGATCCGCCCAGTCGACATCGGCAGCGGGGTCGAGCAGAGCCCGAATCGACACACCGTCCCAACGGAGGGAAGCTGGCGGCTCCACGCCAGCAATCCCTGCAAGCGTGGGAACGACGTCGATCGCATGGCAGAGCACATCGGACGCATGCTGCCGGTCCCAGCCCGCCGCTGGCCAGTGGGCGATGAACGGCACACGGTGGCCACCGTCATACTCGCTTCCCTTCTTGCCCCGCATCCCGGCGTTGAACACGTTTGCACCAGTCGCCGTGCCGTTGTCGGTTGTGTAAATGAAGAGCGTGTTCTCAGCCACACCGAGATCGGCCAGCATTTGCCGCAAGCTGCCGACGTTGTCGTCGATGTTGGTGATCATCCCGAAGAAGGCTGCAATCGCCGGCGGCTGATCGGCATAGAGATCGAGATACTTCTGCGGACAGTGCAACGGCCCATGCGGCGCGTTGGTGCTGATATAGGCGAAGAACGGCTGCTTCTGCTCGACCGACGTCTTGATAAAGTTCTTTGCGGCCAAGAAGAACACATCCGTACAGAAGCCCTCAGCCTCAACAACCTCGCCGTTGTGGAAGTAGTGCCCATCGAAGTAGGCGTTATCCCAGACGTCTGGCGTCTGCCCAACACCACCACCGCCGTGTCGATACACCTCCGTAAAGCCACGGTCTTCTGGACGGTAGGGGAAGTTGTCGCCAAGGTGCCACTTACCAAACATCCCAGTTGCGTAGCCGCTGTCGGCAAGTAGTCGGCCGAGCGTGACCTCATTTTCGCGGAGCATCGAGCGGCCATTGATCGTGTGCCAGACACCGGTGCGATCTGTCCAATGGCCGGTCATCAGCGCCGCGCGTGTCGGCGAACAGGTGGGAGCCACGTGGTAGTCGGTGAGGCTCGTCGATTCACTCGCCAGGGCGTCGATGTGTGGAGTTTGAATAACGGGATTGCCTGTGTGCCCAAGGTCGCCATAGCCCTGGTCATCAGCGATGACGAGCACGATGTTGGGCCGCGGCGTGTGCGACTCCGCAGCCTCCGTCCGCAGGGCCAGCCCACCCACCACCAACGCCACCAGCAGAAAACACCACCGCATAAAGCACCCCCAAATAATCCACCGATCGTTCTTGGCCGGCATCTTATCACGGTCGGAGGCCAAAGCACGGCGATCCTCCATCGGCTCGGATATGCTAAGCGTCAGGTCTTTGGGTGACACAACCTGCCGCAATGTTCCTGCGAAGGGTTTCTCCAGCCGATGCTCTTCATGCAACCCGCCGCCATCCCGATGATCGTCCTGATCATCGTCCTGAGTGGACTCACGTCCGCTGCTGCAGAACCGGCGGCCTGCCCCGGCTCAACAACGCTTTCGCTCAGCGAGCAGCGGTTTGCGGATGAACTGTGGGCCAAAGTGGCTCGTCAGCAATGCTTTGTCTGCCACCAACCGGGCGGCGACGCGGAAGACACACGGCTTTTGCTGCGAGATCCACGAGTGACCACTGGCGACGCTCGCGTGGCGGCTCATCGCCACAACCGGGCCGCCTTCTCGGCCCTCGCCAGTATCACCACCGAGGAAGGCCCCCTGCTGCTCCTCAAAGCGACTGGAGGCCTGGAGCATGGGGGCGGCGAAGTGCTCTCCCCTGACTCCGCAGCTGCCGCGGTGGTGGCGGCGTTTGTTGAGAGACAGACCGACCCACTCGCCGAAAGCGGGGAGGAGGCGAGTGTTCGCCCCTCACTCTTCGCGGGCGTGGCCATGCTCTCTGATCAGGCGTTGCTCCGGCGGGCCACGCTCTCACTTGCTGGCCGACTCCCCACCGCTGCCGAGCGTTCGGCGGTTGCCGAGGGCCACCTCGATGTGATCCCAGCCCTGCTGGATGCGGTGATGCAGGAGGAGGCCTTCTACACGAGGCTTCGCGAAGGCTTCAACGACATCTTTCTCACCCAGGGTGTCGACGGAAATCCCGATCAGACGGTGCTCTCCTACGAGCACTTTGAGAAGACTCGCGGCTGGTATCAGCGGCATGACCTGAGCCATATCGCTGACGAGAAAGAGCGTCGCCAGGCAGGCTACAAGCTCGCCAACGAGTATCGAGCGGCCCTGCTCGATGAACCGATGCGGCTGATCGACGACATCGTGCGTCACGACCGTCCCTTCACCGAAATCATCACCGGCGACTACATCATGGTGTCGCCCTACTCCGCCCGCGGGTATGGCGTGTTCAAAGACCTCGAGGACGCCTTTGCAGACCCGAGCGATCCCTTTGAGTATCTCCCCGTCAGGCTCCCGGCGCTCACCGGCCGCAGCCCGAAAGAGAACCAGGAGTCTGCCACCGGCTTCTATCCGCATGCCGGCCTGCTGAGCACGTTTCAGTATCTCAGTCGCTATCCCACCACCGAGACCAACCGGAATCGGCTGCGGGCGAGGATGTACTATCTGCACTTCCTCGGTGTCGACATTCTCGAACTTGCCTCACGCGGCTCGGATGCGGCTGCGGCCACCGCTGCCTATGAGATTCCGACGATGCAGGCCGCAGAGTGTGTCGTCTGCCACAAGACACTCGATCCTGTCTCCGGGCTGTTTCAAGACTACTGGCGGTTTGATGCCAACTTCAGCATCTACGGCCGTCGCCATGAAGGCTGGTTTGACGACATGTTTCCTGCCGGCTTTGAAGGCACACCGCTGCCGGAAGACCAGCGGTGGCGGGCCCTGCAGTGGCTCGGCGAGCAGACAGCAGCCGACCCACGCTTCGCCCGCACGATGGCCGGCCATGCCTACTACCTGCTCACCGGTCGCCACCCGATGCTGCCACCGAACGACCTCGACGATCCCTTCGCCGACGCCCGCTATCGCAGCTGGCAGGCGATGCAGTGCGAGGTCGACACGATCGCCGACCGGTTCCGAGCAGCTGATTTCAGTTTCAAGCAGCTGCTCAAAGACTGGATCGTTTCTGACTTCTATCGGGCTGACGGGCTGACTGCTGCGATGTCTGCTGAGCGGCTAGCTGAGCTCGAGGAGATCGGTGTGGTCAGGCTGCTCTCGCCAGAGCAGCTCGAACGAAAGATCGAGGCCATCTTCGGCAAGCGTTGGGGCCGTCTTAGCGAGCAGACAGCGATGCTCTACGGCGGCATCGACTCCAAGGAGGTGACCGAGCGGGCGACCAGCCCCAGCGGCGCGATGGGAGCGATCCAGCGGACGATGGCCAACGACGTGGCCTGTAAGAACGTCGCCCTCGACTTCAGCCGTCCGCCCACCGAGCGGCTGCTCTTTCCCGCGGTCGAGCCGACCGTCCTCCCGGGCGTGGCGCCACGAAGCGACGAGCAGATCTGTCACACGATCGCCCATCTGCATCAGCGGATCCTCGGACGAGACGACGCCGAGTCTTCGGCCGAGGTGCAACAGACCTTTGCCCTCTTTGCCAGCGTGGTCCGCGATGCCGCCGCACAGGAACACATCGAAAAAGAGGAGGCCTGGCACTGTCGACAAGGCCTCGAAGCCCCTGTGCCCGACCCTCACTACACCGTGCGTGCCTGGCGAGCAGTCGTCACGTACCTGCTACGGCAGCCGGAGTTTCTCTATGAGTAGCCTCACCGGATCCAGACGACGGTTCCTGGCCACCTGTGGTGCGGCGGGGTTGGGCCTTGCCGTTCCTGTTATGGCCGATCCAGAGGCTGCCCGCGCATCAGAAGACGACCTGCCCGCCTACGGCGGCCCCTTCTACCTGGTCTTCAATGCGGCGGGGGGGTGGGACACGACTCTCCTGATGGATCCCAAAGGGAGTGAGGGCATCAATCGGCTCTACCGTGAGGGAGACATTCTCACGCAGGGCAGCCACACCTTTGCTCCGACAGCAGCCCACAAAGAGGGCGGCCTCTCCAACGAAGACTTCTACGCGGAGTTCGGCAAAGAACTCCTCACGTTCAATGGCCTCGACTATTCGGTCAACAACCACTCTCCCTGCTCGCGATACATGGCCACAGGCAAGCTCGACAGCCTGGCCTACCCGACCTTCGCTGCCCTCGTTGCCGCCTGCCAAGGACCTTCCTGCCCGCTCTCCTTTCTGACTTTTGGCAACTACTCTGCCACCGGCAACCTGGTGGCGATGTCACGCGTGCCCTATCTGCCGTCTCTGCAGCGGATTGCTAATGCAGATGCGATCGAAGGCAACCTGCGTGCTCCCTACCACGACGACTTCGCCCTCGAAGCGATCGAACGGGCGATCCAGCACAGGCATGACTCGCGGATCGCCGGGCCGCTCCTGCCTCGTTCGGCGCAGGCTGAGAGCATGCTCTATGCCGCCCAGACCAACTCCAAAGCCCTCTCCCGCATCACGCCGCACGTCCCCAAGGAGATCCCCAAGCAGCGTCTTGCTCAACAGGTAGAAATCGCCCTGGCGTCCTTTGCGGCAGGTGTGTGCGTGTCGGCCAACCTCTCAATTGGGCAGTTCGACAGCCATGCCAACAACGACCGCGATCAGATGAAGCTGATTCCCGAACTCCTCGAGGGAATCGCCTACGCGCTGCACCGGGCGGAAGACCTACACCTCCGCGACCAGCTTGTGGTGATCATGCAGAGCGAGATGGGCCGCACGCCGCACTACAACAAAGGGGATGGGAAAGACCACTGGTCGATCGGCTCCGCGATGTTTCTGGGCCCCGGCATTCATGGCGATCGCGTGCTTGGTGCAACAGACGGCGAACAGTTTGCTCATCGACTTAGCCCAGCCACACTCACCACTGCTCCGGACGACGGCATCCGCATCCGCCCGGAGCATCTGCACCAGGCCCTCCGTCAGCTAGCGGGCATTGCCGACCACCCCTTCAGCCTGCGTTTTCCACTCGGGATCAGCGCCGGTGAAGAGCTGCCCACCTTCTGGAATCCCACTTCTTCAGCCGAGAACTCTGGCTCATGAGACACCCTGTTCGACGCTCCTCGCGACGACTCGCTGCTGCACACTGCCAGGCCGCGTTCATGCTCTGCCTTGCTGGCGTCGCTGCTGGCCTCGCTGTTCCGGCCGGAGCCTTCGACCTCCCAAACTCAGCTGACGCTCCCTGCCGAACTGAAGGCACCACGCTTTCGTTTCTGCTCGACGCTGCTCCAGACACTGGAGCAATCCAGTTCCCCCGGCTCAACAACGTGGTCCTCGAAGCGTCGTGGGCTCCTCGGTTGGCAGCCGATGCACCGGCGGCCAACCCACCTAGTGAGCATGCCTACCTGGCCCCTTCGTTGCCTTCCCCGGAGCTGCTGCTGCGGCTCACGCAGACACCAGACACCTGGACGCTCACCCTGCCTGAGGGTGTCACCTATCCAGCCACCATCACCCTACGGCTCGATTCGCCTCCCCTGCATGCGCCAGCCGGGCATCTCTGCCGGGCAGATGAAGACGGCACGATCACCCTGCCCGCCCGGCATGCCATGGTCATTGGGGAGAAGCTGCAGTTTGAGCCGCTGCCCCACAAGCGAACGGTGGGCTACTGGGTCAACGCCGATGACGTGGCGGAGTGGGCCTTTGCCACGGATGCTCCTGGCAGCTGGGATCTGCATGTGCTCCAAGGCTGTGGAGGCGGCCAGGGCGGCAGCCGGGTGGCGTTTGGCGTGGGCGAGCAGACCGTTGAGCACGTCGTCGTCGACACCGGCCACTTCCAGAACTTTCGCTGGCATAAGGTCGGCACACTCGAGCTTCCCGCGGCTGAGCGGCATATCCTCCGCGTTGGCTGCGTCGAGAAAGCCCACAACGCGGTGATGGATATTCGACAGATCCGCCTCGTGCCGAGCGAGAGCGGTGCGGCCGGGCCACGCACGATCTCGCAAACAGCCCCGGATGTGCTCCTGCCACCGCTCGCCACCACGCCGCCGGCAGCCGGCCGCCGCGTGTTGATGCGTCTGCCCGGCCGTGAAGACGCCGCTTGCTACCACACCCTGAGCCTGCCGACGGACTGGCAGGCAAAGCGGACCTGGCCGGTGCTTGTCGAATGGGCGGGGAACGGACCATTTGCTGGGCGTTATGGCGACACCAACTCTGGCCGCGTTGAAGACGCCTGCCTCGCCCAAGGCCTGGCCGGCACCGACGGCGCGATCGTGCTCGGGCTGCCGTATCTTGACGGCACTGGCTCGCACAATGTGTCGATGTGGTGGGGCACGCCGCCGACATACGACCACGCAGCCACGATCGCCTATGCCAAGGCTGCGATTCGCGACGTCTGCGAACGCTTCGCAGGCGATCCGGAGCGTGTGGTCTTGGTCGGTTTCTCGCGAGGGTCGATCGCCTGCAACGCTCTTGGCCTTGCCGACGATGAGATGGCCTCGCTCTGGCAGGCCGCCGTCTGCTTCAGCCACTACGACGGGCTGAGAACCTGGCCGTTTCCTCACAGCGATGCCGCGTCGGCGAAGGCGCGGCTCGCGAGGCTCGGTGATCGCCGGCAGCTGATTCTCGCTGAGTCGACAGAAGCGGCGACCGATGAGTCGCTGCCGCCTGCCTTGGCAGCCACGCAGCACTATCTTGCAGAACGAAGCCCCCAAGGCGGCTTTGAGTTTCTGGAAACCGGCTTTCTCAATCATGACGACGACTGGGCCCTCCGCCCATCGCCCGCTCGGCAGCAGGCTCGGCAATGGCTCACAGACGTGCTCTCCCTGCCTGACCGCCGTGAGTCGCTTTAGCATGCTGCCGGGCATCCGCTGATCTGGCTTGATATCCTCCAGGCACTCACTTCCCAAGCCCTTTGAGAACATCCTCATGCGTCGCCCCGTTCTGATCGCTCTGGCCACCGCAGCATTCCTGAGCTCGGCCCTGAGTCCTGCGACCGCCACCGCATGCACCCGCTGCATGCACCGGTTTGCAGATGGCCGCGTGATCGTTGGCCGCTCGATGGACTGGGTGGAGGATCCCGGCTCAGAGCTCTGGGTTTTTCCACGCGGCATACAGCGGGATGGCAATGCCGGCGCAAACAGTCTGAAGTGGACAAGCCGCTTTGGCTCCGTGGTCGTCAGCTTCTATGGAGTCGCCAGCGTCGACGGCATGAATGAGCAGGGGCTCGTCGTCAACACGCTCTACCTGGCAGAAAGCCGCTACGGCACGCCGAGCGTCGAAAGCCCGGGGCTCTCGATCGGCGGCTGGGCTCAGTACATCCTCGACTCCTACGCCACCGTGGCAGAAGCGGTCGCTGCTTTGGAGAAAAACCCCTTCACGATCGTCGCGCCCACGCTGCCCAACGGAGAGGCTGGTGTTGGCCACGTGGCGATGTCTGACACGACCGGCGACTCAGCGATCCTTGAGTATCTCGATGGCCGCCTCGTCATCCATCACGGCAAGGACTACACCGTGATGACCAACTCACCTCCTTTTGATCAGCAGCTCGCACTCAACGCCTACTGGCAGGAGATCGGTGGTGACACGATGCTGCCGGGCACCATCCGGGCGAGCGATCGGTTTGTGCGAGCGAGTTTCTACGTCAATGCGATCCCTGACGATCTCCACGAAACAGAGGCCGTCGCCTCCGTCTTGAGTGTGATCCGCAATGCTTCGGCACCGCTGGGGATCAGCACACCGGGCAAGCCCAACATCGCCAGCACCATCTGGCGGACGGTGCATGACCAGCAGGAACTGGTGGTGTATTTCGACTCAGCCACCAGCCCGTCGGTGTTCTGGGTGCCTCTCAAGGAGCTCAACTTTGCAGCGGGCAGCAACGTCCTGAGGCTCCCCCTGAAAAACGGCGAGACCTACAGCGGCAACGCCGCGTCACACTTTGAGCCCACCAAGCCCTACGCCTTCCTCAAGGCTTCGAAGCCGGAGTAACCGCGGGGCCGATATCGACCGCCGTGAGCCCATGGTCTGTGATGTCACACGTCAGGAGGACGTCGTGACGTTCACATATCGCTCTCATGTCTGCCTCTCCGATCCGTACACCGCCGGCATGCGGCCGGAGGACGCCGACGCCGACACGATCGTCGGGAAGTTCATTGGAACAATCGCGTGACCGTGGTTGCACGCATCGCGACGACCGCCATGCCGCGTTACGAAGCGATCGGTCTCGCGTGAGCGATCTCGTCGTGTTGCACGGCCCGCACCAAATCGGCCGGCAGTGTTGCCACCGCAATCGTTTCGCCCCGGATGCTCAAGCCCTTTCGCTGCGTCTCGAGATAGTCGCACACGGCCAACAGTTCATCGGCAGCTTGACGCCGAAGAACGATCGGCAGGTTCATCGCTTTGCCCGTGCAAGTGCCTCGGCTTCGACATCGCCCCACGGCCGCACGGCATCGGGGTTGGCGATGCTGTCGGCCAGTCGTCGCTGCAACTCGGCCCGCTGCCACTCCGGCAGTGGCGACGTTTCCACGTCGTGCACCACGCTGTCCCAGATCGCGTCGGCAAGCTGGAGCCGCTCTTCGATGCTGAGCCGGTCGAGCCCCAAGTCATGAAGTGAAACGCTGGCCATGGCCGTACCTCTTGAATCCGTATCATCAACCGAAAGAAATATACACCTGTGCACTCACTGCGTCAAGTGGCGGTGCAGTGCTGGGCCAACCGGGTCTCCCCCGGCCCAACGTGGCCCGGCTGTTCCTTACACTGCCGGTATGCAGCCGGATGCCGCCTTACCGCTCCCCTCGCCCTTCTCGGTCATCCCTGAGGCGGAGTCGGAGTGGCTCTCGGAAGTTCAAAGGCGATCGGCTGATTTTGATGCCGGTCGTGCAACAGCACGCCCATGGCAAGAAGTGCAGACCCGCATCCGGCGGACGTCCTTGAGCTCGTCTGAAGCCGCGAGGCAGCCCGTGTGAAGATGGGAAAGCCGAAGCGAGTCTTTTGGCAATGCCGTGTGTTCTGGCTGGAGGAGCCAACGCACGCCGATGAATGCTCGTAAAGCCAGGCATTCCCGCATTCGGCACTGTTCGCCGACACGCGAAAGAGCGGGCATCGCTCTGCGGCAGGTGCGCTCGTCTACTCCTCGCAACTCAGCAAAGCCCATGAACACGTTCGCTCGATTCTCGTGGCTGATGGTGTTTGCCCTATCGACGATTGTGGGGTGCCGCACGACCATCCCCATTATCAACTCAACTCGCAGCGGCACTCAGCAACTTCTGGTGAACTCGTCGGCAGATGCTGTGATCTGCGCGATCGATTTTAGCCCACTGAGTGGCCTGCTCTGCTATCTAGACACCACGGGGCTGGGTTCGGCCAGTGATGGCTACGTCGAGTATCGCATCCGCAAGCAGATGATTCGCCATGGGGTGAAGCTGTCAGCAACGCCAGACGCCGCCGACGTGATCGTCGAAGCTGGCCTAGCTGCCTATGGCACTGACTCGCAGCTCAAATCGACCGGCATTGTGGGCGCCAGTTCCGTCCCAGATTTGGAGTTCTCCGCTGAAGGCAAGCAGTTTGGCGTCGCGAAACTGGAACTGTTTGCATGGGAACGTGGATCCGGGGCATGCCTATGGGAATCCCAGACGTTCCGTGCTGACAACTACCAGCAGTACAGACAAAGGCTTGGAGGCAACCCAGAGTACAGCGGCTCCATCGTGCCTCTGGCCAATAAGCACCCCACCTCCGCCTGCCGAAAACGGGGGTTCTGGTCTCGCTGCAAGTGAGTGGGGTCGTCATCGATCATGCGGGCAATACCCTGGATCTCGGACGCGTGCTCGCAAGTAGGCTGCCTGGAGCGATGGCGATCGAGGCGGCGTAAAACTCAGCCGCGCCCCTGCCCGGCAGTTCATCGGCCACCCCGCATTAGGCAACCCGTCGTAGCCAACTGGCCGCCGAGCCCGATCGTGCTTCACCCCCGGCAGCACGACGATGGCCATACCCTGACGGCAGTGAGCATCGCGTCTGCATCACGCAGCGTTGCGACAATCGCCTTCAGCCTGCACTTCTGCCGTCATCTCTTCGTCATCGAAAGCCACTCCACTGCAACGGATGCAGCCCATCAGTTCGACTGGAGCAGGAGTTCCAAGACGGGCCACCCTCATCCACCTACAGACTTCTCCCTGCAGCAATATTTGCGTTGCGGTGAAAGAAATTGGTGGGGTCGTGCTTTTGCTTGAGGGCAAGAAGCCTTGCGTGATTTTGAGCGAAAACAGATGGCGACCCAGCGGCTGTCTCATAGGTTTGATAGTTCGCATAAATACGTTCGTTGGACTCATCCCGCAGAGCATCACGCCACTGCTCTCCCCATGCCAACTTGCTCTCCGTCAGCAACGGGTCGCTCCAGCTAAAAGACGCACGCAGGTGTATGGAATGCTCCCTTCGATGCGGAAAGGCCGTCGCCGTAGGATCAACCCTACACACTTGGCCGTGCATGTAATGGCTCAGCCCCATCACCACATCAGGCGTCCCACCAAGAAGTTGCTCCACATAAACATCAATGATCTCGTCCGTGAACCTGTCGCGGTAAACCGTCTGAATCCCACGAAATGCCGGCGATGGACCTTTGCCAGAATCAGTTGCTGGGGCCCTTTCGGCGAGCGCCGCAAACGACTGCCGACCGACAGCCTCCCGAATCGGAGGAGCAATGGCACGAATCTTCTTCAACATCTGATCCGCATCTCGCTCAGCTCCCGTATGACACATGCTCACAAACAGTCCTCGCTCGCCCGACGTCAGGTTCAGCGTCGCCTGAAAGCAATCGGGCGATTCATGCATGATCTCTCGAAAGCCACGCAGGACTGCTTTCGCATCTTTGACGGCAAAATGCACTTCGCCTGCCAGTACCGAACCAATTTCATGCACTTTCGCTTCGAACGATGTGGCAACTCCAAAGTTCGCCCCCGCCCCCCGCAAACCCCATAGCAACTCGGGATCCGACTCATCATCAACGTCGAGAGTTTTTCCTTCCGCAGTGACCAATGTTGCCGACACGAGATTGTCACAACATGCACCGTAGAGTCCGGACAGCCAACTCAGCCCACCCCCAAGTGTGACACCAATAGCACTCACGCCCCGGCATTGCCCAAGGACGGGCGCAAGACCATAGCCGCCAGCGACGCGAGCGACTTCGCCACTTAAGGCTCCAGCCTGGGCACGAACAACGCGATTCTTAGGATCAACGTCGATTCGCTTCAACGGTGAAACGTCAATGACCAGTCCATCGCATGACCCCATCGCGGAATAACTATGTCCGCCAGAGCGGACTGCTACCTCTAAATCATGGGATCGCGCAAAGTCCACTCCCCGCACCACGTCTTGTTCGTGTTCGCAGCGCACGACCGCGACTGGCTTACTTGCGATGGCAGGATTCCAATAGAACACACGACTAACAACGTCGTAGTCAGGATCGCCCTGCTGAATAAGCTGCCCGCGCAGATGCTTCCGCAGCGACGCAAAGTCACTCTTACTGATTGCCGGCGATTCACTCGCGTGCACACCAACACCGTTCAACGAACAACTCAGACCCGTCGTAAGTGCTCCCGTCTGCTTGATAAACGTCCGACGATTGAAAAACGTCTTCATTTCAACGGGTCCCATATGCTGCGGCGTGCCGAAAAGTAAAGCGGAATCTGTTTTCGCCGGCATGATAGGCTCTGTGAACGTCGCACAGCAACAGTCTTGATGAGTCACCCACTTGAGTGACACGTTTCTGACCATGGCGATCATCGACTGACTTCGTAATCCCAAAGCCATCACACGCCAGACGCTTGCGAAAGGGCAGATGACCGGCCTGTCCAGTCACGGCTTGGCAGCTGGAGCTACCTGCAGTGCTGCATCGGTCTCTGTCAGGAATCCGTGCGACCGGCCAAGGTAGTAGGCCAGCAGGTAGTGGAAGCCGGGCCGAACTCGCGTGCCGGTGCTCTCTGACGTGAGCTGCCAGGGATCCCAATCCCAGTAGGTCTCAGGACGCTCATCAACCTGAAACGCGTAACCGTCGAAACGGCCACCACGTGCCTTCACGCCCGGCGGATCTCCCAGCAGCATGAGGTCTGTGCGATGAGCGTTTGACATCGGCCACTCAATCAGATCGAGCGGATACCGCCGCAGCGTTTCAACAGCATCGTCGTAGCAGGACGGTGGAGGCGAGAGATCCGTCTCCCCCCACTGATCCCGCCGCACCTCCCCCGCACAGCAGGCGGCATAGATAAAGTTGGCAAACGGGTTGCGTTCAAACTTCTCATACCGCCAGTGTTGCGTTATCGCATACCGATACATGCTCAACAGCCGCGGATCGCTCTCGTAGCGAATCAGGTGGTAGTAGTTGAGAAACGCCATGTTGTCGTCAGGCTGATGCCCAGCACTCCGAGGGCCAGGAAGGGCCTTCGGCTGGGTCATGCCGTTCATCCCGTAGCCCTCGTCAAAAGCCAGTTGCTCATAGACGTCGCGATAGGCCTGATCACCTGTGATGTGATGGGCAATGATCAGGTAGGTCAGCATGCTGTAGGAGTTCAGACCGCGTTCGTCACACCAGGCCGCCTGACGATTGAGCTCATCGGGTGAGAATCTCGCCCAGCGGGTCGGCCTTCCGTCATGGTCGACAAGGCTGTAGTCATGCTTCAGTAGATGATCCACGATCCTTCGCACCACCTGCCGCACCGGCTCCCGCTGCTCCTCCGTCGAACAGACACGATCGAAATAGGTGGCATACCCGAAGAAGTGGCCATCGAGCTCATCTGAACTGGAGTCGCACTTCCAGTACCACTGCCCGGTCGCATCGACTGGCAGGCGGGGCTGAATGATCTTCCACATCGAATCGGCCCGGTTTCGCCGTCGATCGTATTCGAGGTCGTAAATCTGGTTCGGATCGGGCTCCGTGACGGGCACCACATTCCGAGCCACAAACCCTGGTGGTGCCGGATGAGGCCCTCCCTGCGTCACCTCTCCCAGAAAGCAGAGCGCTGCGAAGGCCTTCTCCGCAGACTCCCGATGCCGTGCATCATTCGTCACGGCATACGCATGGCTCATCGCCGCGAGATAGAGCCCGGTGTTGAATCCGTCGTTGTCGGAGTAGTCCGGCCGAGCCGTCGTCAGATCACCTGGCGCCGCGAGCACGGCAGGGTTCACATACCCAAAGCGAGTTCGACGGTGCCGTTTCTCGATTGCATCTTCATAGAACGCGGCCTTGGCGGCCAGGGTGGTCACCTGCGAGTCGATCCGCGACACACCAGCAGGTGTGGCAAACCAGGCACGCCCCTGAGTGTCGACATGCACGCTCCGCACGCTGTTGTCGAGCAGCCACCGCCGCCCCTGACGGAAATGCCACTCACCTCGCCGGAAGAGCACGGCGCCATTCCTCGTGCCAAACCAGACGCCATCAGGACCAGCAGCCGCACAGGTGAAGTCGTTGTAGGGAAGGCCCTCGGCTCCGGTAAAGAGCCGCCATGTTCCATCGTCATGCCGCACCCCCACGCCCTGCGGAGCCGCAAACCAGAGCTGCCCATCAGCGTCGTAGACCGCCGCCCGCACATCGACCGGAGCCCAGCGAACAGCCCCCATCTGCGGCAGCGCGAGCCGCCAGGATCCGTCGGTGCGGAGATAGAGCCCCTCCCGCGCCGCCACGGCCGTTTCACCCTCACGAGCGGCCACCGCACGCACGTCAGTCACCTCAGCAGGCAGCCGCAAACTCTCCTTGTCTGCAGACGCGGCCGCGAGCGCCGCTCGAGCCGCCGCCCTGTCAGCTTCCTTCACCAGTGGCACCCACTGCCCGTCACCAAACCGAGCCAACCCAGCGGGGGTCTCTGCATAGAGCGTGCCATCACGGCCACCAGCAACACGCAGCACATCGTCCGCCGGCAGGCCATCACTCGTGGTAAACGCCACATGCACATGCTGCGTAAAGGGCCCCACCTCAACGGCCACTGCAGAGCCCGACGCGACCCAACAGCCCCACGCGACGAGGGCAATCCAGGTCACCCGAAGACTCTTCCTGAGGCCAGCACACATGCTCATCACGATCAGTCACTCCACCGCAGGCTTTGTCAGAGCGAAGCCTCGTCTCGCGTGCGGTAGAGAAACACATCAGACGTGAGCAGCGACAGCAGGAGGGCCTTCATACTGCCGCCGCTGTCACGGTAGGCCTGATGCGCTGCCTGCAAGACTGGCGCGTCGTTGAGTGTTTCGTTGCGGCCCATCCAGAAGCGGAACGCATGCCGCACGAAGACCTCTTCTGCCCGCCGGCTCCCGGCAAGGCGGTCAATCAGTTCCAGTGCATCACCGACCGGGCCATCGAGCGAGGGATCCCCCGACTCAATGATTTCACCTGACGCATCAACCGGCTGCCCCTGCTCTGTGGTGCGAAACAACCCTGCGTGGTTGTAGATCTCAAAGGGGAGGCCGAGTGGATCCATCTTCTTGTGACAGGTCCAACAGTACTGCTCCCGTGTCACCCGCATCCGCTCCCGCAGCGTGCTCTTTGGCTCATCGGGAAGCATCGCGTCGACGGTGATCGGCACGTCAGGAATCCCACCGCCGAGCAGATGCTCACGAATCCAGCGGCCCCGGCGGATCGCATGATTGTCCATCGCATCGGAGTGCGACACGAGCCAACTCGGATGCGTCAGAATGCCGAGCCGCTGCCCTTCTGGAGCGGTCGCTAGCGTTCGCTCCGGCTTCATCGAGCCGGCCCCAAAACTTCGACGACTCACACGTGCGTAGATCCGCGGCCCGGACAACGCAGCCTCGGCCACCTCGTGGTTCACCGCCGGCTTCTTCTGTTTCCGTGCAGCCTCGAGTTGCTTCTCGGCGGCGGCCATCTCCTCACGCAGTCCAGCGAGTTCATCGGCACGGACTTCCCGCTGCTCGGGATGGTCCTTGAGAAACGATTCGAGCAGCTCCACCGCCGCCTCGGCTGCGGCGAGAGCGTCCATTTTCGGCTCAAGCCTCTCCGCGTCGGCAGCCTTGGCGTCTGCGATCGAAGCCGCCCGCTCCGCAGGCGTATGCTGCCGACCGAAATAGACACGATCGGCATCCGTGACCACGACCTGTTCGGTTGTCAGCAGGCGACGCAGCACGTCTCGATCGTCACGGAGGACCTCCTCAATCAAGCGTTCCGTACTCGCCGTGGCATCAAACATCGCTCGGTAATGCGCTGTCCCACGGTTACTCACGCCCGTGTCTGCCAGGGCTTTGGTGTCCTTACAGACAAAGCCACCGCGATCGTAATCAAAATAGTCGCGAAAAAACTGCAGCAGACGAGGCGTGCGAATGGTCTCATCACTGAGCATCCGCTCCACTTCGCGACGGACGTCGTCACGCGTTCGCATCTTTCCATCGAGCACCGCCTGTCGCAGTGTCTGATCCGGCCGCAGATACCGCAGGGCATGGTTGACAGCGAGCGCAAGCTCCCAGTCCTGCAGCATCACCCGGCCATAGGCGTCAGCCTCGCCCGCCTCGACAAGCTCCGGACGAAACAGGGCATCGCGGTCAAGAAAGATTGCAGAGAGCCCAAGAAAGCCTCCCTCTTCTTTGCCCAGCTGATCGATCGATTCCCGCAGCAGGGTGAGATAGGCCTCCGACTCCTCCGGCCGCGGCGGCCGAAAGGTCAGAGACTCGAAGAGTTCATCGACGGCGGCCTGCAGGAGGTCGTCGGTCACCTCCTCTGCCCTCATCAGCTCGTAGACCGGCGTCAGTGGCCGCACCACCTTTGTGCTGTAGACGATCGCCGTGGGCAGTCCGCGGATATCACCTTCAAACGTGTAGGAGTTTGGGTCGTCGGTGATCTGCTCCGGATTGGCAATGCTGAGAGGGCCGTAGGCCATGTACCGCAGGATGTCGCCGGCTGCGAACATGATCTGCTCTGCCTCCGCACTGTTCACAGTGACCAGGTCGGGATAGTTTTCCAGCCCGTGCATCCGCGGGCTCGAAAGGATCGCGGGCAGGCTTTTCACCGACGTGGCATAGGCCACCGTTCCCCCGAGCCACTTCGTGATGCGATCGGTGCCAAAGTAGAGCTTGAGTTCACCGCCATGGTTCGTGGGCACAGCATCACCATGCGTCCGCAGCCCTGGCCTTTTGGCATCAAATGTCGGCTCGGTGTTGATCAGCTCATTGAGCCGAGTGATGTGCTCCTCCCGCGTCACTCGCCAGAGCCGGGAAGGCGACGCGGTCGGCGTCAGCACAATCCCCTCAGGCAGCTCGCCAAAGAGCAGATCATGATCGACGAAGTTGCCCTTCTCCGGACTGAGGTGCTCACGAAACCCACCTTTGTCCTGAAGCGCGTCCTGCAAGGCGGCCACGACCCAGTCGGTAAAGCGGAGCCGCTCACTCAACTCAGGCAAAGCAGCATCCGGCGGTGGCATCTCCTGCAACGCCACCTGCGCCCAGATCGACTTCCAGGTTTCCGCATTGAGCTCGTCAACAGGCCCCAGCGTCGCGAGCGACAGCCCCGCTTCCGGCTCCGTTTCCCCGTGGCAGTCCACGCAGTGGCTCACAAGAAACGGCTCGGCGAAGTCAGCGTAGCCGGCGTCGACCGACTCTCCTGGGGTGTAGGACTCAGCACGCGTCAACACGCCCCGACCCGGCACAAGACTTCCTGCGACAATGCCACCCGCCACGAGCAGGATCCAGCCAACACGCAAAAACAGACGGTGAACCATCATCCGCTCGTCACCCCAAGACCTGAGCGAGACCTCTGAATTCTCGGCAGACGCCACTACGCCAGCACTTCTCGCAGAGGCCCCGTCGAGGAATCAAACTGCTTGGCCATGTGATCACTCATGTTGAAGCAGTCAACAGACTGGCCCGCCGCTCGCAGTAGCGTTGTGTAGAGGGCGTTGATCGGCCGAGTGCCATCGAGCTGCGTAAAGCAGCCAGACTTGAAGATGCCCCCACAGTTCCCCAGCAGCATCACAGGCCAGTTGGCTCCGCTTGTGTGCTGCTTGTCAGCATTGTTGCTCGTGTAGACGATCAGCGTGCTGTCCATCATCGAGCCATTGCCTTCGGGCGTGTTCTCCAACGCCTCCATGATCCGCACGAGCATGCGGCTGTTGTACTGCCGAATCTTGACCCAGATCGGGTTGTCGGGCTGGTCCATGTGGCCCAGGTTGTGTCCCTGCTCATCCACGCCGAGGCCTTTCCAGGCTCCAAAGATCTCGCCACGTCCTGAGCCAATCGTCAGCGTATTCGTCACGCCCGATGTGACCGCCGAAATGCCAAGATCAAGCAAACGGTCATGCCAATCGGTTTCAAACTCGGGGTTCGCGTAACGGTCATCCACCTTGGGCGCAAACTTCTTGAGATGCTCCGACACCGCACTGAGCCGGTCCCGCAGGCCGTTGGCATCCTTAAAGCCGTTGACATACTGGCCGTACCGTCGCTGCTCGTCGACAGGCAGCTGCTGCCCCTTCACCTCGGCCAGCCACTCGATCCGATCCATCACCTGCGAGCGAGCCTCGTGCTGCTGTCGAATGCTTCCCTCGGCAATCCCACCGTAGAGCATCTGATAGAGATGGTTCGGATTGGAATGCATGAAGATCGGCTGCCCCGCCCCGCTGGCTGAGAGCGTGGCCACCGTCGGCTTCGTCTGCATGTTCTCGATCGAGTCCATGCCGATGCAGAGGTGCGGCAGCAGTGTCTCCGGAAGTGCTCTGCTCAGCTCGTAGTCGATCGTGGCTCCGCTCGGCGGCACGCCATCCCCGCCGCGATACCCTCCGAGCGCACCGAAGAAGGCACTGTGGGACGGACTCGTATGCTTGCCGTGGAGTCCGCTGATGATGTGGAGGCGTTCCTTAAACCGCTCCAGTGGGCGAATCGGCTCAGGCAGCTGCACCTTGGCAAGTGAGCCGCTGCTGGCCATGCCCGCGGGCACACAGGTCTTCGGGTCGAACCCCTGGTTCTGCAGGAAGAAGATGATCCGCTTTGGCCCACCGCTGGCAGCCGCTGCCGCCGCCAAGGCCTGCCCCGGCAGGAAACCACCACCACACGCACCGGCGGTGGCCATCATCAATCCGCGAAGCATGTTTCTTCGGTTGAGCATCACCAGACCTGCGTGTTGATCGACTGCGTCTCCAGACGCCGCGTGCCGAGAAATCGTCCCTTTACAATAGGTTGATCAATGGCTCTTTCGCAACTATCGACAATCCCCGACCAGCCTCGCCAGGCCGCCCCAAACGAGCGGAAAAAAAGGACTTAGGGCAGACGTTCGGCCGTCTGCTCGGCAGAGGTCCTCCCCGGCGGAAGCTCCAGAATCTGAATGTTGCGGAAGTGGATCTCTGCTCCCTCAGATTCCAGGCAGAGGTAGCCTTTGCGGACAGACGAATCACGGATCGAGTTCACAAACTTTCCGTTAATCGAGAGTTTGACCGTCCCGTCGACGCACACCACGTCATACACATTCCACTCTCCGTGCCCTTTGCACCGAAGCTCGTATGACATGCTGCGGCTGCCGCGTGGGTTGTCAGGCGTCGCCGTCAGGCCACCAGCGCCGAACAGCTCTCCCGAGATGTAGCCGATATGGTTCGGCTCACCGCTCTTGAGAGGATGCTGGTTGACCCAGTCGAGTTCCAGCATCTGCACCTCCATGCCCTTCGGAAGACGCCGCCCTTCCGGCACGGTCCCCTCGCTCCAGACAAATACACCCGAGTTGCCACCTGGCTGCATATGCCGCCACTCGATGTGCAGCACGAAGTTCTCGTACTGCTTGGCAGACCGCATCACGCCGATCGGCTGGCCGCTGCAGACCAACAGCCCATCCTTCACGCTCCAGGTGTCAGGAGCGGTGTTGACATGCTCCCAGCCCGTTAGATCCCGCCCGTTGAAGAGACTCACGAAGCCTGGAACCTCCACCGGCGTGTCGGTCGCCGGCAGGTCCGCCACCGGCTGCGGCATCACCGACACCGGCTCAGCCCACGCCAGCGGGGCCACCAGCACGGCAACCATCGCAAGGCCGAGTCTCATTTCACTGCTGCGTCTCATCGCCGTCCCCCTTCGAGTCATGACCACGGAGTTCCTCTCACAAACCAGCACCCAGCACAGCCATACGAAGCCAACTTCACCAAGTGTTCATTACGTCATCGCAAGCCCCGGCATCGTGCCGGTGCCACTTGAGAACTGATCGGTCTCGATGCCGAGATGCTGAAGATATGACACGAACAGCCGGCACAGCGGCGGCGTTCCGCTCGATGCGTCGCCAGCTTCACCAAACGCGAGGTGGCCCGCATGCCGCATTCGTCCACCAGCAGTGATCACCGGCAGGTTGGTGTTGTTGTGGCTGGATGCGTTGCCGAGGTTTGAGCCCAGCAGAATGGCACACTGATCAAGCAGGGTGTGATCTCCCTCCTGCACCGCGTCGAGCCGGCTGAGCAGTTCAGCAAACAGCCGCATCTCCTCTCGTTCGATGATCGCCAGCTTCTCGATCTTGTCGGGGTCTTTGCCGTGGTGGCTAAGGTTGTGCCAGCCATCATCGACACCCCTCAACGACACCACTTCATTGCCGCCAGCACCACAGAATGTGATCAGACGCGTGGAGTCGGTCTGAAACGCCAAGAAGATCAGGTCGTACATCAGCCGCATGCGGCCAGTGAAGTCGGCCCGATCTTCAATGTCAGTCGGCGGCTCCATGTCGACACTGGGCTTCGGCTTCTTGGCCCAGTCTTCTGCCAGCACAAGCCGCTGCTCGAGCTCGCGGACACTGCTGAAGTACTGCTGCAGCGTCTGGTGATCCTCACGGCCGACCGTCTTCGTCAGCCGTCGCGTCTGATCGAGCACGACGTCCATGATGCTCTGGCCATCCTGGATCCGCCGCATCTGGGCCTCTTTTTCCGCTGCGCTTCCCTCGAGGAAGAGCCTCGCAAACAGCTTCGACGGACGCCCCTCGGCAGGAATGGGAGCGCCGGAGCGGGTGTAGGAGAGGCTGGTGTTGTTTGCAGACAACACCACCGAGCCGACACGTGTCAGGTGACCGATTCGCTCAGCAGCAAACTGATCCACCGAGATGGTGTTGCGGAAACTCGGCTGCCCCGGATGGGCTGCCCCCGTCAGATAGCTCTTCTCTGCCGCATGCCCCCCGTCGACATCGGGATGACTGATCCCGGAGATCACGGTGAACTTTTCACGGAGATCTGCCAGCGGCTCCAGATACCGCGTGAGCGTGTAGTCCATTCCCGTCTCGGTGGGAAAGAGATAGGGCGTGTGGATCCCCAGCGGCGAACAGATCGTGAGCATCCGTCGCACATCAGGAACAGTCCCCGTACTGGCTCGCGCCTGGGTCGGAATCATGCCATGCAGCAGCGGCAAGCCAACGGCCACGCCTGTGCTGCGAAGGAACGTTCTGCGGGAGAGCCCTGACCTCTGTGCGTGTGTTCTCATAGCGCCTCAAACAGCTCACTTTCCACAATCGCCTTGAGCAGGTCTTTCAGTCCCAAGCCATCAGCCTGCGCGCGAGCCATGATCGCACTGACCGCTGGGCGATCAGCCAAGGTCAACGGCCGTCCCGTGGCATACACAATCATCTTCTCGGTAAACCCACGCACAAAAGGTTCGGGGTTGTCCACCAGCGACTGCCGGAAGTCGACAAAGCCCGTGAAGGACCTGCCGTCGTGCATCACGCCGTGCGGGTCAACATCGGGCCCCAGACGGTAGGACGGCTTACGCACACCCTCCGGCATGTCTCCCTGGCCGAGTCGTCGGTAGCGATCACGAAAGCCACCGATCGCGTCAAAGCTCTCGAGGGCAAAGCCGGGCGGGTCGATGCGAAGATGGCAGTGCCGACAGGAGGCGTCTTCAGAGTGTTTGGCGAGCTGCTCACGAATCGTGGCCGTTCCCCGAATATCAGGCTCCACCGCGGGCACCCCAGCCGGTGGTGGACCGGTTGTCTGCCCAAGGAGTGCATCGAGCACCCACACACCTCGCAACACCGGTGAAGTGGTCGTGCCATTGGCGGTCACCTTCAGCACAGCGGCCTGCGTGAGCACGCCACCGCGGACACTCTCCGCAGGAAGCTGCACCACCTGAAACCGCTCATGGCCGGTGACGCCCTCGATCCCGTAGTGGTCGGCCAGCCTCTGATTCAGTAGCGAGAAGTCGGCATCGATGAAGTTCTGCAGGCCCAGATTCTCATCGAGCAGATGCCGAAAGAAGCCACGCGATTCGCCAAGCATCGACTGCTGCAGCAGTGGGTCAAACTCCGGGTAGAGTTTGGCGTCTGGGGTGGTGAACTCAATCTCGCGAAGGTCGAGCCACTGTCCGGTGAAGCTCTCCACAAACCGCTCAGATCGCTCGTCTGCCAGCAGTCGGTCCACCTGCTCCCGTCGCACCTGCGGGTCGGAGAGTCGTCCAGCCGCCGCCAACTGCAGCAGTTCGTCATCTGGCATCGACGACCAGAGGAAGTACGACAGCCGTGAGGCGAGCGTGTAGTCATCCACCACTGGCTCACTGTTGAGCAGGAGAAACTGCGGCGCGCACAACACCGCCGTCACGCCCGCCCGGACCGCCTGCTCAAAACTGCGGCCCTCCTCCAGACGCGCCAGCGTGAGGGCAACGTAGGGCTCAACCACACCCTCAGCAGTCGGCCGGCGAAAGGCACGCTGAGCAAACGCACGCACGATCGCAGCCGCATCCACCTCCGGCTGAGACGACGTGACCGAGTGCGTTGTGACGTTCTTGCGAAACCGCATCCAGACGGGCGTTCCCACCTCCATCGAAATCGACGGCCGCTCGCCGAAGAGCTGCCGCTGCGGCAATGAAGGAAAGTCCTGATCGAGCGGCCCGTAGGTCTCCACCCAGCTGACAGCAACGCCAGGCTGTTGCTCAAACTCACCATCCCGCCAGGTGACATGCTCGGGAAAGATCCAGGGCACGATGTGGATCGCGTGTTCGGCCTGGATGTGCGTCTCAAACTCAATGATCCGCGGATCGTCAGGAGTGCCTGTGACATCAAACATCCCCTCAAACCGCTTCTTCTCAGGACCGAACAGCGATCCGGTGTAGACCGCGACCGAGAGCGTGCGGTGATCTCCAGGGTTGTGCGGCCAGACGGCAATCCGACAGCGGTAAAGGATAGCCCGGCCAATGGCACTTCCGCGAGTATCGCCCGGCTGATGAGCGGC
>ERZ891134.828-NODE-828-length-23503-cov-10.875171_pt1 | contig 23503 bp, 48 predicted proteins | sample MGYA00520888_ERZ891134 | MGnify/ENA primary metagenome ERZ891134 (study PRJEB32303, sample SAMEA104408692) | aquatic metagenome | biome: Brackish water; feature: Coastal; material: water | place: Baltic Sea | collected 2014-10-23 | depth 10 m ... | reverse complement strand
TGCCCATGTCATGGGCCACCTTGATGAACCGTTCACGCTCATACATCTCGCTGGTGATCTTGTTGCCCAGCATCCAAAATTTGCTCATAGTACTATTTCACCTTTATAGTCTTCACCAAGAATATCTTTTAATATTAATTCAGACCAAGTGTCTGCATCCATTTTTGATACTTTAATATGAAATTTTCTTGGTGGTATAAAGTATTGATTAGTATCTTCATATCTACCTTCTTCAATTGTATCCATCCATATAATATAGTGTGGTGAAAATAAACGTCTTAATCTAGGTCTTGGACAAATAAAGTCAGCAATAACATAATCATAATCTAAAGCTAATTTATCTGCTAACTTTTTCATTCGTTTAGTTTGTCTAAGTCTACCTTCAGCAGTAAAGTCCCAATCGTTATATGCCTCTCTTATCTTATCAGCATTTAATAATGGTGCCTCTAATTTATCTGCTAACATTTTCGCTAATGTAGTTTTACCAGAACCTGGTAAACCCATAACTAAAATTATTTTACCCATTACTTTCTCTTGTTATTAAATTATCTGGTTTATCTATAGGTATGCCTGTTCTATCAAACCATTTGTTTTTTACATTAAACACATGACTCATTGTACCATTAGATAGTTTGATTGATCTTTTATCAATCTTACCATCATAACTTGTGCCATCTTTTAAAATTAGATTTAGTGTGCCATGTAGATTTTGATATATTCTATCTATTGTTTTATCGCCTATTTTATTTGACTCAGGTGTTACTAGTTTTTCACTCATACAAACACCTCTTTCATTATAAACTTACATTTAGTTAAATTATATCTAACAAATGGTGAATACTTTTTTAACCTTTTTGAGACATCAGGCCAGACAACTTTTTCCGATATGTTCGCATCCCAACTTTTAACAAACGATAGTATCTTATCAAAGATGATGATTGTCTCCAATCTGATTTTTTTTGAAAGAAGTAACCGTAAAAGGACAGGATGTTGTCCGCTATTGCATATGAGACCACCATCAAACCGAATAGAGTTACCGCCGAGGTCATTATAAAAAACAGTACAATCGTTTCGAAAATTGTAACTAAATGACTCATTATATTTCTTCCACTCGTTATAATTAGATTCTCCTTCATTTCTTACTAAATCTCCTACCCAAGTTTTGGTTTTGTTTAAGAAGTTTGAAACAAAATACATCATCAATTCTTCTTCGTTATATTTAGTTGCTAATTTATGGAAGAAAAACCTATCGTTTCTTTTTAGAAACGTATTCATACTGCAATTTACTTTAGCATTATGTTTAAAATAGTCATAAGTATCGGAAGTAAAATGCAACTTAATAGCAAGATATAACCTGTAACATTCATAACTCGTCATAATGGCAAACAAGCAGTACTTGATTTTTCAATCAGGTTCAACTTCTCAGCCTCCATTTGTATTTTTTCTTTTAGTGATTTGTTTATTAATGGACCTACAGTTGATGTGTCTATATCGTTTTCTTCACAATATTTTAACACTGCATCCATGTATGGAATTCTTCTCTCTTTAACCATTGCTTCTATAAGCAATCCAAACTTCTTACTATTCATTAACATAATATAATTCCTCTCAATTAAAATTCAACCATGTCTCGTTCTCGGTTGGCGTATTCTCTATTTTGATATTCAAATTTTATACTTTCAAAAACAAATGTTCTACTCTTTTTGTTTCCTAAAGCACTTAGATATTCACCTGATCTATTAGGATGCCACTTACCTAGTGACGCCTCTCTGCCCATACCTAAACTACCTGTTGTGTTTGTACCTACAACATAAGCATTATCATTGTCTGGTTGTTTAACTAAAACGGAATCCTGTGAATATTTTTTACCTAGAGCAACAGCAAATTGTTTTGTTCTATTTTTATCTTTGCCTTCCGAACCGATTATCATAAAAGACATTTCAATTGTTCCTTGATATATGCCTTTGATAGTTAAGAACCCAAATCCATTTCTTCTAATATCTGCTTTCAGTTCTTTTGTTCTTTTGGCATTTTCAGCCTTGGTATACTGATCTCTTTCAGCAGATACAATAGCAATATTTCTTTTTTGAGTATGTGAATAGACTCTACTTAAACTTGCTTCGTTATAAAGTTCTCTAAATTGTTTCATATCTTATTATAACATTAAATTGTTAAAAAGTCAATAATCTATTGTTTAGGTTTACTTAACCACTGCGCTTCTTCATCTGTAATTGGCCACATTATTTTATGTACTCCTTAAATTCTTCTAATACTTGCTGATTAAATGATAAGTCAAATGATACAAACATTAAGCAAGATTGGAATCCTTCTGGAGCAATCATTACAGGTATCATTCGATTTTCGTTCATATTTATATAAATCATAGACGCAAACACTATATCACCATCTGCTTGAGCACCAACTTTACCAAATGAAATAGCAACAGGTTTGTAATTGTGATCTGAGAAAAATTCTTCTACGTCTTCAGCAAGACCACACCAGACTGGCACTGTTGATTCTACAAACTTAAATGGTTTACCATTGTGATCTGAATATGATACTGTAGCAAATAAACATAATAACAATGTGAGTAATATTTTTTTCATGTTAAGTCCTTGTTGACTTAACTATTTATACTCCTGAGGCATTGCTATTTGTTTACTATGTTGATTGAAAAAATCTGTTGTGTGTTTGATGAATAACTCTTGGTGTTCTTTAATCTTCTCTTTACCATGTATCCATTCTTGTACAAAACCATCCTCACAAGCCGCTAGAATTACTGTTTGCTCTATCTTCTTTTTTGGATATAGTTCTTCAAACATTTTAGCATATGCTGAACATTGTAAAAAGTTAGCATAGTTGTATTTCTCGTCTCTTTGTTTTGTTGAGGTTTTAAAATCAATAATAGATAACTTACCTTTATACTTAGCAACGCAATCTACTTGTCCTGCAACTGACCATTCTTTTGAATACATTATTTCTTCTAACAAATAAATTTCTTCTATTCTTGCTAGATAAGGTTTAACAATTCTAAAAAGTCCTAATGGTCCTACTTTTGTAATTCCTATAGACTTATCATCTTCATTGTTTAAATGATTTTCTATAAGAGTGTGAGTTGTTTTACCTCTGGATGTTGCCTGAAGTGAGATATAGTTTGCCATTGCTTCACCAACGGCCTTTCTCCACTTATCTAATATTAGTTTCTTCTCTGGTATTGATCCTAGGATAGATGTAACAGATGGCATATTTACTCCATCTACTTCATAGATTCTAATTCCGTTTTGATTCTTACCCTTTTTACCTAAGTTTTTTGGTAAGACGGATTGATCTAGTTTTACATGTTTAAAAGTCATAATATATTTTTCCTATTGTTACATCAATGATGATTGAATAAAAGTTGTAACTGTCTCAACTGCTTGATTTATAGTTTCACCATTTTCGGTTAATTGAGTTTTACCTTGTTCCCAACTCTTTTTTTGGAACTCAATAATGTTTTCTTTTTCTGCGATTAACCAGTTTTTTATATTTTCCATATTTCTCCTATTGTTTAAGTGTCTATTATAACACAAAAATAGAAGAATGTCAAGCACCTATGATGATCTATATTCCATCATATGATCATTGATTAAAACGGGACTCTGTCTTAGTTCATCCCGTTTTTCCTTTCATTTAGGATCGTAGGATTCGTAACAAGTTTTGTTACTATCGTTTTTATATGCTCTCAATATTTGTTTTCGGTTTTCACCATCTGCTCTATATGAGCAATGCACCCAACCACTGTTTGGTTCATCTAAGTTATGAAATTCCAATATCATTTGGTCGAATTCGCAATTGTCACTAATCCATTTTACTAGTTCAGCATTTGAAACACCATAGATTTCAAAGTCCGCAGCCTGGCCTTTGGCATGCTGTGATGTTTTAGATGATCCAATTGCCTCACACAACTCTGGACTTCTATATCCGCTAGATATTGAAACCACCTTTTTAAAGTGATCTCTAACAGGTTGTAATACTTTTTCACATAACTCTTTTAAAGAGTTCATGTGATCTTCACTAGGATTATTATTAATCCCTCTACGAGTAGCTGTTTGACTTCTAGTCATTTCGCTTAAGCTAAAATTATTAGTTAGTTTCATTATTTTCCTCTTGTTAATTGTAATAACTTATCCATCTGTGCCTTAATGATCGGCGCTCTGTTCGGCCAGTGTATATAAGGTTCATTTGATTTTGATAAGTTGTAAAGAAATGGTAATACTATTTTTTCTATTTCTTTAAATCTTTTTATAACATCAGCATCCTGTATTTCTTTTGTAACAGTTTCTTTTTCTGCTGTGATCTGCATTATCTCATTCATCATTGTTTTGATATCTGCAACATCTGTTTTAACTTTTGCTAATTCTAAATTAGAGTTTTCAATAACTGATGGATCGATAGTTGGTTTTGATTCTGTTTCTGGTTTTGAAGAAACAGCTGTAAAACCATAATCCACATCTGTATCAAACTCTCTCATAAAATCTGGTAAATCTGCCATGAGTTCTCCTTTAATTAAGGGCAAGCTTCCCAGCAGGAAGTCCTGCCCTTTTTATGGAATTATACAAGAAGTGGATTGACCTACTCGTCTCTGGTATACGACCGTTGCTTTTCAGTTGCTCACTTTGTATAGTATTATTTATTTTTTCCACGTTGTCTAGCCCTATGTTTTTTAATTACTTGCTCTGTTTTTATCTCTTTAATTGATCTTTTTCTATGTTCTTTTGCAAGATGACTTTGTGGATGTGCTTCTGCTATCTTAGATTGCACTTCTTTCCATCCTTGATCACCTCTATAACTTACACCACTAACACCACCTACAATATTAACACATGTAATCATTTGTTTAACATGTTTGTTCTTTTTAAGATATTCTTCCATTTCAGAAATGGTCATCATTTCATCATAGATTTCATTAGTCTTTTTATTTTCAAATGTATAGATTGGCATTATAGATTTTTGATAGCTTGTAACTTATCTTTTGCTTCTGCTAATTTGGCAGTTTTCTTCTCTGCTGTTTCAACATAATCTATATGTTCAGCAACACCAATTGGTTCTGCTAAAAACAGTTTTAAGTCTGCTTCTGCAACTGCAATATCACCTTCTAATTTTTTTATTAATGCTTCTTTAATCATATGTTTATTTATCATCCCCTTTATATACTTCATATATTGCTAGCAGAACATAACATCCTACTACTGTTATTACTATTCCTATAAGTCCTAATGCTATTCCATATCCTAATGTCATAAGTATTTCCTTTTGTACCAGTTAAAAAACTTTTTGTCATTAAAGTATTCTGCAATATGATTAGCAGGTACTTGATCACTTCTTATACAATCTGCAACATCCTGATAGTCTGTTACATCAAGTTTATATTGTTTATTTTGTTTTACTTGACTCAATGCCATTAATGTTCTCTTTTCATTTTCACTTTTGTAATATTCTGCCATAGTTCGGCCATCCATATTTATCTAGTGACTCACCAACATATCGCCAACGAATAACTCCTGTATTAGGATTTCTTTCGTATATTTTTGGTTTCTCTTTTTGTACTCTTTTTTTTGTTAAAGATTTTGTCATAGTTTTCCCTATATTGCTTATTAGGAATCCTGCTTTTTCCGTCCCACTTACCTGGCATTTTCTTCTATTCCTTTTTTATACCAGTTAGGCATTACTGCATTTGGTTTTTCCCATTTAGCAAACTTTCGTTTCTCTATTATATAGTATTTTCTATAAGACCCTACCACATCACCTGGTATTTTACAATGATCTGGCATTGCTGGTGTGGCATCTGTGCCTATAACATCTAATGGTGCATTTTTAGGTGGAACAGATAAGAGTTGTCCTAGTTTTGTAATAGAAACATGATCTATATCTTTTTGCCATCTTAGCTTGTATTCTTCATTTAGAGCAATCATGTGTTTGTATAACCATGTATAGTTGTAAGCAGACTTTAGAACCCATTGTGTACTAGGGTGGCCTAACCAACCTGCTTTGTATATGATTGCTTCTTCGTTAGAATTATCAAGTTTCCATCTTTTGATATTTCTGCCATTCTTTGTTTTAGCAATATATTCTTTACCATCTAATACACGTTTTGCCGTGCATAGCATTTGAGCAGACTCTAATATCATCTTAATTATATGTTTATCACACATCATCTTTGCTGCCGTAGCAGGATTCTTATCAACGTAAAATATATTCATTAGTCCATCGCCTTTATATAGTAGTTCATCATATTATATTTCTTACACAATTGTTCAAATATACTAAACCAATAGTTCTTTGCCCATTCTGATTGAGCGTTTTTACACGCTCTTTCAGCATTTTGTATAAGTCTCATTTTTTCTTTTTTAGATTTCATAGTCATATACTATCACATTTTTAACACTTTGTCAAGCATTAAGAGTGATTAACTTCTCCTATAGATTTAATGATACCATACTTCAGTTTAAGTTGCATAATTTCATCCTCTCTACCTGCAAAGTTAAAACCATAACTACTTGTATTAGATGTATAGTTGTAAAATGCTTGTTCAGCATTACCACCTCTTACATAGAAAACCCAACAATTTTTTGTATTAAGGACAAACCAAAAATTCTCTTTGTCATCAATCTTTTTCATTATTAGATTTTCATCAGGTATTCTCCATGTACCATCAGAATTATCTCTGGTTGCCTGAACATACTGTTCAACTTCAGATCCTGGTTTTGCAATCCACTTTTGGAATTCAGTTAATTCCTCAGCATATACGTTTGTGTTTAATAACATAATTGTTATTATTGTTGCCATCAATTTATTCATACTATCTCTCCTCATTAGTTATACTTTTGTCACTGGCATAAGTTGACTCAAGTTTTCTTATTTTATTGATAATTCTACTGACTCTAACATCATAGTCTTTTGTAGTAGAAAACTTATCAATGTTTTTTATTAAGTGTAATGGATTAGGATCCAAGTTCTTAACAAAATATTGTTTTCTTACTGCTCTAAATTCTTTATAGGCAGGATGTTCGTTTAAAAGACGGATATATTCTTTTACACTTCCACACTTTGTATCAAAGATTCTTACTTTCCACGTTGTGTTTTTAACACCTAAAGGTCTTAAACCTGGCACATCTTCACTCCAAGTTCTAATACCAAATAGATTATTTGCCTCTTTAGCAAATCGACTTTCTCCCCAGCCACTTTCTAAAGCTGCCTGAGCAATAATCATTTCATATGGTATTCTTTTATCTCTAGGCAATGTAAAGTTTACATAGTCTATACATTTATGCATTGCTCTTACAAATTGAACATCGTTAGTATAAGAAAATTCTGGTTCTCTCAACTCTAAGACTTTTATTTTTTCAATATAAATGTCTTCCATCTTATTCATTTCTTGTGCCAGTGCCTTCTTACTAGGATAATATTGTCCTAGTTTATAAGAAACAAAGGCAACTAAACACAAAGAAAAAATAAGTTTAGTATAAAACCAAGTTCTATCTATTACTAAATCCCAATTAGTATTTTTAAGCAATTTTACCATTTTTCAATAACAGTTTAAGGTTTTTTAAAGGCATATTCTTATCAAGTGTTACAACATACCATTTCTTTCTTATTAAGTGCCTACTAGTGTCACTTACAAAGTCCACATCATATTTTCTTTGAAAGGTAACTATTTTTTCCAAATATAAATCAACTAGTGTGCTAATTATATCCTCCCTTTCATCAACACCAACTATTGGTGTTTTATACTGTCCTTTTCCCTCAACAACGCCTTGTAGGATTTCTTTTTCTTTTTTTTTCAACTTTCGTCCTGGGTCTCTCGGTTGTGTCATTATATACTCCTCACATAGTAGTTATATCCATGTTCATCAAATTTCTTTTGTGTAAACATTAGATTTGGTTTATTTAAATATTTTCTATATCCTGTAAATATTTTTTTATTAGTTCTACCTGGAAAGTTATCTAGGATATCTTTATGCAAATGTCCTGTGTAATACAATTCCCACTTATTAGATTTATTTTGAAAAACATAATCAACTATGTTTATACCTTTTCTGATTTGTTTTTGTAACCACTCATCAATCTGGTTTTTCTCAAGTTTACTCATTATATTATCCTTATTATAGTTGTAGCCCGATATAGTTAACTTTACCCTCAAATGAATAAAACAATTCATTGTGGTTACCAGTATCGCCTTTGTTTACCATTTGATACAAATGTACCATTTCATGGACTAAAGTGTCCATAAAATCTCTTTTGTTGCAATACTTCGGCATCATTTCTAATTTAAATATTCTAGTGCCTTTTCTTTTCCATTCCATAGTTACAACTTGACCCACACACTTCTCACGTTTTAGGTCTTTAATTTCAATTTGATTAAACGGTGACAGCTCACTATTAAATACAAGTGAGTTTAATTCTTTAAAATACTTTTTAATATCCTTGTAGGTAGTAATATATTGTTTATTCGTGCTCATATCAGTTTTCACCTTTTTTCTAAATTTCAATGCCTTTGATTTTTTAGTTGTTTTCATTTTTGCAATCGTTTCCTGTTCCTTTTAATAAAGCACATTTAAAAGTTTTATCAGCATTTTGTTTCATTTCAGCAGCAACACTGTCTAAGATACTAGGCAAATATACCTGTAGTATACCAATCATTTCAATAGAATAATTATGAGCAAGCCTTTGTAGTTCTGCTTCTAACAAAGCAGTTTTATCAATCTCTTTAGCATTAGTTATTACATGACCAACAACTGCCTTACCATATTCATCGGACTTGGCAACACTAAAGATAGACCAAGACCAAGTGTACATGAATAATAAAAATAATATAAAAAATGATTTATTCATTATATGTTCTCCGAGATAACCTCATCAACATTTTCAGCATTAATACCTAACATATTAACATTTTCAACATTTAATATTGATTTTTTTGTTTCATTTAAATCAATAGTACCGTTCTTAAAGAATTTTAAGATGTTATCAACTGATTTTTCGGCAGTATCTTCTGCCCATTGTTTAACTTTTGACATATTTGACTCTCCTTTTTTTTTTGTTGTTTTATACATATATAATACACTATTTTTCTGTATAATACAAGCAAAAAATTCATAAAATAATCAAGTAAAATAAGGGATAATATAGGGTGCGACAATCCTGCACTGTTGCAAAAATGTCACACCTTTGATTTTCGAATCACTTTTTTAATATTTAGTGATTAAGCAGTTTTGTAATCATCATTCCAGTCAAATGCTGACTTAACTACAGACTCGGTTAAACCCTTGTAAACCTTAGATAATTTCTTATCTTTTACGTTTAATAAAAGTTTTGCCTCTTCAGCATGTAATCCTTCTAACATTTGAATAAACATGTTTTCTTTTTTAGCCCTAGATGTTGCTGGGTCAGCACCCTTAACAAAGTGCCATAATAGTCTGGCCTCAGTGTGTAACGTTGTATGCTCTGTTCCAGCAGGTGCGTCATTCTCTGTGTATGGTGGATTACCAGTAGGTAAATCCCATTCAATTTTAGAATAAAATGCACCCTTTAATACCTGTCTTAAAGATACTGAATCATTTTCTTTTAGGATTGAAATTTTAGATGCTTTGTCTTTAGCGTCTGATACTTTTTTTAGTATTTCTGAAAACATTGGTGCTGTAGAACCAGCGTAATCCAAAGCTTGTGTTTTAATTGACATAAGTTCTCCTCATTTTGTTATATAGTTTTAAAGGTAAGTTACTACTGCTAGCGCTCACTTACCTTTCGATAACATTTGCTAGCTCCGTTTTGTTATCGTAATATTATTTATAAGTGGAATTTTGTGGATATGGTGGCCCGAAGGCCACCAAAATATGTACTAATCTAGTATTAGTTATTGTTATAAGCGAACGGAGTTCCGTATAACTTATGGATACCAGCAGCGATAATCGCTTTAGTTGGATTACCCATTCTGTAAAAAGTACCCTTAGCAGATTTATTGATATAGATCATGTTGCCCTCTGATCTTAAAGTATCAATTAATGCTCTTGGAGAAACTAAATCAAATTTAGTTCTTAAAGCTTTCCAAGAAACTTCGTTACCTTTACTTAAAAGGTTTAAAACTTTTTGTCTTTTTGACAAAGGTTTTCTACCTCTTGTTACAGTTTTTTTTGATTTTGATACGACTTTTAATGAGTCGTTTGAGAATAATGATTTAAACATTTATTCACTCCTTATTATATAGTTGGCGTTAATTATAAGATCATATACTTGCCACATATACAATCTATTCCAAATTGCCTTATGGAATTCTATAACTTGTCAAGGTCTATTGTTATTGAATTGATAGTCTTGTTCTTGTTATACTTTGACGTTACCGATCTATCAACTCTTTCTTGTAGATCATGTTTTAGGTCTTGCGTTCTAAATAACATTGATCTTATAGCCTCTGATACAAGTTTATAATCTTTTAAAAATTCTTTACCTGTTACATTTAAGTTTTCACTATGTAACTTGACTAAGATATTTTCAGTAATTTCATCACACATTGCCTGACAAAATATCTTTTGATGTTCCTGTGCTATTCTTTTTTGTAACTCCTCATCCTTTTCCGTAGAATGTCTTTTAAACTTCTTAGGAAAATCTATTACATTATCAACTGACATTAAACTTTTTCACCTTTAAAATTAACTAGTCCTTTGTCTGTATAGTATTCAACTAATTCATTATAACCACCGATATGTTTATCATCAATAATAACTTGTGGCATAGTTCTTACTTGTTTACCTACTGCTTCGTATAGTTCTTCAGGTGTATTAAAATCCTTACCAAACATTTTTTCTTCGTATTTAATGCCCAGGCCTTTTAACAAGGCCTTAGACTTATCACAAAATACACAATTTGGTTTACTATAAATTGTTACCATTTGTTTCCTCTACTATTTCAACATCGTCATATGCTTTTTCAGCAAGTTGTTTTAACTTGTAAGCATCCACAACTGTATCAACAGAATAGTTATACATTTTGTTAAAGTTACCTAGAGGTAATCTTAAACCTACCCAAGCACGATAATAACCATTCTTAGTCATTGTAACTTCCTGAGCAAATACTTCATATCCTCTAACAGGTGTTTGTGAGATTTGATTTACTAAAGCAGACTCTACATCTGACACAATAGTTTTCTGTTGTGTTTTACCAACCTCAGCAACAAAGATTTTAATCTTTTTGTTCATTTCACCTTGTATGATGTCTGCCATTTCAGCCTTAGCAACCATCTTTGCCTTATCAATAGCAAGTTCTAAGTCTGGTGAAACACTTGTTCCAACACCATAGATACACTGTTTATCTTTTGATTCACCGTATATCTTCTTATCACATGCTTTTCTTTCAGCAATATCCGCCATGTACCAAGCAGGTACATTTCTAACGGAATCTTTCTTCTCACTTTTAATTTTGTAAGTTCCAGTGCTACAAGCACCAAGTGTTAAACCTACAACAAAAAGTAATACTAACTTATTAACTTTCAACATTATTAGTTTTCTCCTTTACTATATTAATTACATTATACACTATTTCTTTCGTTTTGTCAACAGCCTGTGTTTTATCAACCATTGAAACGAAAGGATCCCAAGTAAATGCAACAGCAATCCACATTATTGACGCTGTAAATATTAGTCTTATCATTTTATTATTGTCCATTCTCCTGTTGGTTTCAAACAGGCAGTTCCAGGAATTTTAAACCAACTGTCGGGCCTAGAGTATTTTCTACAATAAAGAGGAGCGTTCTCGTCTCTATAATAGAAGTCAGCAAACAACTCCCAATATCCTGGTTTTCTAGCCTTTTCCAGTTCTATTTCTTTTTTGAGTTGTTCAATTATTTGATCTTTTTTATCAGACTCAAATTCAGGTGTTTCACTACATTTCATAACTTCTTTTTTAACAATATCATCACCTTGTTGTTTTATAACAACTTCAATAAAACAATATTGTCCATTTTGCATGAATACATCTTTGATTTTTGATTTAACCACATCACTATCTTTTATTGTATCAGTGATAGGTTTAACTTTTATGTCATCAATGTTGACCTTTGCCATTTGTATATTTGTATTTTTATCTTCTTCTATTTCTGTTGATAAACTTACATTTTTAATAGGATAGGTATCACCCGAAAGGTCACACTCAACACAAGCATAACCTCTCGGCATTAACAACAAAGAAACAATCAAAACTAAAAACAAAAAAGATATAAATTCGTCTGCAAATTTCATTATTCTTGTATCTCCACTCTTCCGTCTGGCATTATACACGCAATACCAAAATCAGTTCTTCTTACAGGACCGCCAAAGTATGCAACTGGCCAAGACGGTGCAATATTAATAGTTGATTCGTAATCTCTACATTTAATAGGACCTTTGTACCAAGTATTATTTGTTTTTATAATACCAAAACTTTTAGTTTTAGGATTATACCAATTTGTTATATTCGGTTTGTTTGGTGCACCGATTAAATGATCAACAAAAAATCTTTTATGAACATTAAAATCATCATTCCATATCTGATCTGCACCATGCACGGCACCAGCAATGGCACATGCACCCACTACAGCAGGATCAGTACTTACAACAGAAGCACAAGTCCCTCCTGCTGTTATAGCAGCTAAAGTTGAACCTGATGTTGAAACAGCGGTGTTCTTAACAGCACACTGATTCAACAACAAAGTTAAACTACTAATTAAAAGTAACTTCTTTAACATTAGTTCTTTCATTACTATATGTTTTGTCTTTTTTGTCATCATCTTCAGCATTTTTATGACTTAAATATTCTGCATAAGTCATACTAAATCCGACTTTATAAAAATGATCAACTGGCACTGGCGATTGATATGCAAGTAACAAGTTTTCAAAGTTTATACTACATCCTCTGTAATACTTCGGATGCGATTTTTTAGCTTCAATATGAGATTTCAACAACTCAATTCTGTTTGTAAAAACAGTCTCATAAGGTGATTTCTTTTTAGACATTTTTAAGTCTTTTTGTTTTGCATGATTAAATTCTGCAAATATTGTATCTTTGTCAAACATAGTGTTTTCTCCTTTTATTGTTAATTGTTGTCTTTATCCTATCATACTTTAAGCACAAAGTCAACATGTTTAAGTGTGCTAAAACGTCACACCTTTTTGCCCATTGTTTTAAAGTCGGTACTATCAACTATTTGATAATTCCCCTTATTATACGCAATTCCTATGGTTTTGCCTTCTGGAAGTTGTACTTTGGGCATTTTTACTTTTGTACAACCTACAGGTATTCTGTTACCTAGTGGTATAGATACTCTCTCAACACCGTTAACATCTGCATTGTAATTGGGCATATCATAACCAGTAAACTCTTTTTTCTTTATTTTGCCTGTCTTTACATCAATATTAACACCTAACGACTTAATCCATGCGTTGTGTGATTGGTTTAGTTCTTTTGTTTTCTTTTTCATTACAGCTCTTCAACTTTCACTTCAGCATTAGTACCGTCATCTTTTGCATTTTGTATATGCTGTTTGATTCTATTTTCAAAACCTGGCATATGATCAACATAGATACTATCTGTTTCAAAATCTTTCTGGTTATGCTTTCTTACTTTTATTATTACTGCGTTTCTAGTTGCCATTATTTACCTCTTTCATTTTCTGCTTCTAGTGTTATTGTCACATCAATATCTGATTCTTCTTTATCTCTATCTGTTAAAGCGTTCTCATCCATATATTTGTCTATTTCAACTAATCCATCCTCTTTAGCAAACTCATCATCCTCATAGACTATTTTACCCATGTATTCAGTTTTATCACTGTCTGAATAATTAGCGTCTATCATATATGTTTGAACACCCTCATTTTCATTTGTAATTTCAACATTAATCATTGAATGACTTATACCACCATGTTCTACAAATTTATTATCTGCCTCATCTTGGTTGTTTGCCAACACTTCTTGTTCTACTACTAAGGTATAATATCTCTTTTGTCTATAAAGATTTTTACCTAAGTCTTTGTCTGTGTATATTATGTTTGTTTCTACTGTCATAGTTTTCTCCTAATTTAAGTTGTATATGTAATTTGGGTCTTTCTTTTTAGTTTTATAATTCTTTGTAAAGTCGGGATCAAAATCTTTTCTGAAGCCTTGTCTGCCATTATACAACTGACCAAAGTCATTGAATAGGTTGTCATCACCTGCAGCCGTTTCTGGACCGAATACATCTGCATATGTTTGATAGTATTCGTCTGGATATACTATCTCAATGCCAGTAGCGCCTGTGAAATTAGTAGCGTCTTCTCTATACGTCTTGTTCGCATAGGCTTTGAAATTAAGTAACTGTTTTCTATAATACTTAATCTTAGACATAGGTACATTTCTGTACATAGTAGATGAAGACCAAAATGTATCATATTCTGATTCTGGATCACGGTACTCTCTCTTATAAACAACGTTAAAAGATTGAAAGTATTTGTCTGTATTTTTTTTCATAGTGTTTTTCTCCTTCATATTATATTCCATTAATTTTTACCATTTCTCTAATTTTATAATTATCTTTACAAGTTCTTTCTAAGCAAGTCTGCATTAACACTTCTCCACCTCTATGTCTAACATTAACATAACCTGCCTTTGGGTGCCAATCAACATTCAATGCCTCTTTAAAAGGATCTGCACCCCAAGCATTTGGCACACCTTTGAATACTCTCATCAGTTGAATATCAAAACCATCCCAAGCAGAGCCTGAATTACTATTCAAATCACTACAAGTGATATGAGTACCGTTGTCTCCTTCAAAAATCTTTTCAAATCCTAAATCACATTTGTTTGTTTCTGCAATAATATATTTTTTTACTTGTTCATGGAACTTATGCGTTACAGCAATTTTAGCACTGTATGTAAATTTTGTATAAGTTATTATACCAATAGATGATAATATCCCTAGTATAGCAACAACTACAAGTAATTCAATTAAACTAAAACCTTTTTGTTTTTTCATAGTGTTTTTCTTTGTCATATACACATACTATACATGAAAAAGGCTTAAAAGTCAAGCACTAAAAAACGTTGATTTTACTAGGTTTTTGTGGTTTTTAAGAAGAACAAAACGTGAACATTTACTAGAACCAGTGTGATTCTATCCATTTTCCACTGCGATTCTTCATTGCTTCGTCAGGATTGGGATTGCCATGAAATACGCATATCTTTGAACCAGGTTTACATGGGTGTGCATTAGGATCATCTTTCATATAAGAACCTACTTTACCACGTTCTTGCCATTTAAATGAATATGTCCATGCGTCTGGCATGATCTTTGTTTCTGGTTTATCTTTCATTATTTCTGTAATAACTGTCTGATCACCATGATGTCCTCGGTATCTCATCTTATCTGCGATGTAAGTATGCCAAATATGTTTGTGATGTTTTATATTATATCTTAACACACTAGAGTTGAATATAGCGTCTGGTTGTCCAAAGTCTCTTATCACACAAAAATCCTCATCTTTGTAGTCTGTAAAAAACTCATCTAAACTACCAGTTATAACTACATCTAAATCTACATATAAAATATTACCCTCTATGTTTAATGCTGGATTAAACAAATGCATTTTATTCCACCATGTTCTTAAAACAGGTTGTGGCACATCTAATAACTTTATATTTGAATTGAATTTCTGTCCTTGATTATCTGTTAGGCAATAGAAGTTAAATGGTTTTGATAGATTTCTCTCAACCATATTATATAATATATTTACAAATTTTACATTATACTTTGTGCCAGTATAAACACATATTACATTATACATCTTGTTGTTTTAAAATCTTGCAAGCAAGTCCTCTCTCTATCTCATCTATTGTAAATTGATTTTCTACGACCATTTTAATCCACGTATCAATTGTTTTTCTTCCAGGTCTTATAGGTTTTTTAATATGTTTCAAACTTCTACCACTTACAAAACATGCAACATTTTGTTGATGGCATATCACAGGTACTCTATTCATAATACCATCTATTGCAGCCAGACTCATGTTTGTAACTATACAATGAGTCATGCTTAATCTATCTTTTATATCTGTTCCCCATTCAGAATTATTAGGTCTTGGTTTTTGCCTTACAATAATTTTCATATCAGTATATTTTTCAATTTCATCTGTTACTTTTTGTATCCATTCTTCCTGTGTAATGCCGTTAATATGATATGTAACTGTAGGAGAAGAAGGGCATAACAATATATGGTTACAATCATGTGTATTCCAACCTTTAAATTTTACATCTATTCCTTTTCTTTCTAATTCAGTAACTCTGGCACCATTACCTGTTTTTCCTCTAATGGTGTGTAAGTTACCTTTTACTATTCTGAAATATGTTTTATCATAATCATTTATTTTAGGAGTAGGATATCTTGTTATTTGTTGTGTGAAATATCCAACATCAACATAATACCATTGTTCTTTTTTCTCCATACACTCTCTAATACCTTTAATATTTTGGCCACCCAATCCCCAAAAAAAATGTATAGGTTTGTTCTCGTCTTTCCAACCTTTTTTTATTGCTGGAAATAACTGTTTGGATAAACAATCATTCCAAGGTATATCATGTGTTATAATCATATAATCTATCTATTGCTTGTTTGGCAATACCATTTGTTATTTCTTGCATTGTAAATTGACTTGCTAATAAACTATCAATCCATGCCTGTTCTTTGTCCTTATCTCTTATATAGTCTTTTTCTATGTTCTCTATTTTAATAGATACAGGTTTACACATTGAAACGTCATCACAAATAGTTCTAATACCTCTCATAACTGATTTTATACCCACTGTTGATTGATATGTTACAACTGCAAATGCCTTTTGCAAATCTTCTTCTAAAGGGTGTGTTGATGTTTTTAGTCTTATTATAAACTGTTTATCTGTGTATTTTCTAACTTCTTTTATTTTATCATCTATCCAATTGTTTATATCAAATTTATAAAATCTAGCAACTGCTTCAGTTGGTGGTATTATCACTATCTTATTACCAGGAACACTATCAGTAAATTTAATATGTTCTTTCAAGTGTGGTTGTTTATACTTTTGTATTCTGTGTGTATCGGGTAATGTAAGTTTTAATATTTTTGTTTGTGCCTCACCATTCTTTGTTATTCTATATCCTCTAAAATTTGTATGTTCATGTGGTTTATGACCACTAAAAAAATAAGCATGATCAAAATAGTAATAGTTTAATCCTAGTCTTTTACAATCATAAATCTTTCTTTCAGTGCCTCTTAGTATACCAAACACAGCAACATCTGGTTTATTTAATTTAAAAGATGTGGTGTTAAATTTAGGCCAGACTGCTTGATCAAACTTATCAACCATATTTGTAGAAGAATTATAAAATATTCCACCTTCATTCTCTACAAAAGGTTTTATTGCCTCATCCGTTACTTTTCTTGTTCCAAATCCTACTATCATAATTATTACATTCTTTTTCTGTTTCAAACCAATCATAAGAATATTCACATGTCTCGTATTGTTTAAACCAAGGACCACCTAAAGTATAATGAACATTCTTAGCGTCAGGATTAAAATCATATTCACCAACTAACCAATTCCATTCTAGTGGTAAGTCGCCTATTAGATTATCGTTTTCTAACCATTTAAATTGATGTAGTTCTAAACCACTTGCTCTATTTACATAGTTAGGTGTTAGTGATGTACATTTTCTGCAATTCATTAACATAAAACTAGACCAGTTCTTTTTAGGATATGCCGTTTGTGTTTGTCCTAAAAACTTTGTTTTATGTTTAGGTGTATAATCATGTTTACAAACTTGTATGGCATATTTGTCGTCTCTCATTCTCCACAATTCATTTATATCAGAGAACATTAACATATCACAATCCATAAACAATGCCCATCCTTGATAGTTCATAAGGTGTGGTATTATAAATCTACTAAAACTAAATTCTGTTGATGAAAGATTGCCTCTTTCTCTTACAAAGTCATCTTTAATATTAGGTAAATAGATAGGTGTTATTGAAACAGGTTTAGTGCTATGTTTTATTATACTGTAACTTAAAACATTGTATGCTACTCTTTCTTTACTATCCATTCCTATAAAAACGTTTATCATGCTCTCGCCTCTGGACTTCTACCTTTTAGTTTTCTTGGCCCTTTTGTATGATCGTATATAGAACCCAATATTGATCTTGCTTGAATATGTCCACCTTTACCATCACCTATATTATAGTTCTTAACACCTTTACTTTCAAACTGTTTTCTTACATGATCCCAAATATAACTATCATGGTGTTCAGGTAGATTGTATATTAAATCTTCATCATACATTCGTTTCATTTCTCTGGCATAATCTTTAATTTGAGGATGTTTCATATTGAAATATAAAAAACCAGTCTCACTAAAGTTAGGTCTTCCTAAATAAGTCATCATGCAATCGTTTCTGTGTATGTTCTCAAATATCCAATCTTCATCAATTGATTTATAAAATACACTATCAACATCAATTCCTATAATACCATCAACACCATTACTTGCCTGTAATATCTCATGTGTGTAAGCATAAACTTTATAACAAAATCTTACACCATCTTTTATGAAAGATGTATTTTTCTCTTTGTATGATGATTGGTCGTTTCTATGTTTATTTCTATCAACAAACTTTTTACAATCTGGAATAAGATCATACATGTTTCTATCTTCATTATAATGTTTTAATTCAAACTTCCAATTGTATGTTTGAAAAAATCTAAAAGCATAATCTTTATATAATGTATCGTTATATGTTGTAACTAATTTAATTGACATTTTCAAATATTAATCCTGTATCTTTCCAAAATTCTCGTTTCATCGTAGAAATTTCTTTAGATTGTTTTGTTAAATCTTCTCTATATTTAAATCCATATTTTTCGTATAATTTTATCCAATACTCTAATGGTTCGCAATTAACATGATGATGGCCTGGTTTGCCTGGTTCTGAATAAGTGACAAATATATATTTTCCCTTTTGCATTAGAGACATCCAATTATCTTCATATTGTTTTTCAACATGTTCAACAAACTCACAACACCAGATCAAATCATATTTCTCATCTAAGTTCAACTTACCTTTTGTGAAATCATGCATTATAAACAACTCTGGTTTTTCTCTTTTAGTTATAAAATCACCATCAACACCCTTTGCATTTAATCCTAATCTGTTTGCCTCATGCACCATACCACCTGGTCCACATCCTATATCTAACATTGTTTTACATTTCAATTCATCTTTTGCAAAATTCAACAATCCAGAATCTATATGTGTTACATTACCATGTCCACCTAAGTGTTTAGGTAATCCTTTTATATTACTCATTCAATAACTCCTTTATTCTAGCAAAAATAAAATCTTTGTTTTCATATTCTGATATCGTAAATTCAGTTGAAGCCATACGTTCATACCATTTTAAAACATCATCACTATTTGCATAGTGTAAATTTTCTATCTTTGTCAAATCTGTATTACCCAATAACATTCCAAAACTATATTTTGTTGTGATAGCAGGAATACCTAATTCTGTTAATTCAAATATACTAGTACTACTATCTAGTACAGCACAATAAACTTGTTTTTTAAGATCAACGATTCTACTGTCACCAGTTAATACTTCAACATCTAAATTGTTATATGTCAACTTACTATGAGGGTGTGCTTTAACTACTATTTTTCTTTTTGTAATTTGTTTGAGTGTCTTTACTGATTGTTCAACAAATTTATCTACAGGAATTGAACTAGTAGGGTCATCTTCTAATCCAGGTAGAATTAAAATATATCCGTCTTTGTTGTTTTTCCATTTATGATTAAATACATTTTGAAATTGAATACTATTCTCGTCTTCTATGCACTTCAAAACTTTTTCTAATCTACCTTTAATAGGTTTACACCATTTAGTATGACTAAACACCCAATGATTTAAACCCATTCTATAAAATCTTGGTGATATTTTTTTGTAAAATCTATTGATGTAGTTACATTTAATTCTACTAAGTGTAGCACTTTCAAAATGAATAATTGGTTTGCCATAATGGTGTGCAAACATATTGACAAGATCATTCCTGTGATTACCAACTGCTAGTTTATGATTATCTGCGTTTGGTTTCCATTCTCTTTTAGGGTGAGTACTTCCAAATGTTCCATTGTTAATAAAAAAATCTGCATTTTTCATTTCATAAAAATGTGTGTAATCAAACTTAGTTACATTTGATAAGTTGATAATCTCATGCTCTGATTTTATTGCGTCTAAAACGGCTGTTGGTGCTTTTGATTTATCAAATTGTATTATTTTCATATCCTGCCTTTGCTATATAATAAGCGTCTATTACATCTGTAACTGGATTATTTAGTTTTGTTTGATCAAACTCTTTCATCAAGTCAATACCTGTATCTGATTTAAACTGCAAATACATTTTAAGTTTATCTGCGTTACCTTTACCTGTAGCAACTTTCTTAACTCTACCTGGAACAATACTTTCAAATGTTTTGTTTAGTTTATATAGTTTATGTTTTAAAGTGCCCATATTCTCTGCTAGATTAAATACAAGTCCTTTACTGCCGTAACTATATCCTTCTATAAAAATATTGTTAGTATGGCCGTTAATAATATCAATCGCCCAATCTGAAATTTGATCGTGCCTCTGTGTCTCGGTGGTATAGGGTAGATGAAGTCTGCCATTTATTTGTCCATTATAAAAATTACCTTCATATTTTTTTACGTTTGTTAAATAATATATATTACAGTTTTTAAAATCAAACTCACCTTTGCATACACAAATAGCAGGACTTGTTAAACTGTAATCAATTCCAATCTGAAATGTCGTCTTTGTCTTCTTCAAAATAAGCATCCTCTTCTTCAATTAACGACTCAGCACCACAAAATGGACATGTTGTAGGTTCTATTTCTTCATCATGCCATTTAACAGAATATTCTTCCTGACATTCAGGACATTTTAAATCTGCTACATTTATTTTATTTATATTTTTACTCATTATAATTTAAACTTTTTAAATTGATCTTTTTTAACGTCTTGTTTTACACCACCAATAACATAACTTTCTATTTCAGTTTCTTGTGGAGCATTTTGTAATGATCGACTATTAAACCAATGTTGTGTCCATGGTAATGGGTTGTTATTAGTTGATTGTTCATATTTAGGTGTTAATCCAATAAATCTCATTCTTCTATTTGCTGTGTACTCAACATATTGATGTAATAATTTATCTGATAATCCTATCATAGAACCTTTTTGAAACAAATAAGTTGCCCAACGTTTTTCTTCTTGTACTGCGTCATCGTATAATTTATAAACTGTTTCTTCACAATCTTTTATTACCTTATTCATCACTTTGTCATTTTCTTTATTTCTATAATTGTTAATTATATTTTGTGACATTGCAAGGTGTTGACTTTCGTCTCTAGCAATTAATGATAATATCTTAGCAGAACCTTCCATAAGTTTTAATTCACCAAATGCAAATGAGCAGGCAAACGATACATAGAATCTTAATCCTTCAAGTATGTTTACACTTACTAAAGCAAGCCATAATGCCTTTTTTAATTCATATTCATCAACTGATTTAGGGTTCAACTTATACTTGTATCCTATAGCAATTAATCTATCATATGCTTCAGTGACGGATTTTGCACGTTTCTCAATCTTCTCGTCTTCTATAATCGTGTCAAATACTTCTGAGGGGTCTGAGTACAGATTTTTGATAATGTAAGTGTATGAACGGCTATGAATGGTCTCCATGAAGTCCCACGCAACTATAGCACCTTCTAATTCTGGCAAAGATACAAAGGGTAAAAACGCAATACATGGCCCTCTACCTTGTACAGAATCTAACATTGTTTGATATTTAAGATTTGAAGTAAATATAAACTTTTGTGATTCCGACAATTGAGCATAGTCGTTTCTATCTTTCTGTAAAGATACTTCTTCAGGTCGCCAGAAAAACCCTAATTGTTGTTGTGCCAATCTATCAAAAGCAGGATACTTGAAACTATCGTATCTTTGAAGTGCTAAATCATCACCAAAAAACATTGGTTGTTTTAAAGTGTTTAATTTCTTATCTTTGTTAAATACAGTTTTCATTAAATTGTACACGAATCACAGTTTTCTGGATCGTCCTCTTCTTTTGTTTCTGGTTGTTCATCTTTCCAACCAATGTTATGTGCCGGTTCTTCTTCTTCTCTCTTACTATCATATGTGTTTTGATAATATGAAGTTTTCCAACCAAGTTTATAAGTTTGTAATAAGTCTTGTGCCATCACTGATACAGGCACTTGTCCGTCTTCATAATTTTCAGGATTGTATGACCAGTTACCACTTATTGCCTGATCAAAATACTTTTGCATTACTGCAACTATATTTATATATCCTTCATTCCCTTTCATGTCCCAAAGTAGTGTATAAAAGTTTTTTAATTTATTATACTCTGGCACTATCTGTTTTAAAGGACCTTTCTTAGATTTCTTAACACTTAGATAATCTCTTGGTGGTTCAATACCATTTGTTTCATTTGATACAACAGATGAAGACTCACTTGGCATTTGTGCTGATAGTGTTGAATTTCTTAATCCATGTTCTTTTATTTCTTTTCTTAGATATTCCCAATCATAAGTCAATTCTCTTTGAACAATATCATCAACATCTTTTTTGTATGTATCGATAGGTAAAATACCATCACTGTATTTTGTTCTATGAAAATAATCACACTGACCTTTTTCTTTTGCCAATTCATTTGAAGCACTTAATAGATAATACTGAAACGCCTCAGTTAGTTTATCAACTTGTTTCCATGCAAGTTTCTGATCATACTTGTAACCTTTTTTAGCAAGATAATGTGCAAGACCGATATAACCAATACCTAAACTTCTTCTTGCCTTTGTAGATATTTCAGCGGCCTTGATAGGATATTGTTGATGATCTATAATTTCATCTAAAGCTCTTACTACTAAATCACAAAGATTTTCTAATTCTTCTCTTTTGTTTATCTTACCTACGTTGATTGCTGATAATATACACAACGCAATCTCACCATCTCCGTCTATGTGTTGTAATGGTGTTGTTGGTAATGTAATCTCTTGGCATAGATTTGACATGTAAACTCTATCTTTAAAACTAGAGTGTGTGTTACAGTGGTCAATATTCATAATATAGATACGACCTGTTTCTGCTCTTTCTTTTAACATGTCCATAAACAATGTTTGAGCGTTTATTTTCTTTTTAGTTACACTTGTTTTTCTTTCAGCTTTTATATAAAGATCATCAAACTCTGGCGATCCCCAAGCTTCATAAAGTTCTGGCACTTCATGTGGTGAAAATAAAGTTATATCTTGGTCTTCAATAAATCTTTCATAAAATATTTTTGATAATTGTATTGAGTAATCTAATTTTCTAACTCTATTATCTTCACTACCTTTATTGTTTTTAAGAACAA
>ERZ891134.827-NODE-827-length-23514-cov-6.583742_pt1 | contig 23514 bp, 26 predicted proteins | sample MGYA00520888_ERZ891134 | MGnify/ENA primary metagenome ERZ891134 (study PRJEB32303, sample SAMEA104408692) | aquatic metagenome | biome: Brackish water; feature: Coastal; material: water | place: Baltic Sea | collected 2014-10-23 | depth 10 m ... | reverse complement strand
GCGAACTGATCTACCAAGCGGCCGGCGACGTCTTGCATCACGCCACGACCGAACTGCGCAGCCTTTCCGGTGATGGTGAGATTCGTGGTGACATCCACGCGAGTGACCTCAGCGGATTCAGCGACCAAGGCGGTGGTCACAACGGCCTTAGCCGTTCCTGAGCCCCGAGTCTCCTTGCCAGTTCCTTCGATGATCGCGACGCGATTCTCAACATCCTTCTCCAAGAACATTGCTTCGCCACCGTAGGTGAGCGAGACCGGGCCCAACTTGACCTTCACCGTCCCGGCGAAATCGTCACCATCGACGCTGGTCAACTTCGCGCCCGGCATGCACGGTGCTATCGCTTCGACATCAAGCAGCGTGTCCCAAGCGGTATCGATATCGGCAGGAACGGTGAACGAGTTCGTCAGATCCATGGTGGTCGAGGTCCCCTTTCCAGAAATCCAGTGCTCGGTGATGCCGCGATTTAGTGGCCGGATATCGGGACACGGTACCCACGGTGTGGGCCCCTCGCCATCAATTCAAGATTTGCCCAGCCCGTTACCGTGGGATCCATGCCTGTCACGGTCCGCCTTTTTGCGGCAGCCCGCGCCGCCGCCGGGACGGATTCGCTCACGGTAAAAGCCGGCTCCCTGGCTCAGGGGATTGATGAACTCCTCAAGCATTGCCCCGCCCTAGCCGACGTACTCCCGCGCTGCTCCTTCCTCCTCAACGGAATGGCCGTGCATGGGGACAAGGCCGCCGTGACCCTTGAGTCCGGGAGCGAACTCGATGTGCTGCCGCCGTTTGCCGGGGGCTAACCGCCGATAGCCGACATCGGCCGCGTCGGCTGGATAAAGGAGGGATCATTGATCCCGTGCCCGGGCAATTTCGCCCGGGTGACCTTGGTCAGCGTGCCCGCGATACCCGCTCGAATCTCATCCTCGCTGAGTGACGGATCGCGCAAGGTCGCACGGACGTCCGTCTCATCGCGCGCGAACAGGCAGTTTCGGAACTGACCATCGGCGGTGAGTCGGAGTCTGTCGCAGGCCGCGCAGAAAGGTCGCGAGACACTCGCGATGATGCCCACGGTCTCGGGGCCACCGTTTACGTAGAACTCCTCCGCCGGCGCTGATCCACGCCCGGGAACAGGCGTGAGCTCGAATTCCCTCGAAAGCATTTCCATGATTTCGTCAGCCGTAACCATCTTCGGTCGCGCCCACAAACCGCCGGCGTCGAGTGGCATCTGTTCGATGAAGCGGAGTTTCCAATCATTGGCTAGGGAGTGACGCAGCAAGGCCACTGCTTCGTCATCGTTAACACCGCGCAGGAGAACGGCATTCACCTTCACAGGAAGCAGCCCCGCCTCCTTCGCCGCTTCGATTCCGGCGATGACATCGTCGAATCGATCGCGGTGAGTCATCTCTTTGAATCGCTTCGGGTCGAGAGTGTCCAAACTGACGTTAACGCGCTCCAATCCCGCTTCAGCTAGATCCCTCGCGAGCTTTGGCAACTGCAGACCATTGGATGTAAGGGAGATCCTCGGAGCATGAGGAAGAGCGTTGAGGCGTCGGACCACATCGACTACGTCCGGCCGGAGTAAAGGCTCACCACCCGTAAGGCGCATCTGGTTGATGCCCATTTCTGTGGCGACTTCCAGCACCAACATCAACTCGTCGGTGGACAGCAGGTGCTCGCCGGGGATCCAGTCCGCGAAGTCCGCCGGCATGCAGTAGTTGCAGCGAAGCGAGCAACGGTCGGTGAGCGACACTCGCATATCGCGGTGCACGCGGCCGTAGGTGTCGACAAGATTCGTTGACTGTTCGCTCATGCGCAGTTCACCCACTCATCGGTTCCGTCGTCGAAAACTTGATGCTTCCAGATCGGGATCCGCTTCTTGGTTTCTTCGACGAGTTCCACGCACGCCTCGAATGCCTGTTGGCGGTGCCGCGCGCTCGCCGCGGCCACCAACGCGGACTCCCCGATGGGAATCAGGCCATGACGATGCGCCACCGCAACCGCTACAACGTCATGGCGTGCTGCGACCTCGGCGGCCAGTTCGCGAAGTACCGATTCCGCGCCAGGATGGGCTTCGTAGGTGAGCGAAACAACGGAGCGACCGTGATCGTTGTCGCGAACGTCGCCGGTGAACAGCACAGTCGCGCCCGCCGCGGGGTCCGAGACGCTCAATCGCAGCCGGTCGGCATCGATGGGCTCGGTCCCGACCCAGGCAGCCCGGACAACGGTTGCCTCGGTCAGGGCATTCGACTGGAAACGCGTCATCGGCCCATTATTGGCCTATCCTGCTGATCATGCGAGAGGTGCTCGAGGATCTGCTCTCGGCCTACCGGTCAGGGGAGCCGGTGGCCATGGCCACCGTTGTTCGCACCTGGAAGTCGGCCCCTCGCCCGGCAGGCGCGGCCATGCTCGTGACCAACGACCAGGAGGCTGTTGGTTCGGTGAGCGGTGGCTGTGTGGAGGGTGCGCTCTTTGATGTCGGTGTGGAGATCCTGACCGACGGTCGACCACGGTATGAGAAGTACGGCGTGAGCGACGACGAAGCTTTCGGTGTCGGGCTCACCTGCGGTGGAATCATCGAAGTCTTTGCCGAACGGGTCGACCAAGATTCTTGGCCTGAGTTGGAGGGGATTGCGGCGAGCATCGCGGCACAAGAAGCTGTCGCGGTCGCCACCATCGTCCGGGCGCCTGAAGGGTCGCAGAATCGAGTCGGTCGACATCTGGTGGTTCGCCCAGATCTCGCCGAGGGGTCGCTGGGTACCGAGCGACTCGACGACACCGTCCGCGAGGATGCCCTCGGGCTACTAGCCGCCGGCACCACCGGCTTCTTGCACTATGGGCCGGAAGGGGAACGCCTCGGCGAGGGGCTCGATGTGTTCGTTGCCAGCTTCGCACCGCCTGCGCAGATGTTCGTCTTCGGGGCAATCGACTTCTCTGCAGCGCTAGTTCGCGTCGCAAAAGTGCTCGGCTACCGCGTAACGGTGTGCGATGCGCGCCCAGTCTTTGCAACAACGAAACGGTTCCCTGAAGCGGACGAAGTGGTGGTCGACTGGCCGCACCGTTGGCTGGCCAAACAACCGGTTGACGAGCGCACGGTGATCGCCGTCTTGACCCATGATCCCAAATTCGACGTGCCGGCCCTAGAGGTTGCACTCGCGAGCAAGGCTGGCTACGTCGGCGCCATGGGTTCGCGTCGTACCCACGAGAACCGCTTGGAACGACTCCGCGAGGCCGGTGTCCCCGAAGAGCACCTGGCACGTCTGCATTCACCGATCGGTCTCGACCTCGGGGCCCGGACACCAGAGGAGACAGCGATCTCCATTGCCGCGGAGATCGTCCAATTCCGGTGGGGTGGCAGCGGTCGCCAGTTGACCTCGACAGCCGGCCCCATCCATCCGGGGGCTCCGCGATGAGTAGTCCGGCATCTACAACAGGAACCGTCGCTGGCGTCGTCCTCGCCGCGGGCGAAGGCAAACGTTTCGGCGGACCTAAGGCTCCCTACATCCACGAAGGAGAACGGCTGGTCGACCGCTCGGTCCGCATCCTGCGTGAGGCGGGGTGCGATCCAGTGTTCGTGATCCTTGGGGCCTGGGAGGGCAGTGTTGATAACGCCCTTGTGATCGTGAATCACGGATGGGAAGAGGGAATGGGCTCTTCACTGCGCATCGCCTTGAAATGGGTCAACGCCACCACCGAAGCTGACTACGCCCTCATCACGCTGGTGGACTTACCAGGCTTGAGTGCCGAAGCCATCGCCCGGATCGCAGCGGCACCCGATGGGTTCGCCGTCGCTACCTTCGAAGGAGAGCGAGGTCACCCGGTGCGGATCCCACGGGAACACTTCCGAGAACTCATCGACTCTGTGACTGGTGATGAAGGAGCTCGCAGCTTCATCGCTGCCCGCGATGACGTCCGTCTCGTCGAGGTGGCCGACACCGCCGATGGTCGAGACATGGATCAAGCGCCTAACGCTCAATGACGTCGCGTATACCTTTCGCTCCAAGGTAGACGTGCAGCACTGACACTGGCTCTTGCGTCGCGTTCGTTCCGTTGTAATCGGTCTTGATCGCTTGGACGAACGCCGAGCCAGCGGGGTACTCCACAAGTGCGCCCTCGCCGTAATCGACGGTGTAGACGCCGGAGAGCACCTGGACGTAGACCGGTATCCGATGCCTGCGCCAACCTGTTTGCTCTCCTGGCTCTAGCACGATCGTCTCGCTACTGATCCTCGCCGGCTTCTTATTCGGGTAGGTGATGCGCTGATCTAGGGCGGTCAACTCCTGCTTGTCCAGCACTCGCTCCTCAGCCTCCGGTGGTGAGGTAACTGCCGCAGACTCCAGCACGGCAGGAACTTCATCTGTTGATGATGATTCGCCGCATCCCGCTGCCGATGAGACCACCAAGACGAGACCGATCATCAGACCGAGTCGCCTTGTGCTCATGCCGGTACGGTAGCCGCGCCATGGACGAGCAGCGACGATGAAGGCCAAATTGCCAACATGGCTGTCTGTCCCGAACTGGCTGCGCACTTCGCACTCCATTCCCATCACTCCTTGGCGCTCGAATAGCCGTTGGGTCGCACGACCGCGCACCTTGTTCATCTTGCTGATCGGCCTTTGGCTGTTCGGAACGGGAGAAGCGCTGCTTGTGGTTGCAGAACTCGGAAACGGACCGTGGACAGTCTTGGCCGAAGGCGTCACCGTCCGCACGCCACTGAGCATTGGTAGCGCGACGTTCGTCATTAGCATCATCGTCTTGGCTTTGTGGATTCCCCTACGCGAGAAGCCCGGATTGGGAACTATCGCGAATGCAGTGGTGATCGCTGCCGCGCTGCAAGTTGGTGTGTGGTTCCTTCCGCACCCCGAGCCGTTGTGGTTGCGCTTGGTCTTCGTCTTCACTGGCGTGGCCTTGATCGGGTTGGGCAGCGGTCTGTACTTGACCACGAACATGGGTCCGGGACCACGCGATGGCTGGATGACCGGCATCCATCATCGGTTCGGCATACCCGTGGCACGCGTACGCCTCGGTATCGAGGTTTCGGTATTGATTCTCGGCTGGCTGCTCGGCGGAACTGTTGGACTGGGAACAGTGGTCTTCGCTCTACTCATCGGGCCGAGCGTGGGCTGGGGTTTGCGGTTGATGGACAGAGGCCCACGGCTAGCCGGGGAATCCGAGCCAGCACTCGAGGCCTAGCGAAGTCTCAGTAACTACTTAAGTCACCTATTGGCGACGGGCCAAGTATCCGAGAGTCGATACCCACCCGGCCACGGATCGGTCGGGTCGAGGTAGTACTGACTCATTCCGTAGACCCATGCTCGGCCGGTGATACGGGGGATCACGGCCGAGTGCTTGCCAACGGCTGTCGTACCAGTGATCGAACAATCAAAGACCGAATCGATGATCGAACGGGCGCGATAGTCCTGACCGAGGTCGATCTCACCGCGGTCGTGCAGGAGTGCGAGCAATGCCGAGCAACCAGTTCCTGTAGGAGAGCGGTCAATTTTTCCCGGCTTGATGGAACAGGCATTGCGCGAGGTAAGAACTCCGTTTTGTTCGTGCACCTCTTCGACGATGTAGGCGAAAGAGAAGTGCGTCCATTCCGGCATCGTCGGGTGTTCAAAATTCCATTGCTCGTTCGCCGCGTCGCAGATCGCTCGGCCACGGTCTGCAAGCGCCCGTGCATTCTCCGGGCGGATCTCTATTCCGAGATCCGCAGCCGACACGATCACGAAACTGTCGCCGCCGAAAGCCGTGTCCACACGAAGTTCACCTATTCCGTCAACACTCAAGATCGCATTTCGTCGTTCGACGAAGCTCGGGACATTCGTCAATGACAGTGATTGGACATCTCCATCAACACACGCCGCCTCGACGTGCACGGTTCCTGCAGGCGCCTCAATGACTACTTCGGTAGTTGGTCCGGTGATTGGCACCTGACCGGTATGCAACAGCACGGCCGCAACACACATTGAGTTCGAACCCGACATGGGCGGTGTGTCCTCCGGCTCCATGATGATGAAGCCCGAGTGCGCCCTCTCATCAAAAGCCGGGACCAAAAGGTTGACATGCCGAAATACTCCACCGCGCGGCTCGTTCAGCAGGAAGTCGCGCACCGATCCATCAGTCGCGATGAAGCGAGACTGCTGCCAGATGGATTCCCCCGGAGGTGGGGCAATACCACCAACAACTACATCCCCGACCTCACCACCGGCGTGACAGTGCACAACGTGAACAATCCGATCGGTCCGCACGAACGGACTGTAGCCCGATTAGCGTCGCGGACGGATCGTCATCACCTTGGTCATGGTCGCAACCGGGTAGTTGTCCCTGAATGCACGCGAAGGAGTGAAGACGGCCTTCACGGTGTAGTTCCCCGGCGGCAGGCTCGCACTGATCCGCTTGCGCTTCAGCGCCCGCTTCGCGTTCGGCCCAAGTGGCTTCAGCCAGCGCCCTTTTGCAATGACTTGGCGCTCACGACCGGCTGAATCGACGATCGTGGTGCGGATCTTGCCTTTAATGTTGGCCGTGTTCGCGATTACCGCGAAGGCCTTCCGCTTCCCGGCCCGCGGACGCTTTGCCGCCTTCAGAGTAAGCGTGACTCCCTCAGCGATGGTGACCGTCTGGCCGCCGCTCACTGGCGTGGGGGCCGGTGCTGGAGTAGTGCCGACTCCCACCAGGCCCGAGAATGAGGGAGTGCCGGGGCCGCTGCCATTTACCGCCTGCACCGACACCCGCAGGAACTGATTCGTGTTCGAGGCAGTGGGGACGTACGTCTTCGCAATCGCCCCATCGATGTTCCGGCACGTGTTGGGATCCGCGCCATTGGTGCAGGCCTGCCACTGGTACAAGAAGCTACCCGGGCTGAAGTCCCAGGTTCCATCCGTGGCAGTCAGCGTCACGCCAGCCCGCACACCGGTATCCGGGGTAATGGTCGGAGCCGACGTTGCGACCGGAACCTGCCCGGATTGCACTCGTGCCACCTTGCCGGCCTGGGTCTGAGCCACCCAGATGTTGCTCTGCGGACCCTCAGCAAGGCCAGTCGGCACGGAGTTGGGGCTGGTGAGGCCGTACTCGCCGAGGGGTGCTCCCTGAACGGAGTACTTAGCGATCGAGTTACGCGCCGACAGCGACACCCACATCGTGTTACCGATGCCGTTCGTCATGCTCGATGGAGCACCGGGAACCGCCAATTCAAGAACACTGGTGTCGGCGACGAGCTTGCCGAGCAGGTTGCGCGCTGACATCGCGAACCAGATGGAGCCATCGACGTTTGCGATGCCCGTCGGGTCGGAGGCGGTTGTCAACGGAACGCTCCCGTACGTGGTGCCGTCGACGAGCACGTAAGCGATCCGGTCGGCACCGGCGTCAGTGAAGTAAAGCCGACTACTGCCTTCGGGCCCGGTCACGATGCTGTGCGGCGTGGAGTTCGCCCACGGGACATTGAACATGGCAACGGCACCGGCCATCGAAACCCGACCAATGCGACCCCCGAGTTCGGTGAACCACATGTTGCCGTCTGGGCCAGCGGTGATGTCCTGGGGTCGCATTGTGGTGTCAGGGAGGTCGATGATCGAGACCGCACCCTCCATCGTGATCCGTCCGATTTTCCCGCCGTCGCGCAACGTGAACCACATGTTGCCGTCAGGCCCCGCGGCGATTCCCCACGGGTTACCGACGTTGGCCGGCAACGGGAGTGCGTAGGCGGTGACGGCACCTGCTGGCGTCACCTTGGCGATCGTCTTGGAGGCACCACCGGTAACCCACATGTTGTTGTCTGGGCCCTTGGCTACGTCGCGCGGTGTCGCGCCGGCTGCCAAGCCGATCTCGGTCACATCCCCGGGGGCGGCGCTGGCTGGGCCGGCGCCGAGGAGACCCGTTGCTACCAACGCAATGCTGGAGATAATGGCCGCTGACATCTTTGGAATAGACCGCATAGCACCACCGTTGCACAAAGGCCCGCAACCACAGCGCAACGTAGCCCCCGTGTCGGCGTCAACCGACCGCGAGGATCGCTGCCGCGACCAAAGCGAGTGCAACTCCGCTTAGCTGCACTCGGGACAGCCGCTCGTGCAAGAGGTATCGGGCGAGAACTACGGTGGCAGCGGGGTACAACGATCCAATCACCGCCACAATCGCCAAAGATCCCCGTTGTGCTGCGAGCTGAAAGACTGCATTAGCCAGGGCGTCCAATCCCCCGGCGGCGAGAGCCAGGCTCCACGGATACCGGACTCTCGAGGCAGAACTTGATTTCCTGCTGCGAGCAAGAACAACGACAAGGGCGCCCAGAATCAGCGCGGTCGACACCCATCGGCCGAGCGCAGCAACCCAGATACCTGAGTCCGCAGGCGCCGTACCCAGAATGCTGAGATAGATGCCGATCGCCATTCCGCTACCCGCGGCGAGCAACACCGCGCGCGTGGGAGTTCGGCGGTGTGGGCCAGACTCCCGGCTGACCAGAATCACAGCGATACCCGCCATCGCGATGCCAACGGCTGCCAGCACACCGATTGCCTCACCGAGGGTCAACCCGACCACTACAGGCACGGCGCCCGAGAGCACGGCGGTAATCGGGGAGACCACGCCCATTTGCCCCCGCGAGAGGGCCGCGTAAAGCAACCCGATAGCGAACAGCCCCACCGTTCCAGCCGCCACACCGGTCAGCAGCGCACGCGCCGAAACCTCCCCGGGGATGAGCAGGGCCGCCACGACGGTGATGAGCAGGGCACCCGCGGGGTAGGAGGCGGCCAATACCCGAACGGTGCCCACCCGTCGAGCGGCAATGCCGCCAAGGAAATCGGCCGTTCCCCACGAAAGACTCGACAGCAACGCAAGGATCGCTGCCATTGGAGTCCTTCCTTCACTACTTTTCCGAATTTAGACGCCGACCAGATGCCGAGCCGGCGAAGGCTATACGAAGCACTGCCATACTCGCCGTCGTGACCCGCATTGCCTCCGGCCCTTGGGACCTTCCCAAGATCCAGGCTTTTCTCAAGACCGCGCACATCCCTGTTCGGTTGGCCACCAACGGAGCATCCGGGCCACTCGTGCAAAGCTTGTGGTTCAACCCGGTTGGTTCGGATTTGTGGTGCTGCACACAACGCACATCTCTGCTCACCCGCCGCCTAGGCCGCGACGACCGAGTCGGCTTTGAGGTTGCAGCAGATGACCCCCCTTACCGCGGTGTGCGCGGTACGGGAATCGCACACATGCACGATGACGACGTAGAAGGTGTGCTGCGTGCCTTGATCGAGCGCTACCAGGGGAATGAATCAACGCAGTTGAGCGAATGGTTGCTCTCGCGCATCGAGTCGGAAATCGCAATCAGGATCGAAGTTCGCACCTTTGCCTCGTGGGACTACTCACCACGAATGTCGGATTCAGGCGATGGCGACTAGGACGTCGCCCAAAGCCCTGGCCGTTTTCACACTCACCGTCGCCTTCTTTGGAACTTCTTTTCCTGCGATTAAGGCTGCTGAGGAGAGCTTCTCGCCTGTTTCCATCGTGTTCCTTCGCGCGGTCCTTGCCACAGGTGCTCTAGCGCTACTCGCCGCCGCTCTTCGCGTTTCACTACGCATGCCATTGCGAGACTTCCTGATCGCTGCCGCGATCGGGCAGCTCGGAATTTCACTTTTCCAGTGGATCTTGAATTCAGCCATCGCCCTCACTTCAGTCGGAGTTGCATCAACATTGGTGAACACCGCACCTCTGATCTCTCTTGGCTTATCGGCGATCTTGCTGCGCGAGCGAATCCCACTTCTGCGCTGGGTAGGTGTCTTCATCTCGATCGGCGGGGTGTTCCTGCTAGGAACCAGCACCGGAGTCAGCAACAACTTAGGGATCGTCCTATTACTCATTGGAGCGTTGAGCCTGGGCACCTACTCCGTGTTGCTGAAGCCCCTGCTGCAGCGGCAAAATCCGCTCGCTGTCACCTTCCATGGAACATGGCCGGGCATCTTCTTTTTTGCTTGGGCCATCCCGTCGGTGACACGCGAAGTTCCAGGCGCGACGACCAGCGCATGGCTCGGGGTGGCGGCACTTGTGATCTTTGTGACCTGCGGAGGCTATGTGCTCTTGGCGCGCCTATTGCAACTGCTGCCAGTTTCACGAGTCGTCTTGTACTACTACCTTGTCCCCCCGGTTGCGATCGTGTACTCCATGATCTTGTTCCGGGAACTCCCGTCGGCACGGGAAGTGGTGGGAGTGATCGTGGTCATCGCTGGGGTGGCGTTGGCCATGAGCGCCCGAGTTACTCAAGTGAAGAGCCCGGAAGCGATGTAATCCCCCTGCGCACACCCAGGTGGAATCATGTAGGTGGCCGAACCGATCGTGGTGTTCCAACGATTGAACGCGTCCTTGTCCGCTAGTCGCTGCTGCATCGGGATAAACGAACGACGCGGATCGGCGGTGTACGCAGCGAAGATCAAGCCCGCATCCTGCACCCCATCGATGAATCCGGCGTCGTAGGTGTACGGCCGGCGCAGGATCATCTCCTCATCACTCTCAGCGTGCGCGATCCGAACGTGTGCACTCGAGGGAATGACCGGCAGGCCCGAATCATCCAGGACGTCCAACCGCACCGGGTCCTCTTCGGAATCTCCGCCGAGTGGTGCTCCGTTGTCCAGCCGGCGACCGATCACCATCTCTTTCGCTGCCACATCCATGCGATCCCATTCATCGAGCAACATGCGGATTCGCCGGACGATGACCACCGTTCCCCCAGCTGCCCACGCGGGCTCGGCTCCGGTCCATACGGCGGTATCGAACTGCGGGCTGCCCGTGAGCGGGTTGACCGTTCCATCGACCTGCCCCATGATGTTCCTGCTGGCCCGACCACCTTCGTTCGCCGGAGTGGGCGAGCGAAAACCCGGTTGTACCCAGGCGACCGCGGTGAGCGTGGACAGTGCCTTCACGACCATCCGCTGGGCATGCGCCAATGTCAACGGATCATCCGAGGCGATCTGCAGGTAGAAGTCCGTACTCGACCACCGATCGTCGAGATCATCGGTACTGAACGCTGGGATAGCAGGGAAGTACGCCGGAATCCGATCGAAGCGACCGGTCTTCTCGAACAGCGAATGCCCCAAACCGATGGTGAAGGACAGCCGCGCCGGAATCTCCGCGAGTTCAGGCTCGGTATCCCCCAGGGATGGCCGTCCGGCCATCAACCGTGCAGCGTCGTCACTCACGATCCGCAACACGCTGTCCGCATCCTGCGCACTGGGCCGGATGAGATTCAGGCCCAGGAAGGTCGCATACGTCTGCTCAGGAGTATCGACTCCAGCTTGATGCACTCCGTAGAAGTCGATCGTCTGCGCAGCGCTCGCACCCGCGGGACTCACGTGACTCAACTGCGGACGCGGGGTCGGCTCCGCGGCGACCACCGCACCGTCGGGTGCCGTGACCCTGCCGAGGACTATCCCGCCGGCGGCGCCGGCAAACGCGGCGCCGCCGGCGGTCAGTAGCCCACGACGAGAGACCTTGCGTACCTGTGTCTCGTCGTGGTCGCTCATCGATCCATATCCATTCCGCCTTGATCCATGCCGTCGGAGAGATCGTCGTAACTCTCATTGGCGCCAGCGAAGACGCGACCCATCGCATCGAACTTCACGCGACCGCCATCGGCAGTGATCAACCGAATCGGGACTTCCTCGCCTGCAGTGATCGCCTGCTTGATCTTCATCATCATCAAGTGATCGCCTCCCGGCTTGAGGACGATCGTCTCGCCAGCGGGAACCACGAATCCGCCCGGCTTTTGCTGCATCTGCATCGCGCCGTCTTCCATTTTCACCTCGTGCAATTCCATTGCCGGGGTGAAGCGGGCGGAACGGGCCGCGATGATGCGGATGGGTTCATCGGTGGGGTTGGTGATGGTTGCGAATGCAGACGTCATCCCCGAATCCATCACCTTTACCCAGGCATCCTCCACTTCCAAAGGCGAGTTACTACGACGAATCCCCTCGCTCCAGCGCAACTGCGACCCGTCTCGCTCGCAGATGAATGTCTGGCCCTTGGCGAACCGAGTAGCTCCGGACATCGAGCATTCGGAACCTTCACGTGGGGCTGGATCAGCCTGCACGGGATTCGCGAGCCCGATCGCCAACATTCCGACGGCTGCGACAACTAGGCCGCTCTTTCGAATACGCACAACAAACTCCTTGTTCTCGCATCAATGAATGAATAGGTACGGCAGCACACGGCACCCGACCCACTCATCGTGAGAACGAAGGAACGGCGAACGGGTGCGCTAGATCAGCGCCGGGGGTCCGCGCCAGGACGCGGCACAGAGATGCGAGATGAGAAGCGAGGGCGCAGGTTCTCGTCGTACGGGAACGATCGAAGCAACCTGGAGAGTGGGAAGCTGCAGGCGCGGAGCGCCCAGGTATCGATGGGCGGCCCTGCACCACGCAAGCGCCAACACCTCGGACTTCGCGAACAACACCGCGGCGACACCGGCAGCGAGCACGTGGGCGATGAGCATCTGCCGGTCAGGGATCAGTGCGAAGGCGTGATGGCCCATCGCAGACATCACCGTATGGAGCAGCAATTGGCCGGCGAGCAAATAACCGAATAACCACAACATGGAGCGCCGCTGATCGGCGACCGCAAACGCAAGAGCAGTAGAGACAGCCAGTGCCCCGAGCATCCCCGGCAGCGCCGGCAGCGAACCTGCGGCGGCCGAGTGACCCAGCACCGAAACGAGGAACAGCGTGAACGCCAGGGCAACGCGACGGGCGCCGCGACCCTGACTGACGTTCATGTTCAGCAGGGTACGCGACGCCCGATGGGATCGGCTAGGTCCGCCAGAAGAAGCGCTGGTTCACATCCGGGACGTCCAACGGCACCGGCCAATCGGCGTACCGCGCATCCGAGGCCGGGACCGTCGGGAGGTTGCTGACCTTCGGGAACGTGAGCAGGTAGTCGTACAGAGCCTGTTCGTAGCTGACGCCGAGTGTCGTCTTGCCCCCGGCGTTCTCGAAGGTGCCGTAGTTGTCACCGCCAGCAGCCGTGAAGGAGTTCGTCACAACATCGACGGTCGGTGCTCCGGACACCGGCGCACCACCCCGGACCAGGGCGGTTCCATCGCTAAGCGAGATGGACTGAACCCGAGTTCCGGGAGTGGTGACCGGACCGGCGGAACTGTCACCCACCGGGTTGCCCACCTCCTGGGGTGTTCCCGAACGCGAGCATGTGACCTGGAGTCCGCTGACCTGCATGAACTGGCCACCGCCACGCTCGGAGATCGCGCACGAGCGCTCGAATACCTCTTTCAACTGCGTTGCCGTGAGGTCGGGAATCACCGTCAGGCGATTGTCAAACGGCAGTAAGTCGAAGGTCATGCCACGGCTGATCGCCCCGGCCGTCCCATCCGCAGGCAGATTGTTGATGCGGATACCGCCGCCGTTGGTCATCGCCACAACCGGATTCGACGCACTCGCGGCCTGCAGTCCGGCGTCAGCTCGACGCGTGTTGTAGGCGTTCATGAACGCGTCCGCCACGAGTTTGCCACCGTTGGTTTCCTGAGTGCGCACACCCGGATTCTCGGCGTTACCGCGCGCAGTGTTGAACACAATCTGCGATGCTGCGAAGGGCTGATCTTGCTCGGCAAGACATCCGTTCTCCAACCGAGTCTCCACGGTTCGACGCAACTTCGCATTTGGCTTGACCGCATCGGTGACACCGAGCGATGCCGAGACATCGTCAGCGATCACCACACGGCGTGGGTAGGAGGTCTTCTCATTCCAGGACTTGAGTTCGCCCTTCTTGTTGAACGTCAAGTCGATACGACCTAGGTACTGATAGTTCCCGGCAGTGGTCACGATCGGAACCTCGTTGCCGTCGCTGTCTTCGGTCACGATCGGGTACTCACCCTCGGCCTCGTCGCTGCCAGGAAGCAATTGTACGTATTCGGGGACGTTCGGGTTGGCGAGGGCTTCGTCGCCACCGCCAGCAACTGCTACGTCAACACCCTTGAGTAGGGCAACGAGTTCCTTGTCGAAGTCAGAGCTCTGCAGGTGACTCACCAGGATGATCTTGTTGATGCCCTGGTCTTCGAGCTCATTTATCTGCCGCTGCACCACGCGCGAGACAGCGCGGATATTCGCAGTGGTGACCTCTGTTGGCAGTGGCGAGGAGATGGACTGCAAGATCGGTGTGATTGCCGCGACGATGCCGAACTTCTCGCCAGTTCGCGGATCCTCGTAGATCATCGCCTGACCGAGTACCTCGTTATCTCGAGGTGTGCCATCGATGATGCCACCGCGAGCCACCAGGTCCTTCAAGTTGGGGTCCTCGCTGTAGTCGAGATTGGCGGAAAGGAAGGGCTGAGTCACCTTGCCCTTCGTCCCGAAGGCGTCGATGTAGCGGCGTAGGAAGCCGGTGCCGTAGTCGAACTCGTGGTTGCCCAGAGAGTGCGCGTCGTAGCCGACTTCCTTTTGGGCCATGGCGTCCCACACCCGGGCGTTCGAATCCGGGTTCGACGGATCCGAGCAGATGAGCACCCGGCTGGCCAGGAAGGAATCACCGGCGTAGACCATGAGCACGCTGTTGTCTTTCAAGCCTCGGGCCCGACGCTTCTCGCGGTCGGCAACCGACTTGAATGCCGCGATACTTCCCGCCTCGTAGGTGACATCACCGACTGACTCCTCTTGCGGGAGGAGCTTGGACTCACCGTCGTTGTTGTGCAGCAAGGTGAGCGTCACGTCCGAGGAAGCCGCGCTTCCCGGGGTGGTAGCGAGCAGAGAACCGGCAAGAGCAGCGGCTCCTGCGAGCGCGACAGTGCGAAATAGGCGTGCGGAAGAAATGGTCATGTGGATACGCAACCGCCTAACCATGACACCAAACCTACATCTGCCCTGCCGGCAGATGAACGAGGTGTGAAGGAAGAGTGCGCCGAATCAGGCTGCTGAATCGGCTTCGCGGCGTGCGTCCTCTTGCTCTTCGCTCATGCCGAGCTTGCGCTCAACGAGGAGGAGAACGACGACGATCACAACTCCCGCGAGGGCCATCAGTCCCGCGGCCGCGATGTCCGATGATGGCGCCAGCAGGTTTCGGTCGTCGTCCTGCCACGGCCACAGTGCACGCAACGAACCCACCATCAACCCGGTGAGGACGGCCAGGGTGATGCCTGCCCGGTGCGTGAGCAACCACTTCAGCAAGGTGACGAACGCACCAAGCCCAACGATCGCCCCGAGGGCGAAGGCGCCGAGGTAGACCAAATCGCGGTCGTTGACCGCGTCGAGCGTCGGTTCGTACATGCCAAGGGATAGCAGGAAGAAGGATCCGGAGACCCCAGGCAGTACGAGTGCACAGATGGCGACCGCGGCAGCGAGCATGACGACGATCGGGCTCGGATCGGTCACCGTGGCCGGCGGTAGGCCGGTCAAGAAGAACAGGGCCACCGCAGCAATGCCAGCGGCGATTAGATAGCCCGGCGTCCAGCCTCCGCTGCGCTGCACCATGTGCGCTGGAACCCAAATCCCCGCGAGCACCAGCCCGAAGAACAGCGCGAGCATCTGAACTGGGTGCTCTTCGAGAAGCGGTTCGATCACCCGGGCACCCAACACAACAGCAATCACCATGCCGATGCCTACGGGAATGAGCAGCCGCCAGGGCAGACCTGCGAACGTGCGGGCGAACCGGCGCCCGGACGGGCCCCCATCTGCCAGGCCAACCAGTTGCCGCAAAGCCAGCACGGCATCGGCTATCGAATCGATGACGGTCCGGTAGATGCCGACGATCAGCGCGATGGTTCCGCCGCTTACCCCGGGGATGACCTCGGCGACTCCGATGAGTCCACCACGTAGAAGGTTCGCGATCAGCCGAAGCACCGGGTAACTGTAGGGCAACGAGAGGAGAGCACGAACCTCCCAGACACGTGGCACGAGGCGCGATATACCTAGTCCATGGAAGAAGGTGGCCTCGCAAGCCTGTTCCCGTACACCGAAGTGATGCTGAGCATCGCCCAGATCTTCGAACTCTTGGCCGCCTTCGTCATCCTCGCCGGACTCTTCTGGTCCGCTGGTCTGTCATGGCGCGCCTACAAACGCACCCATGACGGCAACACGACCTACAAGACGATGCGTCAATCCTTCGGGGGCGCGATCTTGCTGGGCTTGGAGATCCTGGTCGCCGGTGATCTCGTCCGGACGGTTGCCGTCTACCCCACCATCGAGAACGTCGGGGTCCTCGCGATCATCGTGTTGATTCGCACCGTCTTGAGTTTCAGCTTGGAGATCGAGATCGAGGGAGTTCCCCCCTGGCGACGAGCCCTGGTCAGCGGGGCGACTGTCATGCGTCAAGCAGCGAAGGATGCGAAGGGTGACGCAAGTGGCGAGTAACTCGATCATGTTCATTCGCCATGCGGAGAAGCCCGACAAGGATCACAAGGGCGTTACCCCGGACGGTGATCACGATGAACACTCGCTTTCGGTCCGCGGCTGGACCCGTGCTGGTGCGCTGGCGGTCCTCTTCGCGCGAACTTCGAACGATTCACGCATCGATTCGGAGATTGCGACTCCCGACCGGATCATCGCCACCGAGCCGAGCGAGAGCTATAAGAGCAAGCGCGAGCACGACACTGCGCTGCCAACAGCGCACCGACTGGGCTTGACGATTGAGGCCACTGCTATCCCGGACGACTACTCAGCCCTTGCCGCCAACATCCAGGCGGCGGCGACTCCAACGATGGTGGTGTGGCATCACGGGAGGATTCCCGATTTCATCGCGTCTTTCCCCGTTGCCAATACCGAAGAAGTGCCAAAGGTGTGGCCGGAGGATCGTTTCGATTTGATCTGGGCCTTAACACCCGAGGGTGACCACTACGTATGGTCGAGTATTCCCCAGGGGTTATTGCAGGGCGACGAAATCAACTGACTCAGGTCAGGCAACCGATCTCGTACAACTCCTCGGGGATCGAGGCATCTGACGGGTAGTTACCGTCGTCGTAGGTGCCGCACGCATCTTCCTGGGTCCGTGGAACCCAGAACTGGCCCTCGGCCTCGAAGATGAACGCAGTTGGCGCGCCCTGCCCGGATCCATCACCGAGGATGCCGGCGGTCACCGCCCAGCCATCGGCGCATTCCACGTTCTCGACTTCGTAGTTGTTGGCGCCTTCCCCGAGGGTGGCTGCGTACTCCTCCGCCGCGTCACCCACGATCTCCAGGGTGCACTCGGTCATCCCGCCGACCATTTCGTCGTCGCTGCTCGAGCAACCGGCGAGAACCCCGATCACCAATACGGACGAACCCACCATGGCTACTGCACGCATTACATCTCCCTCAACGCCGGTACTCAAACACTAGATCATTCGGGACTTTCGTCCGGTGAGCGCGAGTTCGTGGCGAACGTATGCTGAATAGGTGGTGAAGCGTGGTCGGCCGGTGGCGTTCGCCGTGGGAGTTATCGCCGGCTTGGCGCTACCTTCGACGCTGGCTATCACCCAAGCGCAGGCTGCCGAGACGCCGCAGCCGCTGACGATCACCGGTGGACCGACCAGCGCCACCGATACCTCCCCCGTGCAGATCGACGCTGATCTGTACCTTCCGGCCAGCTCACCTGCTCCAGCAGTAGTACTCGCCCACGGTTTTGGAGGAGATAAGAAATCGGTAGCCGAGGACGCCGAGTTCCTAGTCGACCAGGGATTCGTCGTCTTGGCGTACAGCGCACGTGGCTTCGGCGAATCCACCGGCACGATCTCGATGAACGCCCCCGACTTCGAGATCGCCGACGCAACTTCGGTCATTGACTACCTCGCTACGCAAGATGCCGTCACCCGTGACGCGCCAGGAGATCCACGCGTAGGTTTCACAGGTGGCTCCTATGGCGGTGCGCTTTCCTTGATGATCGCTGGGTACGACGATCGGGTAGACGCGGTCAGCGCAGACATCACATGGAACGATCTTCAGTCGTCACTTTTCGGCCAATCGGTGATAAACCCTCCGGCGGCCAGTGAAGTCGGGGTCTTCAAGCAACTGTGGAGTGGGTTGTTCTTCAGCGCTGGGTTGCTCAACGACAATGGCCAAGTCACCGACTGTGGTCGCTTTGCGCCTGACTGGTGCGCGGCCTATTCCACCGCTGCGGCCGATGGTGTTCTCACCGACCAAGCCCGTGAACTGATGGCAGCGTCCTCACCCGCCAGCATCACTGACCGCATCACCGTGCCCACCTTGCTTGGCGGGGGGCAGTCAGATTCGCTGTTCCCTCTCGCCCAGACGAACGCGAACGCCGAGCAGATCGGGGTGGTCAATGACGCCGTCAAGGTGGTCTGGCACGCGGAAGGTCACGATGGTGGTGTCGACGAGACGAAGCGGTTACGCGAACTCAATGTGCAGTGGTTCGACGCGCATCTGGCAAACGGACCAGCCATCTCCTTGGCATTCGAAGCATCACTCGTGGAAGGGTCCGCATTCGGCAATCAGGGCGACACCGCGATCCAAATCCTGACCAGCGATGGCTACCCCGGGCTATTCGGCTCGAGCGCTCAAGAGATCGCAATCACTGGACCCACTCAGCAAGTCCTTGCGCCCGCCGGCGGGGTGCCTGCCGCCATCTCGTCATTGCCGGGCGCCGGTGGCCTTGCGGGTCTTGCGGGAGGTTTGCTTGCACTCCCCTTGCCCAATCAAAGCGCAACCTTCGCCTCTGAACCACTTGCCGAAGCCGTGCGCATCATCGGATCACCCACCGTCTCACTCGAGATCTCCAGTGCTGCGCCCGTTGAAGACGTAACGTTGTTTGCGAGTTTGCGCATCGTCGGTGGCACCGATCGGCCCGTCCTGCCAAATGGTCTGGTGGCGCCGATCCGGCTGAGTGCAGTGGGGCCTACTCCACAGGTGATCGATATCGAACTTCCTGCGATCGTGGCGGACGTTGCCGCTGGTGAACGAGTAGCCGTGGTGGTGGGCACCACGGATCAGGCGTTCCGCATGCCGCCAGGGCCGGCCGTGTATTCCATCGGCCTCGTTGATTCCAGCGTGCGCATTCCGCTAGGTGACATGACCTCTGAATCTTCCGGTCTGCCGATCTGGCTATGGCCGCTGATCGCGGTGATCATCGCGATCGTCATTGCCGTCGCGGTGCGACTGCTTCGTCCCGGCGGAGTTCGCGCACAATCCCGCAGCGATCTCGCCGAGGTCCCTATTGCCGTCGAAGGCTTGTCCAAGCACTTCAAGGGCGGGGTGCACGCCGTTAGCGACGTCACTTTCCACGTTCCCAAGGGCGTGGTCCTCGGACTCCTTGGCCCCAACGGGGCAGGCAAGACCACCACCATGCGTATGGTCATGGGGCTCATCTACCCCAGCAGCGGCAACGCCTACGTGTTCGGTCAGCCAGTCTTTCCGGGCGCCGCAACACTCGCGCATATCGGTTCCTTCATCGAAGGTCCAGGATTCTTGCCACATCTTTCCGGCCGAGAGAACTTGCGGCTGTACTGGAAGGCAAGCGGGCGCGAGCAAGTCGATCCCAACCTGGACTACGTCCTGGATATTGCTGGCCTCGGCTCCGCGATCGACCGCAAGGTCCGCACCTACAGCCAAGGCATGCGTCAACGTCTGGGCATAGCGCAGGCAATGCTTGGCATGCCCGATGTCCTCGTGCTTGATGAACCTACGAACGGTCTGGATCCGCCACAGATCCGCGAAATGCGCTCGGTGCTGCAAAATTACGCCGCGACTGGGCGCACCGTCGTTATTTCCTCCCACTTGCTCAGTGAGGTGGAGCAAACCTGTTCGCATGTAGTGGTCATGCATCACGGAACTCTCATCGCCCAGGGCACGGTCGCCGAACTTCTTGCGGGGAGAAGCGGCGTGCGCCTGGAAGACGTTTTCATGGAGATCGTCGGCGAAGGCCACGAGGTGGTGACCTCATGACCGTTAAGAATCTCGAATACTCGCGCCAAGACACCCTCGGCATTGGCGTGGAGTTGATCCGTCAGGTGAAACGTCGCCGCACCCTCGTTGCCTTCCTGCTCGTGGTTGCCCTTCCGCTCATCGTGGTCGCAGCGGTGAAGTTCGGCCCTTCGTCGGGAGGCAACGGAGGCGGGAACCAAGGCGGTGGATTCGGCGATGGTGGTTTCGACCTCGTCGGTTTGGCGACCAGCGGGGCCTGGAATTTCGCGCTCACCATGCTGCTGTTCTCATCCGGTTTCCTACTGGTCATCATCGCTGCAATGTTCCTCGGGGACACGGTGGCCAGTGAAGCCAGCTGGTCGACCCTTCGCTACCTGCTCGTTGCACCCGTGCCGCGACGCAAACTATTGCGAACCAAGGCGATCGTCGGGTTGATTCTCACTGCGATCACGCTGCTGACTTTGGTGGTCGTGTCTTGGGCTATCGGCGCTGTCGCCTTCGGGACAGGTCCACTCGCCAGTCCCTTCGGTGGAGCATTCACCCAGGGTGAATCACTGCAGCGCCTGTCGATCATCACCACGTACATCGCCATCACCTTGCTTTTCCCTGCCGCCCTAGCGTTCTTAATGAGCGTGCTAACGGACGTCCCTCTCGGGGCGGTCGGAACCGCCGTGGTGGTGGTAATCGTCCTCAACATTCTCGACGCCATCGACGCCCTCGGAACGCTGCGCCGCTTCCTGCCCGGTGACTACGGAACCGCGTGGGTGGATGCTCTCAATCCAATAATCATGTGGAACCAGATGGCGATCGGTCTGGCCTACAACCTGATGGCCTTCGCAATTCTGGTCGGCATCGCGGTGCTGCGCTTCGACCGCAAGGACATCACCTCTTAAGCGGTACCCGAGAACCAACAAACCGGTACTGTGCTGCGGTGGATGAAACTCGCCGACTGCGCTTCTCGCTCTTCCTGCAGATCTTCGCTGTACTCATGTTCACCGGCGCGGGCTTGGTTCGCGTCTTCGCCCTAGGTTTTGACACTCTCACGTTCGTCTTGCTCGGGGCGGCGGCCATCTCCGCCGTGATCGCTGTGCTGACCTTCATTCAGCTTCGCGACGACTAACACAACGATTTTGCTGGAAAGTTCCCCTCGACATGCGGTTCGGGTGGCTGTAACACCAGAATTCACCCATGCCGGAGAAACTCAGCGTCGCCGCAGCCCAGATTTCTACCGTTCCAGAAGACATCAACACGAACCTGGAAGCCCATCTTGACTACATCGCGCAAGCAAGGGCGCAGGGTTGCGACTTAGTCGTCTTCCCCGAGTTGTCACTGACGGGCTACACCCTTTCCGATGAGAGTTTCCAGTTGGCCCGTTCGCGCCACTCGAAGGTTGTAAGGCAGATTGCCGAAGCTTCAGAAGGCATCACTACGCAATTTGGCTTTATTGAGGAGGGTCCGGCAGCGCAGTTCTATAACGCAACCCTTGCGGTTCGCAACGGTGAGATCAGACACCTGCACCGCAAGGTGAACTTGCCCTCGTATGGCAACCTCGATGAAAACAAGCACTTCGCGACAGGACGATTCATGGAAACGGCGCAACTTGATGATACGTGGCGCTACGCGATTTTGATCTGCGCCGATGCGTGGAATCCAGCTCTGGTTCACCTTGCAGCCATGAACGGCGCGACTTTGTTGAGCGTTCCGATTAGTTCCTCGATCGACGCGGTGGACGGTGAGTTTTCCAACCCCAACGGGTGGGATCTGGCTGTGCGCTTCTACGCGATGATGTACGGGATGCCAGTTGTGATGACCAACCGTGTCGGTGATGAGGGAGTGAACCGCTTCTGGGGTGGGTCGGCAATCATCGATGCGCACGGCCGAGTCCTCCAGCAGGCGGGTGATCAACCTGAACTCCTCATCGCCGAACTGGACTATAACCAGGTTCGGGAAGCGCGCTTCCACCTTCCGACCGTGCGTGATTCGAACTTCGCGCTTATCCAACGCGAAGTGAACCGACTATCGGAGGTCTTGGGAGTTCCCGATAGCGTCCGCGAATGACACTCTCCAGAAGCCTGCTGACCCTTATGGGCGCCGCGGCGGCCGCGACAGCGCTGCTACTTGCTGCCGGACCTGCCCCAGCAGATTCGACAGGTGGACAGCTACATCAGGTGGGGACCTATGACTACCTGACGCAACCTGACTTCACAGGTCTCACCACCGTCGGTGAGATCGCAGCCGATAACACGATCGGGCTGGGAACGTTCGCAAACCTCGACGGAGAACTTGTGATGGTCGGCGGTGAGGTTTACCGAGTGCGCCCGGATGGGACCCCGCGCCTCGTAGCGGCGAACACAGCAACACCGTTCATGCAAGCGATACGTTTCCGCCCGACGGTAAACACACCGATCCCCCCGGGCACCGAGTGCAGCGACCTCGCACCTCTCATCCAGCGAGAGGCAGACCGCACGAACGGCATCGTTGCCGTGCGAGTTCGCGGCACGTTCACCGAACTAACAACTCGTAGCATCACCGCCGATCCACCTCCCTATCAGCCGTTGAGTCAAACGATCGCCGAGCAAACTACTTTTGATCTTGATGGTGCCCGTGCCGTGCTCGTGGGATTCTGGCAAGGCAAGAATGCATTGGGTGTTGGACAAGATGGCCTGCACTTGCACGGTCTGACCGCTGACAGAACCTCGGGTGGACATGTCCTTTCTTGCATTGTCGGCAACGATGTCCAGCTCTCGGTGCAACCGGTGGCGGACGTGGAATTGCTGACTCCCGCCAGGTAGGCAATGCTCAGGACGCCGCCTCGATAAGCCCGCAATCTGATCGGCTACCTGCGAGACCTGTCAGATTGAGAACACCGACTTTAAGCGAGATAGCTTCACCCGCCACCGCAGGCTCACGAACGGCGGGGAATCGGAGCCCAGCGAGATTCGGCTTGAACGCGCGTTTTGCCGTCATAACTCAACGATGCCTTCACCCACATCGAATTCTCAGACCGTTCAGTGATCACGGCGTGCAACTCAACCGGCATATCCAAAAATGTTGGTAGCCGATATCGCAGTTCCAGGCCTGCGGTGACCCAAAGTTCCGTCAATATTCCTGTGGCCCGTGCTGACTGCGAGAGCACCGCAGCGCCGGAGTGGCAATCGAGAAGCGTCGCGATGATGCCGCCGTTGAGAGAACCCATACCGTTGGTGTGTTGGGGTCCGGGTTCAAAAGAAGCCACCACTGCCTCGCCGCTCTCGAAGCTTCGGATGCGCAATCCCTCCGGATTCGATTGACCGCATCCAAAACACGTTGATTCTGGATAGAAGCGTTCCTGAATACTCAGCTCATGCTCAACCACGGGCTAATCCTGCCGCGCAGGTGACGCACGCAATGAAGGGGCGCAGATCACCTGCGATCCGCGCCCCTTCAGCGTTCTTGCGCTACTAGTCCTGACGCATCAGATACGCCGCTCCAGCAATTGCCAACGACATACCAATCACGATGACCAAGAACAACCACACCGGTTGATCATCGAGCGCAGCGACCGCTGCCCCGCCACCAGCCGGCACCACCGTGGGAACCCCAGCAGGACCTACCTGGACGGGACTTTCTGGAGTGACCGGGCTGGCCGGCTCCACAGGTGCGGCTGGCTCTACCGGACTGGCCGGCTCCACAGGTG
>ERZ891134.826-NODE-826-length-23521-cov-4.925424_pt1 | contig 23521 bp, 24 predicted proteins | sample MGYA00520888_ERZ891134 | MGnify/ENA primary metagenome ERZ891134 (study PRJEB32303, sample SAMEA104408692) | aquatic metagenome | biome: Brackish water; feature: Coastal; material: water | place: Baltic Sea | collected 2014-10-23 | depth 10 m ... | reverse complement strand
CGAGTAGACGATGCTCTTCACGCTACCCGCGCTGCGGTAGAAGAAGGTATCGTACCTGGTGGAGGTGTTAGCTTCATTCGTTCTATTAGCGCCTTAGATGGCCTAACAGGAGTGAATGATGACGAAACCACAGGTATTGCTATTGTACGTCGTGCACTAGAAGAACCTTTACGTCAAATCGTTGCCAATGCCGGTGGCGAAGGAAGTATCGTAGTTCAAAAAGTATTAGAATCTAAAGACGATTTCGGATACAATGCCAGAACTGAAGTTTACGAAAACTTAATTGCAGCAGGTGTTATCGATCCTAAGAAAGTATCTCGTGTAGCACTTGAAAATGCAGCCTCTATTGGCGGTATGATTTTGACTACCGAATGCGTTTTAAGCGAAATCAAAGAGCCTGAAGCCGGACATTCACATGGTGGTGGCATGGACGGAATGGGTGGCATGGGCGGCATGATGTAATCATCCTCCAACGCATCCCAAAAGAGGCGGCTTTTCAAGTCGCCTCTTTTTTTATAGTAACACCATTCATAATTGACAATTCACAATTAACAACTGACAATTAAAAAATTAGGTTTTTAAATAGACCTCGCACTCCATTATGTATCTTTGCAGAATGGCACGAATATTGGCAATCGATTACGGCGAAAAACGCTTTGGTCTCGCCCAAACCGACCCGCTAAATATCTTCGCACAACCCCTACCTACGCTCCGTTCCACCGAATTTGAAAGTTGGATCAAAACCTACTTACAGTCTGAAACACTTACTGCCTTTGTAGTAGGTATGCCCAAAAGACTATCGGGCGAAGACACCCATAGCACCGAGCGCGTGAGAGGTTTTATAAACTGGCTTCAGACCAATTTCCCAGAAATTCCCGTGCACACCATAGACGAACGATATAGCAGTAAGGAAGCCCAAAACCAAATCATACAAATGGGCAAGAAAAAAGAGCAAAGACGCGAAAAAGGCCTTGTAGATGCCGTGGCCGCTACCTTAATATTACAAACCTATTTACAACAATCTCAAGCATGATTCTTCCTATATACGCATACGGTCAACCCGTTTTAAGAAAAAAAGCAACTGATATTGACGCACAATATCCAGAACTTCAAACACTTTTAAACAATATGTTCGAAACCATGTACGACAGTAATGGAATTGGATTGGCAGCTCCCCAAATAGGACTTTCCATTCGACTGTTTATCGTAGATGGCTCTGAAATTGAAAATATAAATCCCAACGGATTTAAAGAAGTCTTTATTAACCCCGTAATTGAAGAAGAGTTTGGAAAAGAATGGGAATTTGAAGAAGGATGTTTGAGCATTCCAGATGTTAGGGCCCATGTTAAACGCAAGGGTGAGCTGACCATTCGTTATTTTGATCAAAATTGGGTAGAACACGTAAAAACCTTCGACGGAATGGCCGCACGTATCATACAACACGAGTACGACCATATCGAAGGCATCTTATTTACCGATCGAATTAGTCCGCTAAAAAGGAATATGCTAAAACGCCGTATGGACGGAATTTCTCAAGGGCGCGTGAACGTAGATTACAAAATGAAGTTCGCAAAAAAGTAAAATCATGATCCTGTTTTGGCGTATCACCCGACCCGTAAATCTAGGACTTACCATTATCACCCAGCTCCTATTTTACCTATCGGCCTCGCGTGTACATTCAGGATTTTCTACTTTTGACTTAACAAATATTCGGTTTCCCGAGGCGCTCACAGCCACATTGGCATGTGTATTTATAGCGGCAGGTGGCTATGTCATTAACGACATCTTCGATAAAGAAACCGATGCCATTAACAAACCTAAAAAGCAAATCGCCCATACCCAAATTGCGACTTCCTCTTTATACAAATACTATATAATTCTGTCTGTAATTGGACTCATCTTTGGATTTGTAACCGGAATAGGAATGGGAATTTTATGCATATCCATTGCGGTTTTACTCTATTTCTATTCGAGTGATTTTAAAGGAGAATACCTCATGGGAAACTTGTTGGTATCGCTGCTCGCCGGAATGGTAGTATATATCGCGTCTAGAGGGGTATACGAGGTATCAAAAGCCTATTTTGCAGAATACGCCAGCATCGCATTTTTCATAACCTTTGCGCGTGAATTAGTCAAAGATTTAGAAGATGCACAGGGCGATAAAGCTCAGGGATATAGCACCTTTGCCCTGTCTATGGGCGCCAAATATACCAAAATGCTATCCGCTATTATGTTGCTCTTTAGTTCAATTCTCTTGGGACTCATATACTACCACAGCCAACAATTATTATTTTTAGTTACCGCCGCAAGCATCGCCATTCCTTTTACCCTTATCATCCTTAAAAAACTAAAAGACGCACAAAATCCCGAACAATACCACCAAGTTTCAACCCATTTGAAGCAACTGATGTTTTTAGGATTGCTAACCAGCTTGTTCTGCTAACACGCAAAAAAACTGTTTGCTGAATTCCAAGTTCTATCTAGCAGAAATTTAATTCAATAATTGGCGCTTTCGCTAGAAATTACTTATTCCCTTTTTCCTTCTCCCAAGCTGCCGCAACTTCTTCTAAAGCTGTGTACCACTTCTCACCCATTTTTCGCGTCAAGGCTTCTTTCAAAAATTCATAAACCGGTATATTCATTTCGGAACCCGCTCTACACGCATCGCCACAAATTTCCCAATCGTGATAGTTCATCGCCACATAAGCGCCGTATTTTTTGGCCCTAATTGGATATAAATGACAACTTATCGGCTTTTTGTAATCGATAGCTCCGGCCGCATGGGCTTGTTCAATGGCACATTGCGTGATACCTGTATCCGTAAATCTCACAAAAACACAGGCGCCATCATCTAAACATTCTGTTACCAATTCGCCATCAGGATCGCGGGTGTAAAATCCCTTCTTTTGCAATAATTCCTTGGCGGGCGCTGTCATAAAGGGCTTAATGGCATCTAAGCGCTGCTCAATTTCCGATAATTCGCTGTGCAATAAAGGGGCTCCAGCATCGCCTTCTACACAACATGCACCCTTACATTTATCCAATTGACATGCGAATTTTCGCTCTAAAATCTCTTCCGACAACAATACATCTTCAACTATGATCATGGATACATATCTATAATAAATGCCTATTTACAAATAAGGCTCCCTACATACCTGAAAGATAATCCGCGGGACCTAAATCTTCTAATTTTTGGGCTTTGTTCAACACTTCGGTTTCCATACCCAACTTAAACGCAATCACCTTCTTTGCTACTTCCTCGTCGGAAGTGCCCAGAATTTGTGCCGCTAAAATTCCGGCATTTTTTGCACCATTAATAGCTACAGTAGCGACCGGAACACCAGGCGGCATTTGCACAATCGAATACAAACTATCTAGACCGCTCATCGCACTGGTTTTCACGGGAACACCAATTACCGGCAAATGCGTAAAGCTGGCTACCATGCCCGGCAAATGAGCCGCGCCACCCGCACCTGCAATGATCACTTTTAACCCGCGCGAAGCAGCAGACTTAGAATAGGTTACCAATCTATCTGGAGTTCGATGCGCAGAAACAACCGTCGTTTCACAGGCTATTCCCAGTTCTTGGAGCACCTCAACCGCCGCATTCATTACAGGCAAATCGCTGTCGCTCCCCATTATAATACCAATTTTTATCATAGTTCTTCAGGTGTGTTTGACTTCCCCCGAAAGGCAATGAAGGAAGCCGCTATAAACCAAATGTATATTCCAAAAAAAGCCGCATATCCTAAAGTAGGGACCAATAGAACAGACCCTCCAATAAATATCCATCGCCATGAATCAACCCCGTCTGTTTTATTGAATTTCAACGATAACATTGGGTAATCTGAAACCATAAAAAAACTCGCTAGCAAAGGCATATACAACCATAAATATACGTGATCAAATAAGCCTTGGGGGAAATCAACGAACGGCAGTACGTCCATGCCCCAAAATGCCTCATTAACGCCTAAGCTCCTACCAATTACAGAAAAGGAAGCCAAAGTTATGCCCGTTAACGGGGTAGGAATGCCAGTAAAATAGGTAGAACCACCCGATTCAACGTTAAAGCGGGCCAACCGATAGGCAGAAGCCAAAGGTATTAACAACCAGATATAAGAGTTGATACAAAATCCAGTCGGCGGACAATACCCTTTGGTTTCCATCCATGATTTCCAGATAAGCCCTGGCACTACTCCGAATGAAACCAAATCTGCCAAACTGTCTAATTGCTGACCTAATGGACCTTCTTGTCCTAATAAACGCGATACAAAACCGTCAAAGAAATCCAATACCGCCGCCAATAAAACCAAATAAAAGGCGTAATGCGAGGTATCTGGGTTTAATGCCAAGGGAATAGCCAATAAACCACAAGCCAAATTGGCTAGGGTTATACCGTTGGCAATAGGGATTGACTTTAACATATGGGCAAAGGTAATTCTAATTTACTTCGAAAAAAACAAAGAGACCTGCGCCGTAAGGCTCCACGCTTGCAATCCGCTACTCAACGGTAATCGCTGATATAACTGATTGGAACCCGAATAAACCCAATTGCCGTTACCTACATTATAATACGTATTGCCTTGTATACCCACACCGGCTTCTTGCGCAAACCTATAGAACAAATTGGCACTAAATCCCGTATTCCAAGACTGATTGTGAATTTTCAAACCGTTAACGGGCAATACAGAGGTGGCTAAGTTCAACTCTTGTTTATAGGTGTATTGCAAGCGAGAGGGCCCAAAACGACCTGTGATGTCTAAAATCCATGCTCCCTTTTGCCAATGCAAACCTGCTAAAAGATCTACCCCCCAGAAGTTGGCAAAAACAGCGCCAGCAGAATCTGTAAAGCTCGCGAAGTTCAAATCGTTATCGACATTAATAGAATAATACCCCGAAATACCCAAGGTAAAGGGTCCATAATTAACATTAATTTGATGTTGCAAGCCGAATAGAGCCGGATTTTTAAACGAAGCCCCTTGACTTTGGAAATGCGCCTTCATGCCGGGATTATCGATCGACCAATAGGCCAATCCAAAATAAGGGATACTTAGAGAAAGAGGCCAACGGTCTTTCAAAGAGGCATCGCCAAAATCCCCGGTTGGTTTTTCCGTACTCAAAGAAGCATTTTTTTCATTATTTACTAAAATAAAGCGGTATTTTTTTCGCAATTCTCGCAAATCCGAATCGCTGCTATTCAAGTCGTACAAACGCATTCCTGTAAAATACGGTTGTAATAAGGGTTTCAATTCTCGAGTTAACTGCGATTGATTCGAAATGATTTGTGCACTCACGCTCGGATTTTTGTCTTGGTAAAAATACCCTACCGTAATTACCGAATCTCTGCTCTTAAAATGATATGCTATAAGTCGGTTCACTACACTCTCGTAGGAATACCAACCGCAATCTATATCCGACTGCGTTTCCGAGATATGACAACGACCAAACTGACCAAAGAATTTGCCGTTCGGATGTTGGTTTAATGCGCTGGCAAACCGTTGGTACATTACAGTTTCTCTCCAATGAAATCGCGAGGCTGATTCTGAATCATCATCCCACTTATTGCACTCTTGAACGCCTTCTAATGCAGCTGTAAATTCTTTGTAATCATCAGGAGTTAACCAGTTTTTGTAATGAGTTAATTGGGCTTGAATCCGCTCCGCGTAATCTTGGTAATCGAACCGATAGAAAAAATGGGAATTCAAAAAATCTTCGTTATCCTCTGAAATTTCCATATTTACACTTCCCAGTTTTCTATTGTATTGCTTCAAACGGTCTTCGAAGCGCCGATTAGCATAGGAAACAATTGCCAATACATCGGCTAGAATAGAATCGGAACATCGATTAATTGCAAGCCCTTTTCTTAAGGGTTCGGCCAATCGCTCAAAAGAAAGATCATAAAATCGCTCCACATCTACCCCATGTACCTGAATTCGATCTTGTGAATCTAATAGTTGATTCCAGCGATGCAGATTCTCAAATAAATTCATGTATTTAAGTGACGAAACCCCCTTTAAGGCATCGCGTGCGTGGGTATCCGAATGTCGTATATACCTATTTAAGTAATGCGCCCGTGCCGGACTGAGTTCAATAACATAATGACTGTATCCTGCGAACTTATGAAGTCGGTTCATGAAACCGTATTCCATTAACGAATTAAAATCTACCTCTGTATGATTCTCCCCCCCCATAAAAACCCGCACTTTTGATGCCTCATTGGCTATTAATGACCAAGTAGGATCCATAGGGGTTTTGGAATCAAAATTCATCTGTAATGGGTATGCTTTGGGAGGCGTTTGTGCCAGAGGCGTTCCGAATAGGCACCCAATCAAACAGAACAACAGAACCTTACTTTTCATTTCCCCCGAAAATTAAAAAGCCCAAACCTAATCCATAATGCAGTCCACTGCCACGAAAGTTATCCCCCCCATTGATGGCATTTCCATTGGAATACCAACGATTGTCTGACCAATCCCAACGGTATCCCAGTTGGGCTTTGGCATAAAACTTAGATACCTGTAAAAGCACCTGCGTAAAGGCCCCAATATTTTGTCCGTCGTTGCGCAAAACCACCGGAACATGCTGAGGATTGCCGATGAATTGGGCATTTACGGGAAGCGCAATTCTATAATTTTCATATTGGTAATCGACACCTAATAAGGAACTCAACCCAAATCGATTAAAAAGAGGCACACTGCTTGAAAAACGAAAATTTGTATATGCAAAATGGGACCGTGAATCCCAGTCAAGCCACGAATTCTGTCCAGACCATTGCACGCTAAATAGCACTCCGTCTACACCTAATACGCCCAATTCTACTCCCATCGCATTGCCTGTATTAACCGATTCCAAACCCATTTTAGCAAAATTGGCATTCAACTTTGCATCGTCTACTATCGCGGTATTGAATGCCGAACCGATGAAAACCTGAAGCGAATTAGGTCCAGAACTAGTGATCTCATCTGTAGCAACCGTTACTTCGTCTTCACTGAAGTTATAGTCAGCCAAAGGCCAACGCATCAGCAATTCGTCATACAAAAGTTTAACATGTATTATTTTCCCAGTAGTATCAACTCTACTTCTATTTTCTACAAAATGATGAATTTCAAAAGGAATCGAAGGAAAATTCAGGCCTATTATGTCTTCAAAAAGGTATTCCCTTTTAAAAGTATTTCCCATTTCAGATCGGTCTTCAATTATCCATATTTCTTGAGAATCTATATTATTCAACCAATAGTTTGCCGTTTCCATCATTCGGGTGTAATGCAGACCAACATCGCGATAAACATGATACCCTACATTACTGAGACGAATGAAAGCACGTATTTCGTTCCATTCTTTCTCCAAACCCTGAATCCTACTTAAACTATCAAAAAGACCCAGCGAATCCAAGCAATAATTAAGGGTCCCGGCGGCATTAAATGAGGCGTCAATAGAAATTTGAGGGATTTCCTCCGAATCTGATTTGGCATTCGCCAATTTTTGATACCTCACAAAAGATCGCATGGCTTTCAACGACAAGTGTGCTTGCGCTTCGGGCACCTTGGAAAAAACATCCGCCCATAAATGCAAAACGTTATTTCTGAATTCATTGGATGTTTGCATTCCTAAAACCGGATCAATAGCGGCAAATGTTAGGTTTTGGACGCGACTCTTCTCTTCAGGCGACAACGCCTCGAGTCCCGACCGCACTACTTTCATAAAATCGCGAACCGAGCCTTCTTCAGGTTCATAATTCAGTTCAAAATCAGATATCGAACCCGCAGTATCGTGTATTATTTTATTCAGCAAATAAATTTCAAACACATTGCGATCAATCAATACAATTCTTTGAGAGTTTGTAGTATCGAGCGTGGCTTCATCTAACAATATCAACGCTTTTAACAGCGACTGGTGTTCTTCTGTATGAAATGTAAATTGATTGTCTAAGTCTTGTGTGAGAATTTTTAAATTTTGGCTATATAATGACGGGATAGTGAGCAAAAGGCTCAAAATCACAATTAAATACGCTTTTATATGGTGGCGATTTTTGATGGCAGTTTAGGCTAAATTAAGGACTTGTTCTTTTATTTGTTCCAATTTTTCCTTCATTCTTACCGCACATTCCTGCATTGGAAAATAATTACTTTTCACACCCAAGGTATTCATCTCTCGACCCATCTCTTGGGCAATAAAGTTCAATTTGCGGCCTTTGGGCTCTTCTTTTAATGAGCGGATGAAGAAATCAAGATGCTGACTCAATCGCTGTTTTTCTTCCGCTATATCCCATTTATCTAAATAGAGCAAAATTTCCTGTTCCAAGCGATTTTCATCTACGTTTTGTTCTTGAATATGCTCTAAAACATTGCCATAGATACGCTCGCGAAGGGCTTCCCTTCGATTACCTTCTTGGTGCTCAATGATTAATACATCGTCAGAAATCGACTCAATCAGTTGTTTCAGCTTGTCTGCTGTAGCTTGTCCTTCGATGATCCTAAACGCGTCTAATTGTTTGGCCGCTTCTAAAGTAACTTTAATGATTTCTTCCTTAAAATCATCACCAATCTCACGCTCCCCTACTCCCATAACATCGGGAACCTTTAAAATTTCGCGCATGGGATCGCTCAATTGCAGACCCAAGCTCGACTCTAGATGTTTCAATGCATTCAAATACTCTTTTGCCAAATCGGTATTCACTGCAATGCGCGAGGGAGCATCATTGGTTTTTATATTATAATTAACAGAAATCGTTCCGCGCTCTAAAAACTCGGAAAGCGCCCTGCGAATTTTAGAATCTAACTCGTTTAAATATTTAGGCAATCGTATATCCGCCTCGAAATACCTTCCGTTTAGCGCCTTTATTTCACAGCTAATCGTCCATTTCTCATTTTCAGACTGGGCCCTTCCGAAACCCGTCATACTTTTTGCTTTCATAACCACTAGGGGCGAAAATACGTAATTTTACCGGGCAAATACGAAAGCCTATCGCTTTTGGATACAAACGCCTATTTTCAAGGATAAATTATAGTATTTTTGACCAACTCTAATGGCACAGCATATCAATAAATTTAATTACTTACTTTTTGTAGGAACCTTAGGAATTCTTTTCATCTTGGAAAGTTGCGGAAACACCCCATCAGGTAATGATTCTGAAACCTATACAGAAATAGAAAATACCGCCACCATTAAAACCAAAGGAAATCGTTTTTCGGAGGATTCGGCATTTGCGTTTATTGATGCCCAGGTCAATTTTGGTTATCGTATTCCAGGTACGCCCGAGCACTTAAAGTGCGCTCAATGGTTGTACGCGCAACTTTCGACCTATTGCGATACCGCATATTTTCAAAAAGGACAAACCCAAACACACACTGGAAAAAACATACCGGTTTATAATCTTATAGGGAGCTTCAATCCGAAAGCCACCAAACGCATGTTATGGGCATCTCATTGGGATTCTAGACCAATTGCAGATCAGGATAACGAAAGAACCAATATGCCTATCTCAGGAGCCAATGACGGAGCTAGCGGCGTAGGTGTATTGTTAGAAATAGCCAGAATAATTGATACACTTCCCCAAGAAATGGGATTGGATATTATTTTCTTCGATGCGGAAGACTTAGGAGCTTCAGAAGTTGAAAATTCCTTTTGTTTGGGAAGCCAATATTGGGCAAAAAACCCACACATACCCAACTATTCGGCCCGAATGGGAGTTTTGTTAGACATGGTAGGTGCCAAAGATGCCGAATTCTTATGGGAAGCCAATTCCAATCAATGGGGAAATTTCCTCTTAGCCCATATTTGGTCAGTCGCTCATGAACTAGGGTACCAAAACCAATTTAAAACCCAAAATACGGGTAAGGTCATCGACGACCACGTATATGTTTACCAAGGTCGCCAAATACCCATGATTGACATCATCGATTACAACCATTCGCGGGGCTTTCCCAGTGAATGGCATACCCACGATGATAACATTAAAAACATTCACAAACCCACCTTGAAAGCCGTAGGACATACTTTGGAGAACACCTTACTCAACCCACCACCGAGCTTATTCTATTAAACATGAAACTAGATATTTTAGCCATTGCTGCGCACCCCGATGATGTGGAATTGGCCTGTTCAGGCACCCTTATAAAGGAAATCAAAAATGGGAAAATAGTAGGCATTCTCGATTTAACTCGTGGCGAACTTGGCAGCCGTGGCAACGCAGAATTACGAACCCTTGAGGCACAGGAAAGTGCCCGTATCATGGGCATACACACAAGGCATCAATTGAAGTTAAAAGACGGTTTTTTTGAACATACGGAAACTGAAATTTTACAAATAATTGAACAGATCAGGCGTTTCCAACCCAAGGTGGTTTTAGCGAATGCCCCTTCCGATAGACATCCCGACCACGGCCGAGCTGCCGAATTAGTTCGGCGGGCTTGCTTTCTATCTGGATTGGTTAAAATAAAAACCCAATACGAAGGCCGGGAACAAAAAGCACATCGACCCGAATCGGTATATTTTTACATACAAGACCGAAATATCGGTCCCGATTTTATCGTTGATATTAGCGAAGAGTACCCACAAAAACGCGAAAGCATCTCCGCCTTTAAAAGCCAATTCTATCAAGCCAACAGTGGTGAACCTGAAACACCCATTAGCAGCAAAGCCTTTTGGGATTTCATAGAGGCACGCGCCAGAGATTACGGTCGCAGTATTGGCTGTGAGTTTGGCGAAGGATTTATTTGTGAAAAGGGCGTTGTTGGGGTAAATCGGATTAACGACCTTTTTTAGATGAACATCATAGGAAATAAAAAAGCCGAAAGCTTATTAACAGTGTTATTGCTGCTTTTATTTCCGCTATTTTCACAACCGACAACACCTCTTGTTTCTAAAAAAATCGAAAGTTTGATAAAAATCAAACCCATTCGATTATCGGAACACCCGCAGGGCCGCGATCCGTTGATTGTGTACTTGCCCATGTACTTTTCAAGTTCTCAATTCCTCACTGAAACCCGTTTTGAACTTCCCCCAAAAAAAGAAATTATAAGCGTACATTTGGTTTATACCCGTTACCGTCAGGTCGATACCTTTGATCAATCCTTGCTCAACGCGAAACGTTTTTTGCATTTATCGCAAAAACTTCCTGGATTATTCGATCAAGAGAATGTCGAATGGCGCATTTTCGAACAAACAAAAGGAAAAAGAGAAGAGGAAGCCCGAAAGATGTTTCACGGGTTTATTATTTTCTTGAAGGAACCAGTACCGGCAGCCGTAAGAACATCAGAAATGGGAATTATTGATGATTTACTTTTGCAAATTCACGATTCACTTATAGAAGTTCCCGACAAAGATGTTTACCGAATTCGAAAAAAATACGTAGAAACCGGCCGCTATTTACCCAGAAGAAGCGATAAAATAGAAAAAGGCTTGCGATACAATAAAGCGGGAATTTGGATGCGAGAACCCGAAATGAAAGTTGTACTCGACAGCATAAAGCGCAAAACCATCAAGGGTTATACCACCTTCAAGGGTGTTTACACTGGATCCAATGCCCGCATCAAAGACATTGAAGTTTATAACCAACTGCGTAATAAAACATTCAAACGAAAATGGGCATTCGTTATTGATGTTACCGGCAGCATGGCGCCGTATACCGGACAAGTATTGGCACTGTTACAAACGCGCCCGAATTTAGCCACCGACCACTACTATAGTTTTTTTAACGATGGAAATGGAGCACCAGAAATGTTGAAGAGAATTGGAAATTCTGGGGGCGTGTATACGGTTAAAACCTCGCATTTTGATTCGATTTATCATACCATGCAACGGGCAATGAACGCCGGTTCGGGCGGTGATTTACCCGAGAATAATATCGAAGCCATACTTCGAGCCCTTAAAAAATGGCCCGATACCGATTCCGTTTTAATGGTCGCCGATGCGCAAGCTCCGGTTAAAGACATGAAAATTCTCAAATTTGTAGACAAACCCGTTCAAATTATTTTGTGCGGCGATATTAGTAAATTCATACCCCTAGATTATGTGCGCATTGCGAAAGCTACAAAAGGCAGTATCATCACCAATGAGGGAGAAATTCGAGATTTATATCTAAGGAAAGTCGGACAAACCGTAGAAGTGGGGGAAGCGGAATACACGTTTACCCAAAAAGGCTTGGAACGGCGTTGAAGATTTAATCGCAAAAACCAAGAGTCAAACTGATTTACATCAGCATTCATGAATAATTTAAACCCTACTTTTGCAGTATGATTGAAACCGATATCATCATTATTGGTGCCGGACCTGTAGGTTTGTTTACCGTTTTCGAGGCCGGTCTGTTAAAATTGCGTTGCCATTTGATTGATGTTTTACCCCAACCGGGCGGACAGCTAACCGAGATATATCCGAAAAAACCCATTTACGATATTCCCGGATTTCCAGAAGTGATGGCCGGCGATTTAATCGATAACCTAATGAAGCAAATCGAACCCTTCAAACCGGGCTTCACTTTGGGGGAAAAGGCAGAAAGTATAGTCCAAACCGACGACGGCATGTATATCGTCACAACAGAATCCGGATTGCAACATAAAGCCCCAAATATTGCCATTGCAGGTGGGTTAGGCGTTTTCGAACCCCGAAAGCCCCCCATTGCCAATATTGCCGAATTCGAAAAAAAGGGCATCGATTATATGATTAAGAATCCTGAAAAATACCGCAATAAAAGAATCGTAATTGCAGGAGGTGGTGATAGTGCGCTTGATTGGACATTGTTTTTGAAGGAGATAGCCGCCTCGGTAACATTGGTACACCGCAGTGGCGAATTCAGAGGACACTTAGATTCGGTGCAAAAAGTAATGGATGCATCAGCGACAGGAGAATTGAATCTATTAACGCATTCCGAAATCAAAGAATTGAAGGGAGAAGAGAACCTAAAAGCTGTGGGCGCTTTAACCAAAGGTAATGATGAAATTCACTGGATTGAAACAGATTACTATTTGCCCCTTTTCGGATTAAGTCCCAAATTAGGTCCAATTGCCAATTGGAACTTAGAAATAGAAAAGAATTCCATAAAAGTGAACACCGTTGACTACAGCACCAACATTCCTGGTATTTACGCCATTGGCGACATCAATACATACGAAGGCAAACTGAAATTAATTTTATGCGGCTTCCACGAAGCCACTTTAATGGTACAAAGTGCTTTCAAACGCATTTATCCCAATAAAAATCTGGTATTGAAATATACCACAGTAAATGGGGTAAACGGATTTTAATAAACGTATTCTTGATGGCTGCGGAGGGATTTAAATAAAATCCAAAATGCCAGGTGTAACGCTAAACTGACATGTCTTATAAACAAAAAAGCCAAGGCGAACCTTGGCTTTTTACTAAAATCAAAGGGGAATCAACAATTACATACCTAAGCGGTAAGCAGTGATGTGGTAACCCATGCGGCTGTCACCACGGAAGTCGATCATAGCAGGAGTATTTTCATGTCCACACTCGCGATCTAATTGAGTCTTCATGTTATCTGCCATAAAGAAACATCCTTTGTACTCAGGTGCACCTTTGAAAAATACAGATACTTCAGAGAATCCACGTGGAGGACGACATGGGTGAGTTGCAGGAGCGCTGGGAGTTCCAACAGCACCAGGAGCGCCTTGGAAAGATCCAGCAGGACCGCCGATTGAAGGTCCGCCATGAGCGTCTGCTTTAACGATTTCGATGTTTTTGATGGTTACTTTACGACCATTAAAACGTGAAGGGTTTCCAGCGAATACTTCACCAGGGATTGCCATTTGTGCCATTGCAGATCCAACTACTGCGAAAGCAACTGCGAAAAGTAAGGTTAATTTTTTCATGATGTTTTATTTTTAGTTTGTTTTGATATTTCACTTTCAAATACCGTGCCAAAAATTCAATTAAACACCAATACATTCATAATCAATTATTTACGCAAATGAAGAATGCCCTTTGATTTTTGAAATCTGACCAAATTGAACACTACTGACCCAATAATGTCTTAATTTTACCCAAAATTATAACCGATGTTCAAAATAATTCGATTTTTCATCATCCTTCTTTTAATACCCGTGGTTCCTATTCTAACATACAAATGGATCAACCCACCCGTTACCGCTATCCAATGGAACCAACGTGAGTTGCGAAAAGAAAAAGGACCTTGGTTAGATTTAAAGGAAATACCCGATGTATTTGAAAAAGCGGTAATTGCCGCCGAAGACCAGCGATTCTTTGAACATTCTGGATTTGATTTCAAGGCCATTGAAAAAGCCATTGAACACAACAAAAAGGGCAAAACCAAAAGAGGCGCCAGCACCATCAGCCAACAAACCGCAAAAAACATCTTTCTTTGGGAAGGCCGGAGTTGGCTGCGTAAAGGATTGGAAACCTATATGACCTTTTGGATGGAATTACTTTGGGACAAAGCCCGCATATTAGAAGTATACATTAATGTAGTAGAAATGGGCAGAGGTGCCTTTGGTATTTCTGAAGCAGCACGTTACTATTATAAAACGCAGGCCCAACAGTTGAGCTATCAACAATGCATTAATATTGCTTCTATGTTGCCCTGCCCAAGAACTTGCGGAATCAATCATCCTATTTCAAGCAAACGACAGCAACTTATTAATCGCGCCATCAACCGCTATGGAATTGAATTAAAATACAAACGCGACTGACACCAATTAGAACATCGACCAAATTATACACCCATATTATTTGGATCACAGATATTAAAAAGGTTGATTGCAAATCCTTATATACATCGGTAGATCTACTTTAATATCTGAATTTAAAGCAATTTGTATTAACTCTGTTTTGAATAGATGGAATCGATACTTGATTGCTACCCCCACAAAAAAGTGGTGAAAAATACGTTGAGCAAATAGAAAAAGTCGACTTTCGCCGCTTTTTAGTAATTTTGCCCTAATTATGGCAACCACAGCAGATGTATCGGTAGGCAGTTTTATTCGTTATAATGGCGAATTATGCCAAATAACAGACTGGCAACACCGCACCCCGGGAAATTTACGTGCTTTTTACCAAGCAAAAATGCGCCGCGTAAAAGACGGCAAATCAGCGGAAAATCGTTTCAGAAGTGGCGAAACCGTAGAACTATTACGTGTAGAAACACACGAATTGCAATTTCTTTATGAAGAAGGCGATTCTTTCGTATGTATGAATAATGAAACCTATGACCAACTGCCCATTTCCAAACATTTGTTTGGCGACGGCGCTAAGTTCATGAAGGAAGGCGATACGGTTACCATCGCATTCGAAGGTGAAACGGCAGTTTCTGCCGATGCGCCTCAAAATGTTGTGCTTGAAGTTACCTATACCGAGCCCGGTGTAAAAGGCGATACAGCCACTAACACACTAAAACCTGCTACAGTAGAAACAGGAGCTCAAGTTATGGTACCTTTATTTGTAGATACCGGCGAAAAAATCAAAATCGACACACGCACCGGAACATACATGGAAAGGGTTAAATAATTTATTTTACATGTTGAAAACCATTTCTGCGGAAAATACTTTTTTAGCGCCGCCAGAAGGACAGCTGGCCCAGCTAGACCATTCAAAGGTAGCCATACAACTACTTCCCTACGAACACACTTCAAGTTACCACGAAGGCTCCTATAAGGGTCCAAGCTCTATCATAGAAGCCTCTCATTATGTAGAGTTCTATGATGAAGAAACCGATACGGAATGCTATAAAGAAATCGGAGTAGCTACTTTAGAGGAATTAGACTTCCAGGGAGATGTAGATGCAGCAGCAATGAAACGTATCAGCGAACAAACCAAGTCGCTGCTCGATCTCAACAAATTTGTGGTATCCTTAGGAGCCGAACACACCGTTACCGGAGGTATCGTTGCGGCCTTTAAAGAGAAATATCCTAATATGTGTGTTTTGCAAATCGATGCCCATTCCGATCTGCGTGCAGCTTATCAAGAGAACCCTTATTCACACGCATCTGTTATGGCACGTATACACGATATGGGAGTTCCAATGGTTCAAATTGGAATTCGCGCGCAATGCAAAGAAGAAGCCGATCTGAGAAAAGCCAATCCAAGCATTCAAACGTGGTATGCCCATCAGATACACCAAAATCCAAATTGGATACAAGAGTGTATCGAAGCCCTAGGTGAAGAGGTATACGTTACAATAGACGCCGATGGTTTTGATCCTTCTGTAGCACCTGCAGTAGGTACCGCAGAGCCGGGTGGACTTTCATGGTTTCAAGGTTTAGATCTTTTAAAGGCAGTAGCAGCCTCTAAAAATGTCATTGGATTCGATATCGTTGAAATTGCTCCGCGTGAAGGAGACACCCTAACTGAATTTACTATGGCAAAGCTTTGCTATAAGTTTATGAGTTATCTACATAAAAACAATCAAATTTAAATATATGCATCGTATCATGTTGCCCAAATATCTAATAGTTACTGGGTAACATCTACGAGGTTAAAACACCCAATAATAAAATGACTGAAACCCGAATTTACCTCGATAACGCGGCTACTACCCCGATGGATCCAGCCGTAATTGAAACTATGGTAACTGTGATGAGCCAACATTTTGGAAATCCAAGTTCCACTCACGGACATGGCCGCAAAGTAAAAAATCTTGTCGAGGAATCACGCAGTCAAATCGCCAAGTGGTTACAGTGCAAACCTTCAGAAATATTTTTCACATCGGGAGGCACAGAAGCTGACAACTTAGCGTTAAGAGGATCTGTTAATAAGCTCGGAGTAGATGCCATTATCTCTTCTCCAATTGAGCACCATGCGGTAACCCATACGATTGAAGAAATTGCACAAACGCATCAAATTCCTTTGCATTGGGTAAATATCTTGGAAAATGGACACGTAGACATGCAAAACCTAGAGGAATTATTGGAAAAATGCAACAAGCCTTTAGTGAGTTTAATGCACGCCAATAATGAAATTGGCAACATGATTGATCTTGACAAGGTTGGAAGTATGGTACACCAATACAACGGAATTTTTCATTGCGATACGGTACAAACCATGGGACATTTCCCCTTTGATTTGAGTGCCGATAACGTAGATTTTCTTTGTGCAGCTGCACATAAATTTAACGGTCCAAAAGGCGTTGGTTTCCTTTATATGAATAAGAAACACCGCATCCCCGCAGAAATCACAGGCGGTTCCCAAGAGAGAGACATGAGAGGTGGCACCGAAAATGTTTACGGCATTGTGGGTATGACGAAAGCCTTGGAGATTTGCTATGCCCATTTAGAGGAAAAGAAAGTACATATTGAAACATTAAAAGAGCATATGATGGCGCTTTTAACGAAGAATATTCCCGGTATTGAGTTCAATGGAGACCCCACAGGAAACAGTTTATATACCGTATTGAGTGTTTCCTTCCCACCTAGCAATGCGGGCTCCATGTTGTTATTCAATCTTGATCTTGCCGGTATTTCTGCCAGCGGTGGCAGCGCCTGTTCAAGTGGCTCTGTGGGTGGCAGTCATGTAATTCAAGCCATTCGACCCAATACCGAACGCACTACCGTGCGATTTAGTTTTGGGAAATTTAATACCCTTTCAGATATTGAAACCACTGTTGATAAGCTTAAACAATGGTACGGAGAAAACACCAACGCGTCATTATAAATTTGCCCCATAATGCCTACTCTGTATATCACTCGGAAAGCCCATTTCAATGCGGCACACCAACTTTGGAATACACAGCTAACCGAGGAGGAAAATCTCAACCTATTCGGGAAATGTGCAAATCCACACTTCCATGGTCATAATTTCGAACTTTTTGTATGCGTTAAAGGTCAGCCAGACCCCAAAACAGGTTTGGTCATGGATTTAAAAGATCTCAAAAAAATAATAGAACGAGAGGTAATTGAACCCCTTGACCATCATAATTTAAACCTAGACGTTCCTTGGCTTCAAGGCATAATGCCTTCCATTGAGAATGTAGTTGTAGCTATTTGGGAACGCATAGAACCCCATCTCCCCAAAGGTGCCCAATTGCACAAAATAACCCTGTGGGAAACACAAAATAACTTTGTGGAATATTTTGGAGAACAGTAAACTTACGATAAAACCATCATTTCCCTTTAACCGCAGGCCAAAGAATCCTTAACACGGAAAATTGAAAGGCAAAAAACAAGCCAAACCACAATAAGTGGGGTGTTTCTAGCGATTCAACCAAATTTGATCCTAGATACGATACCCGAAGCCTATATTGCACCAATAAACTACTAAGTAGCGAAGCAGATAAAATCAACGACACCAAACAAAGCCCAAACTGTATTTTGAGTCGCCGGGGAAAAAATATAGCTAAAATACTGATAATAGCAAGTAGGCTTAATAATAAACCGTGAAAAACATCGGTTTTCCACAGTGGCTGCGAACTCTCTTTGCTTATTTGGGCGTTGCTCCAAAATTGGGTAAATTCCATGTAAACTTGTTTCCCATCTTTATAAGAAATCTCATTAACGATGGGGTTTTGCATAAACAACGTCGAAGCCAAAGCGAATATCAAAAAAAAGTATAAGGTTTGAATGCGTAATATCATTTCGATCCTTCCATTAAATTTAATTGCACCCTAATAACCGTACGCTTAAAAGGCACACTTTCTTTCACGTAAATAAGCCCATTATGATAATCTTCTACGATTCTTTTAGCTAAAGAGAGCCCTAATCCCCACCCTCTTTTCTTGGTAGTGAATCCAGGTTTGAATATATCCTTTGCCTGCCCTCTTAATATTCCCTTTCCGGTATCCACAATATCCATATATACCTTATTACCTTTAGACTCTACCAAGCACTGTAACTTACCCGCCCCCTCCATAGCGTCTACACTATTCTTTACTAAATTTTCAATAACCCACTGGAATAAATTCATATTCATCATTACCCGCAACGGTTCTTGGGGAATATCCCAATCAAAGGCTACTCCGCTGCCAATTCGCGACTCCATATACTCCAAAGATTCACGAACTACCTGATTAAAATCCATCTCGCCCAAGACGGGCTCAGATCCTATTTTTGAAAAACGCTCTGTAATAATCTTCAAGCGATCTACATCTTTTGTCATTTCTTGGGCCGCATTATCGGGAATGATATCGTTTTCAATACACGCAATCCAACCCATTAAACTAGAAATTGGCGTTCCTAATTGATGCGCCGTTTCCTTTGCCAAACCCACCCATACTTGGTTTTGCTCTGAACGCGTAGAATACGAAAACGCCGAATAACTCACCAACACAAACAAAGCCACAATACCGAGTATCACATATGGATAATACTCGAGCTGTTTTAACACACTGCTTTTGCCGTAATACACCATATAATTGACATTTTCGTCAATAGGTATACGAATAGGGGCGTTTTCCTCTTGAAAACCTTTTAGTCTCTCCTGTAACTCCGCATCGCTATATCCTTGTTGACCGCTACCAATATTTATGTATTGAATGATTTTGCCTTTTTCGCTAACTAATATGGCGGGGATGGTTTCATTCGATTGAATAATTTTCAAATGAAATCCCAAATCGCCTTGAGCCTCAGGGTCTGAAAGGATACGGGTTGCCATGGCCCAAATTTCCATGTTTTTGGTTTCCTCAATGGCAATCTTATTGACCAATCGTTGCGACAAATACAAGGTTAAAATACTGATCAACACAGCCAAAAGCAGCAAGATTATCTTGATAAACTTCCGGAGCTCAAAGGTATTTATGTTATTACTTGCTATCATTTCTTTTTGCCTCTCAGATATTCCATCAGGATATGTAAATCCTTGCTAACCTCAAATTCTTTGGCATACACATAATTAACATCGGCTTCGAAAGTGGTATCAGTCCATGTTCCACTTGCCCAAATAACCCCTTTTTTTAATTTAGGAAGAAATTCTGCCGAAGCAAGTCCCTGGTAGCTTACCCATGTTCTACGTCCCAACAATACCCAGATACAGTTGGCGTATATATACCGCCAACGCACATTAAAAAGTGCTAAAAGGGCTAAAGGCAACAACATTAAGAATCCTAATGAAACTAAAACATCAAAAATGCGCTTTCTCCTTTTATTGTAAGATTCACTTAACGCATATTGTACTTCTAACGTAAATAGTTCACCAGGATCGTTTTTGCTATTAGATCCTATTATAAACTCCCCCTTATTGGGAGCTATTTTTAATTGTACATTTTGATCTGAAAAGGCCGACATGGCCTCAATAATTCGGGTGTTCGATACATCTTTAGAGCTAAAAATAAGGGTATTGGCACCGTAAATCTCAACGATTTCATTGAGTTGGTCTATGTGCCCGATAAAACCCTCTTTTGTCTTTTCGGAAGGATGCACCGATCCCAAAAGTTGATGCGAAACTTCACTCTGATTAAGTAAATCTACAATTCGTTTACTTTCTTCATGCCCTGCAACTAATACCAATCTCTTTTGTTGCATGCGTGTCATTGCAACTTCACCTAAATGCAGGCGTTCATAGACCCAGCGCAATAACAAGGTACCACCGATACCCCAAGCGCTTCCCAAAGCAAGAATGGCACGCGAAAATTGCAAATCTTTTGGCAAAAATGCGTATGCGGCAAATAACATAAGCGATCCGACCATACCGCCTCTGAAAACCCGATACGCCCGAAAGGGTTTATCGTATCCTCCGGAAATAAAAATCGCTCCTAAAGCAAGCGCCGTGTAAAATGGAATATGCATAAGATAATATTCCGGCGGATAAAAATTCGGAACAAACTTATGATATGCTTCCCAATATCGGGCAATCGCAAAATATCCTATATAGATGACTAAAAAATCAATCAAAGGAAGCCAAACCGAGCTAGCCGCACGCCACACAACGGCCAATGCGGCTCGCATATAAATGGCAATATGTATCCAAAATGCAAATCTGCCCGCCCGTTGGGCTGAGTAATGTTTCTGAGCAAACAAAACCATGGCATTATAGAATACCCGAACATAATTCACCGATTTCTTCTTGGTACTCTCTCCCTTGTAATGGATAATCGTGGTTTCAGGAAAATACACATTGTTATATCCCGCCAACGTAATGCGGTACGACAAATCAATGTCTTCCCCGTACATGAAAAATTGCTCGTCTAATAACCCGATTTTATCTAAAGTTTCAGAACGCAGCATCATAAAGGCACCCGCCAAAACATCTACCTCATTGGTTTCCCATTCCGATAAATACTTCATGTGGTACCTACCAAACTCCTTCGATTTGGGAAATATACTAGCCAAACCCGACATCTTATAAAATGCCGCTTTAGGCGTAGGTAAGCCACGCTTGCTTTCAGGCAAAAAGCACCCTTTACCATCTATCATGCGCACCCCTAAACCACCCACATTCGCATGGGCATCCATATATTCAATGCATTTATGCAGGGTATCTTCTTGGAGTACCGTATCGGGATTCAACAGCAAAACATAACGGCTGTTGCTTTGGCGTATAGCTTGGTTATTGGCTTTGGAAAAACCTAAGTTATCCTTGTTTATTATGGCTTTTACCCATGGAAATTTCTCTTGTACCATTTCCATGCTGCCGTCAACGCTATTATTATCAACCACCCACGTTTCTACATCCAACTGCTGTGAAGCGGCTTCCACCGAATACAAAACCTGTTCGAGGAAATGTTTCACATTATAATTGACAATAACGATTGATAATTGATGCATCAGTTAAGGGTATATTGGGTTCGTTGCAGCAAACTGCGACCTAAAGTTATTTCATCTACGTACTCCAACTCTCCTCCAACGGAAATACCGCGGGCAATATTGCTCACCTCAACGGGTAAATCTTGCAGTTTTTTAGCTACATAGTACATGGTGGTATCGCCCTCTACCGTGGCACTCAAAGCCAAAATAACTTCTTTGGGAGATTCATCGGCTACCCGTTTTAGCAAAAGTTCAATACTTAAATCGCTCGGCCCTATTCCTTCCATAGGGGAAATTAATCCTCCCAAAACATGATAAGTGCCTTTGAATTGAGCCGTAGCTTCTATAGCCATTAAATCGCTAAAATCTTCTACCACGCATATCAAACTTTCATCCCGGCGTGGGTCGCGGCAAATATCGCAATACTCTTGATCGCTAACAGTCTTACAACGCGCGCATAAGTGCAAGTCTGTTTTTAACTTTAATATGGATTGGGCCAAATGCGCTACCTCAATTTCAGGCCTATTCATCAAGTACATTACCAAGCGCAGCGCCGTTCGTTTTCCTATGCCCGGAAACGAGGATAATGCATCTACAGCCTGTTCCACAATTTGCGAGGTAAATTGCATACATGCGAAAATAGGTATTACCCACATGATTTTACCCGTTTTACATAAAATCAAAGTAACTTTGCACCAACATGTACGTAGAAGTACTTCAAGCAAAAATCCACAATGTTCGCATTACGCAAACAGAACTGAACTACACCGGGAGTATTACCATCGATATGGACTTGGTAGACGCCGCTGGAATGATTCCTAATCAAAAGGTGCTCATCGTTAATAATAATAACGGTGAACGTTTTGAAACCTACATCATTGAAGGGGAAAGAGGAAGCGGAATTATTGGACTGAACGGTGCGGCAGCGCGCAAAGGACAAGTTGGCGACGCCTTAATTATCATGACCTTCGTAAGTATGGAAATCGACAAAGCCCGCGCATTCCAACCGGTGAATTTATTTCCCGATTCCAAAAACAGACTCATCTGATGAATAAAAAAACCCTCAGCCGGATTCTCATGCTCTTGTTTGCAGTAGCAGTTTTTGGCTATATAGGGTATAAAACCGATTGGACCGCCACTTGGGAAGCCATCCAAGGAGCCCATTATGGACTCATTTTCATAGGTGCCTTAATTATGGCGATGGCCCATTTTCTCAGGGCGTACCGATGGAGCCTTTTAGGAGAATCAACAGGCTATCCCTTAAATAAAAGGCGGGCATTTTATTCCGTAATGGCAGGTTATCTCGTGAATGCAGCCACCTCGCGGGGCGGAGAGGTAGTGCGTTGCGCCTTAACTGCCAAAAGCGAAAAAGCCCCCGTTGAAACCCTTATTGGAACGGTTATTACCGAACGCATCATCGACCTGCTCACCATGGTGTTTATGGCTTTGCTTTGTTTGGTTATTCAATTCGATGTTATTTCTCAGTTTGCTTTTGATTTTGTTTGGGTACCCTTTAAAACCCATGCGCCGATTCTTGTCTTAATCCTAACTGGATCGGCTATTAGCTTTTTAGTAGCCAGAAAAATATTTCCCAAGAAAGAAAAAAGCCCCAACGGCATCATCCAAAAGTTACTTTCCGGTATCAACAGCGTTTTCCAAGTAAAACAAAAAGGAACTTTTTGGGGAATTTCTTTATGCATTTGGTTTTGCTACTGGATGAGCATGTACCTGCAATTAGAAGCCCTCGAAATCACCCAACACCTCACCATCGGCAATGCCTTGGCCATACTCCTATTTTCATCTCTTGTCATCATCATTCCGGTTCCAGGTGGCGCAGGCGTCTGGTATTCTATAGCCTACGGCTTAACACTGGT
>ERZ891134.825-NODE-825-length-23546-cov-6.335831_pt1 | contig 23546 bp, 19 predicted proteins | sample MGYA00520888_ERZ891134 | MGnify/ENA primary metagenome ERZ891134 (study PRJEB32303, sample SAMEA104408692) | aquatic metagenome | biome: Brackish water; feature: Coastal; material: water | place: Baltic Sea | collected 2014-10-23 | depth 10 m ... | reverse complement strand
GATCAGAAGGCGTAACAACTAAATTAACTCTTGATGTTGTTTGAGCAGCATCTCCAACCTTAACTCCATCTAAATAAATTACACTACTTCCAAGTAATGTATTACTTGAATCAAATACATCTGCAGTTACATCCCCTCCGTATTCGTAGTTTCCTAATGAAAGCATACCTTCTACTTTAACAAATGGACTAATTTCATACACCCCGTCAAATTCAATTCCAGTGTGTAGTTGTTCTATTCCATAGTAATTAGCATTACCATTCACTCCGTCTACTCTTACCCCATCTCTTAGGAATCTGTCTTTCCAACTCGTTCTATAAATGTTAACATTGAAATTAAAGTTACTAGATCTGTATCCGTACCCAGCCTCTAAGCCAACAACTTTTTCATTTCTCAAATCAGGGTTAAGGTTGTTTCCGAAGTTAATATAAACAGCATCAAAGTTAGGTTGCTTAGAATAAGTACCAGCGTTAACATAAACGTTACTTTTAGCGTCAATGTTATAGTTAGCACCACCTTTTATATTACCTCCACTAATGTTTTTCCAATCAGTTTTTTGATTCCCAGGAGTTTGGTTAAAAAACTCTTCTCTTTGAAATCCTTGATTAGATACTGCTCCTTGTAGAAATAATGAAAGTGCATCATTGCTATATTCTAACTGTCCAAATACACCGCTCCATCTTACAAATCCATCATTGTGGTAATCTATTTTTTCTTCATTATCAGTGTCTTTAAAGACATTCCATAACTCACCAAGATCAGAACTGTAAGTTGTTGTTCTTACGGCGCTTCCTCCATTGTAGTTGACATTATCAAAATCTCTGTAACCATCAGATCCTAATAGATGATCTAATCTTCTGTAATGAATACCTCTATAATTTCTTAAATCTACTCCAAAATCCAAAGTTAATTTGTCAGAAAGTTCTTTCTTTAAATTGATAAGACTACCAACAAAGTTATGTGAGTTTACAGAAGCTCTTCTAACAATACCGTTTCTTTTAACCCCATCAACTCTTTCATCTGGATCATTAACTATATATAATCCTGTTGCTGCATCAATTGAATTTGAAGCCGTTCTACCATTATAGAAAGTGGTAGGAGTTCCACCATTATATGCGGCTAATTTATCGTAATCAAAATGACCATTAATAGGGTTTCTAAAAGCGTATTTTCCGTTGTAGTTTAAATCACCACTTGCAAATTGAAATCCATAAGCTCTTCCAATGTCACCAGTTCCCCCACCTCTTCCTACTGAATAGTATGCAGACGCTGATAAATTAGTTGATTCATTGATTTTATATTCCCAGTTAACAGAAGCAATAGGCTTGTGATAGAAGTTTCTTCTCCAGTTAAACTCTTGTCCATTTAAATACCCATGATTGTAATTATAACGAATTCCATAATCTTTATATTGTTGGCCAGTTGCCATATTATAAAAACTATTAGTTCTTTGATTATGAACTTGAGGAGCACCCGTTACAATTACTTGCACATTGTGCTTGTCGTCTTCTGAAGCCCATCCGTATCCCATAAAATAGTTATAGCCTTCAAACATAGTTCCATCAACGTATCCATCTCCTTCAACCCTTGAAAACAATAAAGAAAGTGCGTGACCACCTTCCATTTCACCAGTATTGTATGAAGCTACAGTTTTCATGTATCCATCGTTACCAACTGTTGCAGCTATCTTACCGCCTTTAGTTAGTTCAGTAGATTTAGTTAAAACATTAATTGTCCCACCAACAGATGAAATAGCTAATTTAGAAGCTCCAAGGCCTCTTTGTACCTGCATAGCAGAAACAACATCAGTTAAACCAGACCAGTTAGACCAGTAAACTCTTCCGTTTTCCATATCATTTACAGGGATACCGTTAATTAAAACTGCAGTATTTTGAGAGTCAAACCCTCTTACATTAATTCTTGAATCTCCAAAAGCTCCACCAGCTCTAGTTGCATAAACACCAGGAGTTGAATTAAGCATTTCAGGAAGCTCTAAGTTTCCAATTCTTTCTTGAATATCAGAAGCAGTTAAAGTGGATACTGCGACTGGAGTTTTTCTGTCAACAGCAAAATCAACAGTTCCAAAAACAGTAATACCATCAAGTTCGTTAGCACTTGCTGAAAGAGCAATATTGCCTAAACTTATTCCTGAGTTAAAAGTTATTTCCTTTGAATCGTATCCAACGTAAGAAACAACTAATGTTCCTGATCCAGATGCATTAATTGTAAAAGCACCATTAAAATCAGTAGAAACTCCATTAGAAGTCCCCTTAACAAGCACTGTTGCACCTGGAAGACCAGAGCCTAATTCAGCGTCAACAACTGTACCTGTTATAACGTTTTGAGCGTAACAGAATCCTGAGATCAGAATTGCTGTAAAAAGTAAGGTTATTTTTTTCATAAATTTTATTGTAGTTAATATTCTGCAAATGTGCTTAAATTTTGTTAAATAAGTGTTAAATCAAGGTTACTTTTTTTTAACAAATTTTGTGTATAACTCAGCTTTTTCAAGATTTTTTAAATAATCCATAATTAAACTGGAAATAATTGCTAATTTGATAAATAGCTTTTTAACAAGGAATTAGTTGAGCTGTCGTGGTCAGAAATTTTTTTATTTTCTATTTCTTTCAAAACTTTTGAAGCCAGTTGTTTTCCAAGTTCAACTCCCCATTGATCATAACTGTAAATATTCCAGATAACACCTTGTACAAATATTTTATGCTCATACATTGCAATTAGAGAACCAAGACTTTCGGGACTGAGCTGGTCTATAAGAAGGGTATTTGTAGGTCTATTTCCATTAAATATTTTAAATGCTTTTAAGGAATTAATTTCGTTTGCATTTAATCCTGCTTTTTTTAACTCTTCAACAACAGTTTTTTCAGACTTTCCCATCATTAGGGCTTCAGTTTGAGCAAAAAAATTAGACATTAATTTATCGTGTTGAGTATTTTCTTTAAAAAGCGGGTTTTTAAAACCAATAAAATCACAAGGGATTAGCTTTGTTCCCTGATGAATTAATTGAAAAAAGGCGTGCTGTGAATTTGTTCCAGTATCGCCCCAAATTATATTTCCGGTTTGGTATTCTACAGGGTTTCCATTTCTATCTATACTTTTCCCGTTGCTCTCCATAATGGCTTGTTGAAGATAAGCAGGCAATCTACTTAAGTACTGGGTATAAGGAATTACTGCTTCCGTTTCACATTTAAAAAAATTATTATACCAAATACTTAAAAGTGCTAGAACAACAGGAATATTGTTCTTAAATTCAGTGTTTTGAAAGTGCTTATCCATTTTGTTGGCACCAGATAATAATTTACTAAAATTTTCATACCCAACAGCCAAACTAATTGAAAGACCAACAGAACTCCAAAGAGAAAACCTTCCTCCAACCCAGTCATTCATTGAAAAGACCATTTTTTGGTTAATCCCAAATTTTTTGATTTCAGTTAGATTTGTTGAAACAGCAGCAAAATGTTTTGAAACCGCACTTACATTTAATTTAGAAACAAGCCAATCTCTAATTGTATTAGCATTAGAAATGGTTTCTTGAGTTGTAAAAGTTTTAGAAACAATAATAAATAAAGTAGTTTCAGGATTTAAATCTTTAATGATTTCTAAAACATGATCTCCGTCAACATTAGAAACAAAATGAGGTTTTAATCTCGATGAGTAATGCTTTAAAGCTTCAACAACCATAACTGGGCCAAGATCTGAACCTCCAATTCCAATATTAACAACGTCAGTAAAAGGTTTTCCGGTGTCACCTTTTAGGTTTCCAGATATGACATCATTTGTAAAAGATTTTATTTTGCTTCTTGTTTCTAAAATTGAAGGAACAACATCTAAGCCATCAACATTGATTTTTTCATTTCCGTCTGTTCGAATAGCTGTATGTAAAACTGCTCTTTTTTCTGTTTCATTAATTATGTCACCTTTAAATTGTTTAGAAATAGCATCTTCTAAACCACATTCTTTTGCTAAATCTAAAAGTAAGTTTAGTGTTGTGTTGTCAATTCTGTTTTTTGAAATATCTATATTAAAATCGTTCCATTCTAAGCTAAAACATGAGGAGTTAAATCTAGTTGAAAGTAAATCTTTAATTTCTTTATTTTCAATTTCATTAAAATGAGCTTTTAATTTAATCCAAGATTTGGTTTTAATCGGGTTTATTTTTTTTAAACTCATTTAATGAAATATTTTAATTTGTTTCAAAGGTAACATTTGATTCAATAGCATCAAGTTGTTTTTTGACAGGGCCCATGTGTACCAGATATTTTTCTTTAAGCTCTTTAGAAATAGGCTTTGCTTCAGGTAGTTTTTGTCTTAAAGGATCTACTTGTTTACCGTTTTTCCAAAACCTATAACAAACGTGTGGCCCTGAGGTGTTTCCTGTCATTCCTACTGTTCCAATGTAATCTCCTTGATTTACAAACTGTCCCACTTTAACTCCTCTTTTGTCCATATGGAGATATTGAGTTGAATAAGTCCCGTTATGTTTAATTTTGACATAATTCCCATTTGAACGCGTGTAGCTTGATTTAGTCACTGTTCCACTTGCAGTTGCTCTTATAGGTGTTCCCCTTGGAGCTGCAAAATCAGTTCCGCGATGTGGACGAACTCTTCCATAGAAAGCAATTTTTCTTTTTAAATTATACCTTGAAGAAATTCTACTAAATTGTACAGGCGCTCTTAAAAAAGCTCTTCTTAAATTTTTTCCGTTTTCATCAAAATACTCGACAAGTCCTCTTTTAGGATCCGTCTCAAATTCAATAGCATAAAAAGGCTTTCCCCTGTGTTCAAAGTAGGCCGAATGAATCCTGTTAAGACCAACAGAAATTGAATCGTCAACAAATTTAGAAGAATAAATGACTTTAAAATTATCTCCTTTTTCTAATCTGAAAAAGTCGATTGTCCATGCATAAATTTCAGAAAGTTCATTTGATAATAATGGGGATAGTTTCTTTTCTTCCATCGTCTCAGATAAAGAGCTCGTTATTATTCCTTCAGCCTCAAATTCTACTAGCTTTACAGCTTTAGATTTTTTTTCAGCCCAAAGAGAATCAGTTAAAGAAACAACAACATAATCAATAAGATTAGGCTGATAAATAAAAACTTGAGGAGTTTCTAACGAGTCTTTTGAAAAAAGAATTGAGTAAGGTTTGCCAATATTAATCCTTCTAACATCAAAGACTTTTTTTGCCTTTTGGACTATATTATAGATTTGAGGGTAAAAAAGATTATTATCTTCCAAAATTGATCCAAATGAATCTCCTCTTTTGACGGTATCTCTTTTAACGGTATAGTCATTTAAAGTAAACCCAAATTGTTTTATAATTTTTTCTTTTACTATTTCAGGTTTTGACTCTGGCTTTTTTTCTCCGCAGGAAATTAAAAGAACAGATATTAAAAAAGGAATAAATAATTTATTCATTTAATTTAATTTTAAAAGGATGTTTTAAACCACGAAATTCTTCTAAATCAGCTTCAATAGATCCAATTCTAAGCCCAGCCTCGATTTTGACAGGAACCTTGTTTTTGTCGTTACTTACCCATAAAGTTAAGCTTTCGCTATCTCTAAAAACTCTGCCAGATTCTATGTAAGGTCTAAATTTTAAACAATTTATTATTCCAAATTTAGTTTTCAAATTTTCATACCCTAAAAATTTCATTCTAAAAGGATAATTTTCTGCATCAAAAAATATATTTATTCGAATGAAATCATTTTTTTTAAGTTTTTTAACATCAAAATGATTTCTAAGAAAATAGAAAGTGGAAATTAAGTCTTGAACATTTTTTTTTATTTTTACAGAACTTAATCTATTGTTTTTAATGTCATTAACATTAGCTAAGTTATTGGAGTAATCGTAATTTATTTCTACATTTTTAGTATAACCTCCTTCATAAATATTTCGAGTAGATTTAATGGGCTGGACTAAGTTTTTATCAAAAAACGTTTCGTAAACATCATCAACTTTAAAAAAAAACCTAGCAATACCCGTAGTTCTTCCTATAGCAGTTGCTTTAAAAACTTTCTCTTTTTCAATAAAATCTTCTTCAAGGTTTAAAGTAGCATAGCTTGCATTAAAAAAACCATAATGAATTCTAAATTTCAAAGATTCACCAGTTTTGAAAGCGTCAAAAGATTTATTGATAAAGGGTGCTTTCACGCCAGAATAACTCTGAGCGATAATTTGATAACAAATAAAAAAAACAGTTAAACTCCAAAATATTCTCAAGCGCATAGTTTGACAAAAATAATAAATACTATTTCATAGAATTTAAAAATTCTTTTATTTTTTTTGCTTTGCTTTCACCTACTTCATTAATCAGAAGTTCTAAAGAAGTTTCTTTTATTTTTTTTAATGACTTGAATCTTTTTAGTAAAGTAGTTTTTGTTTTTTCACCAATTCCTGGTATTCCGTCAAAAGAGGAAGTCAGAGCTTGTTTACTTCTTTTATTTCTATGAAAAGTAATTGCAAATCGGTGAGCTTCATTTCTCATTTGTTGAATTACTTTAAGAGTTTCAGATTTTTTATTTAAATATAAAGGTATGGGGTCGTTAGGATAAAATATTTCTTCCAATCTTTTAGCGATACCTAAAATGGCTATCGTATTTTCTAAATTTAATTTTTTTAGTGCTTTAATTGAAGAACTTAGCTGACCTTTCCCTCCATCTATAATAATTAAACTAGGTAAAACAGATTTTTCATTTACCATTCTTTTATATCGCCTGTAAACCACTTCTTCCATAGAAGCGTAATCATCAGGACCTTCAACAGTTTTAATATTAAAATGTCTATAATCTTTCTTTGATGGTTTAGAGTTTTTAAAAACAATACACGACGCTACTGGGTTAGAACCCTGAATATTTGAGTTGTCAAAACATTCAATATGTATAGGAATTTCATTTAATCTCAAATCTATTTTCATTTGATTTAAAATTCTATTTGTGTGCCTTTCCGGGTCAACTATTTGAACCTGTTTTAGTTTTTCAATTTTAAATTGTGTTGCATTTCTTACAGAAAGGTCTAATAGCTTTTTGTTATCTCCAGCTTTAGGATATATAAACTTTAAATTTAAAATTTTATCAAATTCAATATTAGAAATAACAGTATTGTTTTTTGAACTAAACTTGTCTCTTAAATTAACTAGAGTCATAAGTAAAAGTTCTTTGTCTGTTTCATCTAACTTTTTTTTGATTTCTACATTATGAAAACGAACAATTCGGCCAAATGCAACTTGTAAATGATTTACATAAGCATGAGAAGAGTCAGAAATAATACTGAATACATCAATATTATTTAATTTAGAACTAACTACTGTTGATTTAGACTGGTAAGTTTCTAATAACTCAATTTTTTCTTTTGCTTTTTGAGCTTTTTCAAATTTCAACGAATCTGATGCAATTTCCATTTCATTTTTGAAATAGTTTATTGAACTAGATAAATTACCTTTTAAAAAATCTCTGATATTAGAAATGTATATATTATAGTCCTTCTCCTTTTGATGTCCTTCACATCCTCCCAGACAGTTGCCAATATGGTATTCTAAACAAACCTTGTATTTACGTTCTATGATATTTTTCTGGTTTAAATCATAATGGCATGTTCTTAATGAATAAAGATTAGAAAAAATACCCATAATTGTTCTAACAGTTTTGTAATTAGTGAACGGTCCAAAATACTCTGAACCGTCTTTTTCAACCCTTCGAGTTGTTAAAACTCTAGGAAAAGATTCTTTTTTTATTACAATCCAAGGATAAGTTTTATCATCACGCAGTAAAATATTGTATTTAGGTTGAAATTTTTTAATTAGAGAATTTTCTAAAAGCAATGCGTCTGACTCAGATGACACTACAATATGTTTGATATCATGAATATTTTTAACTAAATTTTTTGTCTTTCTAGAGCCAACATTTTTTTGAAAGTAAGATGAAACTCTTTTTTTTAAATTTTTAGCCTTTCCAATGTAAATGATTTTATCATCTTTATTGAAAAATTGATAGACCCCAGGCTCAGAAGGCATTGTTGAGAGCTCTATTTTTAAAGATTGACCAATCACATTTCAAAAATAATTCTTTTATATTTGGGACACTTAATAAATCTATGGAAAGTGAAATGTTTATTGCAATAATTATAACAAATATTTGTTTTATTGGCTGTGCTTGTATGGTAAATGAAAATAACGCAGACATGTTATTAGCTGGTTATAATACTATGTCTAAAAAAGAAAAAGAAGCTTTTGATTTAAAAAATTATTTAGTTTTTTTCAAAAAGTTTTTTATAAACCTTGCAATATATTCCTCATTAATTTTCTTGATTTTTTATACAGCTTTTGATGAATCTACAGCAAGTATTGTATACTTTATTTCAGTTCTTTTACCTATGCCATATATGATTTACAAAGGCAATAAGTTTAAGACCAAGAAAAAGTGAAAAAGCAAACTCTAAGATTAAATTTTAAAAAGAAAAGAAGTGCTTTTTCAGATGGTAAGGTTCAAGATCTTAGCATAGATATTGCAAACCAGGTTTTAAAACTAAACATATGGGATTATAATAATTTCCATGTGTTTTTTCCAATTGAAAAAAATAATGAAATTGATACTAAACTAATTATTCAGGTTATCCAAGGAAAAGATAAGAATGTTATTCTTCCAAAATTAAATTTAGAAAATAAATCTTTTGTAAATTTTCTATTGACAGACGCAACTTTACTAAAAGAAAACGGGCTAGGCATTTCTGAACCTCAGTCAGGAATTCAGATTAATGAGAATCAAATTGAAGTTGTTTTTGTTCCTTTACTGTGCTTTGACAAATCAGGTCATAGAGTTGGGTACGGCGGAGGATATTATGACCGGTTTCTAAAAAAATGTTCAGAAAACACTATTAAAATTGGAGTATCTTTTTTTGATCCAATTGAAAAAATAATAGACATTAACATTAATGACATTAAAATGAACTATTGTTTAACTCCAAATAAAATTTATGAATTTTGAGGGAACATTTTTTTATTAAATAACAGCATCATACCAACTCCGACTGAAATGGAACTGTCAGCAATATTAAAAACAGGTTCAAAAAAAGTAAAACTTTCTCCACCTAAATAAGGAAGCCACATTGGCCATTCCCAAGTAAGCATTGGAAATTGAAGCATATCAACAACATGACCGTGAAAAACAGATTCATAACCGTTACCAGGGCTAAATTGAGCCACGTTATAGTAACTTTCTGTAAATAAGTATCCGTAAAAAACAGAATCAATTATATTGCCAATTGCTCCAGCTAAAACCATAGAAAGGCTTATTATCAATAATTTGCCTGCATTTTTTTTAATACTGTCATAAAGCCAATAAGAAATAAAAGTAACAGCTACAATTCTAAACAAGGTTAAAAATAATTTTCCGCTTCTTTCAGAAATAAAAGGCAAAAAATCATTGATTGTGGCCCCCCAAGCCATCCCTTTATTCTCAATAAACAACAATTTGAACCACCCTAAATCAAACAAAGGCAATTGACCGTAAAGAGTTAATGGGAAATTTAATTTAATATAAACCTTTGAGACTTGATCAATAATTAAAATTAAAAAAACAATAAGTAATGATTTCTTTAAGCTCATAAGACTTAATCAAGTAAAAGCTAAATTTATTTTTGAAGATTTTTGGCCTCAATGCTTAATGTTGCATGTGGGACAAGTTCAAGTCTTTTTTTGTTAATTAACTTTCCAGTTACTCTACAAACTCCATAAGTTTTGTTTTCTATTCTTATAAGTGCACTTTTTAAATCTCTTATAAATTTCTCTTGTCTAATAGCAAGGGCAGTATTAGCTTCTTTAGACATAGTTTGAGAACCTTCTTCAAAAGCTTTAAAAGTAGGAGAGGTGTCTTCAGTACCATTGTTTCTGTCATTCATGTAAGCACTTTTGATTAATGCTAAATCTTTTTGTGCTTTTTCAATTTTCTCTTCAATTAAAGATTTAAAATGCTTTAAGTCTTTATCTAAGTATCTAGTAATTGCCATAACTAATCAATTTTTGTTAAATATAATTTAGAATCAATGTTATCAAATTTAAGCTCAACGCCATCATCAAAATTATCTAAAACTATTAAATTTTCTGCTAATGTCTCAGTTAAGATATAATTTTGGTTTTCAAAAATAGCTTTTTCAAGGATAATATCCTTTTTAATTTTTAAATTAATTTTATCTGTTACCAACAATCCACTTTCTTTTCTTAAGGTTTGGATTCGATTTACTAACTCTCTACAGATTCCTTCATTAATTAATGTATCATTTAACTGTATATCAAGAGCTACTGTAACACCATTTTCGGAAGCCACTAGCCATCCTTCAATATCTTCAGAAATTATTTCTAAATCACTTGGTTCTAAAATTATATCTTCTGAATCTATAGTGATAGAAACAGGCTTATTTGCTTCAATTTTTTGAATTTCAGAATCGCTCAGTGTTTTAATTTTAGCCATTACAGCAGACAGTTTTTTACCAAGCTTGGGTCCAAGAGATTTAAAATTAGGCTTAACTTTTTTAATTAATATTCCAGAGGAGTTGCTTATAAGCTCCACCTCTTTAACATTTACTTCAGATTTAATGAGTTCTGAAATTTCAAGTATTTCTTTTTTTTCGTTCTCACTCGAAAAAGGGATCATGATTTTTGAAAGAGGTTGACGAACCTTTATTTTTTCTTTTTTTCTTAGAGATAAAACTAAAGAACATATTGTTTGAGCATTTCTTATTTTTTTTTGTAAATCAGGATAAATTTCTTCAGATTTTGAAACAGGAAACTCATCATGATGAACTGAGTCCAAAGGATTTTCAGAAGTGTTGTTAACTAAATCTTTATATAATCTGTCCATAAAAAACGGAGCGATTGGAGAGGATAATTTAGAAACTACAGTTAAACATTTATAAAGCGTTTGATAAGCACTGATTTTATCATGACTATATGATCCTTTCCAAAACCTTCTTCTAGAAAGTCTAACATACCAATTACTTAAATATAATTGTACGAAGTTTGAAATAGCCCTTGCAGCTTTTGTTGGCTCGTAATTATCGTAATGATCGTCAACTTCAGCTATTAAAGAATTTAATTCAGATAAAATCCATTTATCAAGTTCAGGTCTGTCGGATATATTAATCTCACTCTCGCTGTATTTGAAATTATCAATATTAGCATATAAAGCAAAAAAGGAATAAACATTATAAAGAGTTCCAAAGAACTTACGTTTACTCTCTTCAATTCCGTCTAAATCAAATTTTAAATTGTCCCAAGGATTAGCATTACTAATCATATACCACCTTGTTGCATCTGGGCCAAATTTAGAAATAGTTTTAAATGGATCAACAGCATTTCCTAGTCGTTTCGACATTTTTTGACCATTTTTATCAAGAACAAGCCCATTTGATATCACATTTTTATAAGCTATTGACTTAAAAACCGTTGTAGCAATAGTGTGAAGAGTGTAAAACCATCCTCTTGTTTGATCAACTCCTTCAGCAATATAATCAGCTGGGAAAGCTTCATTATTATCAATTTTGTTTTTGTTTTCAAATGGATAATGCCATTGAGCATAAGGCATAGATCCTGAGTCAAACCATACGTCAATTAAATCGGGTTCGCGATACATTTTTTCACCTTTTTCAGAACACAGAATGATTTGGTCAACTACATTTTTATGTAAATCAATTTTATCATAATTATCATTACTCATGTCATTAGTAATGAAGTGTTTAAATGGATCATTTTTCATGAAACCCTTAGAAATAGATTTTTTAATTTCCGTTTTTAGATCTTTCATTGAACCAATCACTAAAACTTCTTTAGAGTCACTTGTTCTCCATATAGGTAATGGAATTCCCCAATATCTAGATCTTGATAAATTCCAATCATTTGCGTTTGCTAACCAGTTCCCAAATCTGCCTTCACCTGTAGATTTAGGTTTCCAGTTTATGGATTTGTTAAGCTCAACCAAATCCTCTTTTTTGTCTGTTACTTTTATAAACCAAGAGTCTAAAGGGTAGTATAATATAGGTTTATCAGTTCTCCAACAATTAGGATAACTGTGAACATATTTTTCAACTTTAAAAGCTTTGTTTTGCTCTTTCAATTTAATAGCGATTTCAACATCCACAGATTTTTCCGGGACATTTCCTTCCTCATAATATTCGTTTTTAACAAACTTTTCTCCTAAAAAACCAAGTTCTTTTCTAAATTTTCCTTGTAAATCAACCAAAGGAACAGGCTGTTCGTTTTCATCAAGAATTAATAATGCAGGTATTTTAGGTGATGCCATTTTAGCAACTTTTGCATCATCTGCACCAAAAGTAGGAGCAGTATGAACGATTCCAGTACCATCTTCTGTTGTCACAAAGTCACCTTCAATAATTCTAAAAGCATTTTCAGCATTTTTGTAAGGCAATGGAGCGTCTTCCCAAAGCTGATAATATTTTATTCCAACTAATTCATTTCCATTTATTGATTCATTAACCAAATAAGGGATCTTTTTGTCGATTTTAGAGTCATATTTAAAATCGCTATTTGAGCTAACTTGTAAATAATTTCCACTGAACACTTTTGAAACAAGATCACTTGCTAAAACAACATTAGTAAATTCATGGGTGTATTGATTGAAAGTAGACACTACACTGTATTTTATTTTTGCACCAACAGTAAGAGCTGTATTTGAAGGAAGTGTCCAAGGCGTAGTCGTCCAGGCTAAAAAATATAAATCTTCATAGCTTGAAAGCAGCGATGGAAGAGAACTGTTTATAGCTTTAAATTGTGCCGTAACTGTGGTGTCACTTACATCCTGATAAGTGCCAGGTTGGTTAAGTTCGTGTGAACTTAAACCTGTTCCTGCTTTTGGCGAGTATGGCTGTATAGTGTAGCCTTTATAAATTAAATTCTTGTCAAAAAGCTCTTTTAAAAGCCACCAAACAGATTCAATATATTTAGATTTATAAGTAACATAAGGATTGCTCATGTCTACCCAGTACCCCATTTTTTTTGTTAAATCGTTCCATACATCCGTATATTTCATTACAGCTTTTTTACAAGCTTTGTTGTAATCTTCAACAGAAATTTTAGTACCGATATCTTCTTTTGTAATTCCTAAATCCTTTTCAACACTAAGTTCTATTGGAAGTCCGTGTGTGTCCCATCCTGCTTTTCTGTCAACCTGAAACCCTTTCAAGGTTTTGTATCGACAAAAAATATCTTTAATACTTCTAGCCATGACATGATGTATCCCCGGCATACCATTAGCCGATGGTGGTCCCTCGTAAAAAATAAACTTAGAAGCGTTTTTTCTTAAACTAATACTTTTTTCAAAAGAGCGATTTTTCTCCCACTCTGCTAAAACTTCATCAGCAACTTGAGATAAATTTAAACCTTTGTATTCTTTAAATGCCATTGTGAATAAATCGAAATTTACTAAAAGCGAAAGTAACTATTTTAGATGAAATTTGTAGAACTTAAAACTTATAACTTAAAACTAAATTTAAGTTTCTGCCAGGAGCAGATATTCCTGAAGCAAATTCTCTATAATGAATGTCAAAAAGATTATCCAAAACAAGTAATGTTTTAAATTTATTTGAAAATTCATACGACGAAGAAAGTTTAATTACATTCCATGAGGGCATTCCATTGAAAGCGAAATCTATACCATCAAAAACTAAAGGTGTTTCTTCAAGCCCGTCTTCACCACCAATACTGTATTTTTCCGGGGATTTGGAACCAGAAAACTTATAAGAAAGCTCAAGTTCACTTGATTTAGCAACATTATATCTAAGAGTTAAATGCCCAAACAAAGGAGAAATTGAAGGCAATGGATGGTGACTATTCACACTGCCTCCGTGTGTATAAGTTAAATTACCTTTAAGCATCCATAAATTTGGTGAACTTAGTTTTATGTCTAATGTAGTTCCGTATATAAACGCATTTCCTTTATTAATATTAGCCATTGTGATTACTTCTTCTGAGTTAAATACTATGGTAGATGGATCGCTTGTCGATGTATCGTTTTTTATTTCAAAGTAATCTCTAGTAATATGATTAGAAATATGGGTGTAATATGCGTTTATAGAAAATGTATTTTGTTTATTTATTGATGATTTAGAAAGCCCTATTTCAGAGTTGTAGGCATATTCTGGCTTTAGTTTAGAATTTGGAACTGAAAGCATACCCTTTTGCTCTCTAATTTTCCCAATATCATCAATATTTGGAGACCTAAAACCACTAGAAAAATTAGCACTAATTTTCCAATTATTTTTTGACCTTAGCACATAGCCAAAACTACTTGTTATAGATGAGTTTTGAGAATGAACATCAGAGATATTAGCATTAATTATATTGATATCATTCCATTTTGCTCTTAGTCGAGTATTGGTAAACCTCATTCCAAAATTAACATTTGATTTTTTTGAAAGATCTTTTCTGTATTCATAATAAATAGCAGCTGTTGAATAATGACCTTCATCGCTTGGATATCTTGTTGGTATATTATAAAACTGATTAGATTCAGCTAGCCCTGAAATTGTTGATTTATAATTTTGTAAATAAGCTTCAGAGTTTACCTTATTGAAAGTGTATTCGTAGCCGTAAACAAGGGAAGAATTATTGGAGAAATTTTTAAAATAATCATTATTAACAGAATAAACATTTAAGTTTTCTATTTGATTTGTTTTAGAAAGACCTTGAAATTTTCTATAATGCCTTGACTCTCCTATCTTTTGGTAAGCAATTAGTAATTTACTTTTGTCACTTAGTCTCTTAGCTTTAGAAAAATTAAAAAGGGTTGAAATCAATGTTCTTTTCTGAGGACCATAGTACCATTCAGAATATTTATAATCTCCATTTGTAATTTCGTTTAATTTATCAAACCTATTTATATCAGATGAGTTTGAATGTTGAAGATTTATTACCATATTGGAGCTTTCAGACAACAAAAAATTAAATTTTTGCATAAAATCATATTGTTGATAAGCTGTATTTAATTGAATATTTGGATTTTCATTATTTTTTTTTGCTTCATTATATTTATTAGATTCTAAATAATGATAGTCTAAGCCCCATTCATCAAAACCATGTTTTCTATTACCCCCCATTATAACATCTCCAAATTTTGAAAAAGAAAAGTTTGTATAACTAGCCCATTTGTTTGAACTGTATTCAAGATCTAAGTTTTGCACTATGTTATTGAATCTTGAATTGTAAGAAGAGATCCCACTTGCCCCCAACTTTTTGTTATTATTCATTTTTGGTGTTTTAGTGTAAAAGTGCACTACACCACCTAACGCATCAGACCCATAGCCTACAGACGAGGGACCATAAATAACCTCTGTTCTTTCAAGACTATTAGGATTTATAGTGATGGAGTTTTGTAAATGTCCTGAACGATAAATAGCATTATTCATTCTTACTCCATCAACTACAAGTAAAACTCGGTTTGCCTCAAAACCCCTTATGACGGGGCTTCCGCCTCCACCTTGAGATTTTTGAACTCTAACTCCGCTAGCATAATTTAATAAATCAGCAGAAGTTTGAGGTAAATCTAGTTTCAAATCTTTATTTGTTATTAGTGAAACTTGCTTGGAAATTTTTTCTTTATTTTCTTTGTTTCTAGCAACAGAAAGAATAACCTCTGATAAGGCTAGGGTGTTGGGCTCTAGAAAAACAGTAGTCTTACTTGACAGGGTATTAATTATTAGTTCAATTGATTTGTAGGAGATATGCCCGATTATTAAAGTATCTTTTTTATCAAATTCTTCAATATTAACGATACCATTATTATCGGAAATTAATGACTTTAAACTTTGTTTTCCAAAAACAGTAACATTAGAAACAGGCTGATTATTCGTATTGTCAACTATGATTATTTTTTGAGAATAACCATTAGCACAAAAAAACAAAAGACAAACTGAAACAAAATACTTAGCCAAATAGCTCATATAGAATATTTAGAGAGTTAGGCCTTTTGAAATCAGGCAAATGGATTTGCATATATTTAATTAAAAATTCAATTAATTTTTTTCTCTTATATGAAGTGTTAACTTCCTCTACCAATTCATCAAATTCTGTGCCTAAAAAACTTTTAAAATGTGAAATAATTTCGCCGTTAATACAATATTCACTTCCATCGTATTTGCAAAAGACTCCTTCAATCATATTAAAACCGTCAAGATCCTGATGAGACAAATCTGGCGATATACCCATAAATGATAATAGTTTAATTAAAAAATGAATGTGAAAATTACTAAATCTGTTAGATTTATCTAGCCACACTATAGATTGTTTTAAAAAGTTAAACAGAGCTAAGTTTTTTTCTTCCTCCTTTATACTTTTTGAAAGAACTTCAGACAAAAACATAACTATGGAGTTTTTAATTATATCTAAATGAATCGTTTTGTAGGGATTTATAATTTTTACTGATCGTAGACCTTCTAATCCCCCGTTATTTTTATGATTGGCATCAATTTCTAATTGAGTAAGAGGTTGAAAAAATCCAATATTAATTTTTTTTTTTTTTGAAGTACGAATACCTTTTAATAAATAAGATTTTAATCCGTTGGATTTTGTAAAGCATTTAACAATTATGCTAGTTTCAGAATACTTAATATAATTTAACGAAATAGCTTCAGTTGAAACAAGCATTGTTAAACTACTCCTTGGGCTAACATTGCATCTGCAACTTTGATGAATCCAGCAATATTTGCTCCCTTTTCATAGTTTATGTAATTTTTTTCCTGCCCATGAATCAAACATGAATTATGTATGTCTTTCATTATTTCTTTTAATTTGGAATCCACCTCTTCCCTTGACCAACTGTATCTTAAAGAATTTTGTGCCATTTCAAGTCCAGAAACTGCAACGCCTCCAGCATTAGAAGCTTTTCCAGGAGCATATAAAATTTTGTTCTGCTTAAATATTTTTATTGCATCAGGTTCACAAGGCATATTAGCCCCTTCACTAACACATATGCATCCGTTTTTTATTAAATTTTCAGCATCATTTTCATTAAGTTCATTTTGAGTTGCACAAGGAAGTGCGATATCACATTTTATTTCCCACGGGGTTTTATTTTTAAAAAAGACAGCGTTTGGGTACTTATGTACATATTCATTAATTCTCCCTCTTTTTACATTTTTGAGATCCATAATAAAATTTAATTTTTCAGTATCTATTCCATCACTGTCATAAACAGTACCAGATGAATCAGACATAGAAATCACTTTAGCAGAAAGCTGTATACATTTTTCTGCAGCAAATTGAGCAACATTTCCAGATCCGGAAATGACTACAGTTTTTCCTTTTATAGAGTTAGAAACATGATTTAACATGTTTTCAGCAAAATACACAGTACCATAGCCTGTTGATTCAGGTCTTATTAAAGAGCCTCCCCAAGAAAGTCCTTTCCCTGTTAAAACTCCGGTAAATTCTTTTTTTAATTTTTTATATTGACCAAACATATATCCAATTTCCCTTCCTCCAACACCCATATCACCTGCTGGAACGTCTGTATTTGGGCCTATATATCTGTAAAGCTCTGTCATAAAACTTTGACAAAACCGCATCACTTCACCGTCACTTTTTCCTTTTGGATCAAAATCAGACCCCCCTTTACCACCACCCATAGGAAGAGTTGTAAGACTATTCTTAAATACTTGTTCAAGTGCTAAAAACTTTAAAATACTAAGATTAACAGTAGGATGAAACCTTAACCCTCCTTTGTAGGGACCAATTGCTGAGTTCATTTGCACTCTGTATCCTCTATTTACTTGAATTTCTCCATTATCATCAACCCAATTTACTCTAAACATCAATACCCTTTCAGGCTCAACCATTCTCATTAAAATGTTTTTACCATGATAAATGTCTTTGGAAACTATATATGGCAAAACTGTTTCAGCTATTTCTTTCACAGCTTGCATAAACTCAGGTTCATGAGAGTTTTTTTTATCAATTTCAGAAATAAAATTTTCGATAATCTTTTTCATATTAAAAAGGATTTATTACTCTAAGTTAAACAAATAATTATTGTTTAAATTAACCTATTGCTTGTTTCAGATCTTCTATTAAGTCATCTGCATCTTCAATTCCTACACTAAGCCTAATTAACGAATCAACTACACCAGACTTTTCTCTTTCTTTTTTTGGAATTGAAGCATGAGTCATTGAAGCTGGATGTCCAGCTAAACTTTCAACCCCCCCTAAGGATTCTGCTAATGTGAATATTTTTAGAGACTCAACTATTTTTAGAGATTTACTTAGGCTATTTCCTTTTGATGTAAAGGAAATCATTGCCCCATAATCATTCATTTGATTTTTAGCAATATTGTGATTAGGATGATCATTAAATCCAGGCCAATAAACTGATTCAATTTTTGGATGATTGTTTAAATAATTTGCAATCTTTTTAGCATTTTCACAATGTCTTTGCATTCTTACGTGTAATGTTTTAATTCCTCTAAGAGTTAAAAAACTGTCCATAGGGCCACAAATTGCTCCACTTGCATTTTGAATAAAATATAATTGCTCAGAGAGATTACGGTCGTTCACAATAAGTGCTCCTAGAACCACATCACTATGACCCGCTAAATATTTTGTAGCTGAGTGCATAACAATGTCAGCTCCCAGAGAAAGTGGCTGTTGTAAAAAGGGTGTTGCAAATGTATTATCAACTGCCAAAATAAGATTGAATTTTTTTGAAATATTGCTCAGACCTTCAATATCAACAATATTCATCATTGGATTAGTAGGTGTTTCAACCCAAATCATTTTTGTGTTTTTATTTACCAAATTTTCTATTTTAGATAAATCGTGCATTTCGGTAAAATGGAAAATAAGCCCATACTTTTCAAAAATTTTAGTAAATAGTCTGTAGGAGCCCCCATACAAGTCGTTAGTTGAGATTACCTCGTCACCTGGATTTAATAATTTAAGCACCGCGTCAATTGCAGCCAGACCAGACCCAAACGCAAGACCAAATTTTCCACCTTCAATGCTTGAAAATGAGTTTTCCAATGCACTTCTAGTTGGGTTATGAGTTCTACTGTATTCATATCCTTTGTGATCTCCAGGTGTTTTTTGAGAATACGTTGATGTTTGATATATTGGAGGCATAACTGCACCATATCCTTTTTCTTCGATTTGACCTCCGTGGATAGTTTTTGTATTAAACTTCATTTTAAGTAGATTTGATTTCCAAAGATATATCTTCTAATCTCAAACTGAAATTTTTTAAATGAATAAATTATACTATTTATCTTCATGTTCTACTTGTAAAAGAATAATTAAACAATGGTCTTTTGCTAAGACTATTGATTTAATAGATATAAAAAAAACTCCCATAAACCATAAAGATTTACAAGAACTATATAAAATCACGAATAGTTACGAGTCTTTGTTTAATAAAAGAGCACAAATGTTAAAAAAATTAAACTTAAACCTAAATCTTTTAGATGAAAATGATTTTAAAAAACTATTGTTAAGTCATTACAGCTTTTTAAAAAGACCTGTATTACTATTTAATGGTAAAATTTTTATTGGAAATTCTAAAAAAAATATTGAGGATGCAGAGATTGAACTTAGTATAAAGTAGTTTAATCTATTTTTCAAAAAAATAAAAAACAGATTTTGTATTTTTATTAAAAATTTAAATATGAATATTTTTAAATCAATTGGTTTAGTTTTTATTTTTCTATTAATATCTAGTTGTGGTGATTCAAAAAAACCTGAAGAAAAATCGATTTACAAGAGGGTGAAAACAGAAAAAAAGCAAATAAAAGAAGTAAATAACGTAACTCCAGTTGACTTAAACAATAAAGGAATTGGTCCAATAAAAAATTATAGTTTTAGTTCTGAAGTAAATTTAGAATTAGCGAATGAAGGTAAGCAAGTTTTTAATTCGAAATGCACAGCTTGCCACAATGTAAATAGAAGATTAATTGGTCCTGCTATGGCTGGAATTTATGAAAGAAGAAGTGTTGAATGGGTTTTAAACATAATGTTAAATCCTGACCAAATGTTAAAAGAGGATCCAATAGCAATTGCTCTTTTAAAAGAGTACAATAATATCTTAATGTTAAACCAGAACCTTTCAGAAAACGAGGCTAAAAGTTTAGCAGAATACTTTAGAACCCTTTAATATGAACTCAAAACTATTTTATTTATTTGTTTTAAGCATTTCATTTGTTCATTCTCAAAGTAAACTTACCGAAATTTGGGAGCCAGTTCCTGAAAAAATTGAAGCATATGATTTCTTAAAAGCACCAAGTGATGCAATTATTTTATTTGACGGGACAGATTTTTCTAATTGGGTTACATGGGGGAATAAAGAACCTCAGTGGATAATTAATAATGATAGTTCAATGACTGTTGTGAATGGGAAGGGTTCGATTCAAACAAAAGAGTCGTTTGGATCTGTTCAATTACATATTGAATGGAAAACCGGCACAAAAGACTTAGAAAAACATCTTAACCAAAGTAGATCAAATAGTGGAATTTTTTTTCAAAACAATTATGAAATACAAATTTTAGATAGTTATAATAACCCCACTTATGTTAATGGCCAGGCTGGATCTGTATATAAGCAACATATTCCATTAAAAAACACAAGTAAAAAGCCAGGCGATTGGCAATCTTATGATATAATATTTACTGCACCCATATTTAAAAACGAAAAATTAGAAAAACCTGGTTACTTTACTGTTTTCCATAATGGAGTATTAATTCAAAACCATGTTGAAATTAAAGGTACTACAACAAATGTTGGAGAGCCAAAATATTCAACTCATGGTAATGCTCCGATAATGCTACAAGACCATTGCTGCGTCCCATTAAGTTTTAGAAATATATGGTTAAGGAAATTAGACTAAACTTCACTTTTTTGTAAATTTATGGACATGTTACAATCAATGACTGGTTTTGGGAGCGCATCTATAGATTCAGAATTAGGAAAAATTTCAATAGACATAAAGTCTTTGAACAGCAAAACTCTAGATCTTAATTATAGTCTAAATCCAATGTTTAGAAATATTGAGAGCGATATAAGATCAATTTTGACAACTGGCCTAAAGAGAGGAAAAATTGATTTTAAAATTAATTTTAAAATTTTTGAAAACAGTTTTAGTTCAAGTTTAAATCACGATGTTATAAAATCTTACATTAAAGATCTAAAAGAAATTACACCCGGGACATTAATTGATGACGCTGAATTACTTAAAATTGCAGTTACACTTCCAAATTCTATTGAAAATAATCGAAGTGAATTTGATCAAAAATTATTAGAAAGCGTTAAAGAATTAGTTAAAAAGACAATAAAAAAAGTAACTGATTTTAGAGTTCAGGAAGGAAAATCTATGGAACTAGATCTTGTAGGTAATATAGATACCATACAAAAAAAACTTTTAGATATTGAAGAATTGGTTCCTGAAAGAATGAGTCTAATAAAAAAAAGATTAAATAAAAAATTAGAATCTCTAAAAATAGAAGTTGACCAAAACAGGTTCGAACAAGAGCTAATTTATTATTTAGAAAAAATTGATATTAACGAAGAAATAGTTAGATTAAAAAATCATTTAAATTATTTTAAAACTACATTGAACGAAAGTCAAATTGAAAAAGGCAAAAAACTTACTTTTATTAGTCAAGAAATGGGAAGAGAAATTAACACTATTGGATCTAAGTCCAACAATTTGCCGATGCAACAACTTGTAGTTGAAATGAAAAATGAATTAGAAAAGATAAAAGAACAACTTCTTAATGTTTTGTAATGTTTAAAGGAAAATGTATAATTTTTTCTGCCCCCTCAGGAAGTGGTAAAACCACTTTAGTTAAATACTTATTAAATCAAAAAGAATTGAATCTGTCTTTTTCAATCTCTGCAACAACAAGACAAAGAAGAGATGGTGAAGTTCAAGGAAAAGATTACTTTTTTAAAACCAAATCAGATTTTAAAAAATTAATTAATAATAGTGAGTTTCTCGAACATGAAGAAGTATATGATGACGTTTTTTATGGTACTTTAGAAAGCGAAGTGATTAAGCAATTAGAAACACAAAATGTGATTTTTGATATTGATGTAATTGGAGGGATCAGATTAAAAGAATATTTTAAAAATAATGCACTCTCAATTTTTGTTAAGGCTCCAAGTGTAAAAGAACTCAAAAAAAGATTAAGTTCCAGAAACAAAGATTCTAACGAATCAATTGAAACAAGAATTCAAAAAGCTCAAAAAGAAATAGAAAAAGAATCTAAATTTGATCTTAGTATCATTAATGATGATCTTGATTTAGCCAAAAAAGAATCTCTTGATGCAGTTCAAAACTTTCTTTCTAAATGAATAAAAATGTAGGATTGTTTTTTGGAACCTTCGACCCATTGCATAATGGTCATATTGCTATTGCTAAATATTTTTTAAATGAATTAAATTTGGATCAAATCTGGATCGTAATTACACCAATAAGCCCTTTTAAACAAGCCAATAAATTAACAAATTATTATACTAGATTTAAAATTATTAATAATTATTGCAAAAAAAACAGCAAGATTATTTGCTCTGATGTTGAATTTAATCTAAAGCCTCCATATAATACATCTGACACTTTGATGCATTTAAATAAAGAATTTCCTGAAACAGATTTTAAAATAATTTTAGGAGAAGACAACCTAAACACTCTTCATTCGTGGAGCAATCATGAATTAATTTTAGAGCACAAAATATGTGTATACCCTAGAAAAAGTCTTTCTAAAGAAAAAAGTAAGCTAATAAATCACCCGAATGTAAATTTATACAATGCTCCAATTATGGAGATTTCTTCTACGCTTATTAGAAAAAATATTTTAGAAAAAACTTCAATATCTCATCTTGTTCCTAAAGAAATTGAAGAAATGTTAATTGAAAAATAAATTCTAATCTCAGAGTATAATCAAATATTTAACCAATTATTAACAATTTGAATGAATTTTTTTATTCAAATTGCACCCCCTTAGTTTTATAAGTAAATTTATATTAAATAAATAAAAATGAATAAAGAAATTGATATTAAAGAAATTAACGAATTAATTGAAAAGGAAAGTGCTTTTATCGACATGCTATTGCTTGAAGTTAATAAAGTAATTATTGGTCAAAAACACATGATGGAAAGGTTATTAATTGGTCTTTTAGGCCAGGGTCATATTCTTTTAGAGGGAGTTCCAGGTCTTGCAAAAACATTAGCTATAAACTCTTTAAGCAAAGCTGTAAAAGGAAGTTTTAGTAGAATACAATTTACACCTGATTTATTACCAGCTGATGTAGTGGGAACTATGATTTATAATATGAAAGAAAATGATTTTTCAATAAAGAAAGGTCCTATTTTTGCAAACTTTGTTCTTGCAGATGAAATCAATAGAGCCCCTGCAAAAGTACAATCAGCTTTATTGGAATCCATGCAGGAAAGACAAGTTACTATTGGAGATTCAACATTTAAGTTAACTCCACCTTTTTTAGTAATGGCAACTCAAAATCCAGTTGAGCAAGAAGGTACATATCC
>ERZ891134.824-NODE-824-length-23553-cov-17.818963_pt1 | contig 23553 bp, 17 predicted proteins | sample MGYA00520888_ERZ891134 | MGnify/ENA primary metagenome ERZ891134 (study PRJEB32303, sample SAMEA104408692) | aquatic metagenome | biome: Brackish water; feature: Coastal; material: water | place: Baltic Sea | collected 2014-10-23 | depth 10 m ... | reverse complement strand
CAACCACAAGTGACACCACCTGCAGAAAGACAAACTGCAGAAGAGATTAGTAAACAGACAGATTATGAAAAAATGAGAACAATTTTCATGCCCATTGCAGTACCTACTGGTGGAGGTGGTGAGTCTGGTTCTGGTGGTGGAGGTCCTACCGTTATTGGTAGTGGTTCAGCCAAAGATACATACTTACAGATTATGATGGAAAACAAACTGTTTAAACAATAATATGGTATTAAATAATCCTCAAACAGGTCCAGGTAATCTAAAGAAATTTACCATCACTTCGAATAAAGGTGGTAAACAGATTGATTTGTCTAATGGTGTTGTAGAATATCGTTATTATGAAAATGTATTGTCAAATTATATTACATCGAGTGCAATTGTAGTAGAGACTGGTGAACAACTTGAAGGTTCTGCACCAAGTACATTAGATTCTCTACCAATCAGAGGTGGTGAAAAGACTGATATTATTATTGAAGATGTTATTGGGAATGAATTAAAGATTGACAATGGAATGTATGTCAATCGAGTACAAAATGGAATCCCAGATACAACTAAAGATGTATACCAACTTAATTTTGTATCTGAAGAATATTTCTTAAATGAACAGACAAGAGTTACTAAAAGGTACGAGGGTAATATTGGAACAAATGTTGGAGTAATTTTAGCAGATGTATTGGGTACAGAAAATCTAATCGATATTGATGACACTTCAAATACCTATAATTTTATGGGTAATACTCGAAGTCCCTTTTATATTTGTACCTGGTTGGCTTCTAAATCAGTTCCAACATCTTCTGGAGAAAATTCTGGACCGGGTGGATACTTATTCTTTCAGACAAGAGATGGTTTATGTTTTAAATCAATTGATAGTCTGTTCTCAAAAGACCCGATAAAGAAATTTTTGTTCAATGATACTGGTAAATTAGTTGCTGGTTATGATGCAAATATATTGTCATATAATATTGAAAGTGATATTGATATGACTCGAAATATAAGTTTTGGTGCTTATAATAATAAGACAACTTATTTCGATTTAACCGGGATGATTTACAAGCAGATGGATTTTAATATTGATAATGCAAAGGATAGTGTAAAGAATGCTGGTAGAGATTATATAAATGTAAATGAAAAATTCATTCAAAGTCCGACTAGATACTTTTCTTATCTTAAAGATATTGGTGTTAATCCAAATGGGACAGGAAATGAACAATTAGATACTTGGAAGAGTGACAAAACAAAACAAAATTTTGATTCTGAACAGGCTCTTGTTCAAACATTTATGAGATACAATCAAATGTTTACGGTTCAAACAAATATTATGATTGCTGGTGATTTCTCAATCAAAGCGGGTGATATGATTGAGTGTGATTTTCCCCAGTTAGAAACTAAATTAAATAAAGAAACGAACCAACAAAGTGGAGGTAAATATATGGTAGCAAGTGTATGTCATAAAGTGACTCCAAGAGAAACATATACAAGTTTGGGTTTGGTAAGAGACTCTTTCGGTAAAACTACAGGTTTTGGTGGTGTAAACTAATGAGCTTAGATTTTGGTATCAAGACACATTCGATAGGAAGAGATGGGTATGTTTGGTGGGTAGGCCAGATTGCCAGTGAAGACTCCTGGAAAGAAAATAAACCAGAGAACCCTAAAGACTCCAATGAAGACATAAAAGGTTTTGGTGAAAGGTATAGAGTTGCAATTGTAGGATACACACCTTTTGATACTCAAGAAGTTACTGATGATGAATTACAGTGGGCATATGTTGAATACCCAGTCACTGCTGGTGCCGGTGGTAGAACCTCATCACAATCTGCAAATCTTGCACAAGGTGATTTTGTTCGTGGATATTTTCTTGATGGAGAAGAAGGACAGATACCGATTATTTCTGCAGTACTCGGAAGAAATGAATATCAAGCCATTACAAAGAACCGACCAGCTGGAGTAAGATTCACTAATTATAGTGGATTTCTACCAGAAGATTATGTACCATTCTATACTCAAAAAATGACACAGGGTGGGGAGATAATTACTCCCGACCAGACTGAAGAGAATGGTGGGAACATGTTTGTTCCTGGAACTGCAGGAGGAACACCTAATAATCCTTTTTTAACAGAATCGGTTACTGGTAGTAGTTCACAAAAAGAAGCTGCAGCAAAAGCCGCATCAGAGGAACCAACAAACCCACTTGCGACACCATCTGATTGTGAACCTGTACCAGTAGGTAAAATACAGAAAGAAATTCAGAATATTGTTGTAGAGGTTCAGAAACTTCAGAAATCAATTTATAGTTATTCTAGTGCGGTAACAAATCAAGTATCTGATATTCAAGAACAAATTAATAAAGTACTTAACAAAGGAGCAAAATTTGTTACAAGTGGAATTAAGTGGATTTTTACTGAAATTCAAAAATTTGTTATCAAGACCACTAATGATGCTCTTAAGAAAACATATTCTTTACTATTTCCGAATGAAAGACCTGCATTGAAGACTGCGGTTGAAAGTATTAATGATTTGATTGCTTGTCTCTTCAGAAAGTTGATTAGTCAGTTATTATCAATGATTGGTAATTTTCTGAAAGATGCTGCAAATAAAGCTATTAATGGTTTGGAGTGTCTGGTAGATAATTTAATTGGTAATATTCTTGGACAACTTATTGGTGCGATATCTGGTATTATAAACAGTGCATTGTCAGGAATTACTTCATTGATTGGTCAGGCTGCTGGTATTGTTGGTGAGATTTTAGGTATCATTACTGATGTACTTTCATTCTTATCTTGTGAAGAAAAACCACAGTGTTCAAAGGTTGATGAATGGAATATTTTAAGTGGTGCTAGTAAAGTATCTGCAGGAGACATCAGTTCTATTATTGATAGTGCAAAGAATATTGCTTCAACAGTTCAAGGTTCTGTGGAAAATGTAGGAGATAGTATTGATAACGCATTCAATATGGACCTTAGTGGAGTATTCGATCAAACTAGTTGTGACACTGGACCAGTATTTTGTGGACCACCTACTGCACAGTTCTTTGGTTCCGGTAGTGGTGCTGCTGGTAATCTTGTCATTGGTGCCGTAGGTGAGGTCATTGGAATTGATATGGTAAGTTTTGGAGTTGGATATGATGACAGTTCTTATGGAAAGGTATATGATAACTGTGGTAAAGGTAAAGGAGCATACATTCGACCCATTGTAAGTGACTATACCGACGAAGAAGGTAATTTACAGACTGGGGGTATTACCGATATTGAAATTATAGAACCAGGAACTGGGTATCTTCCTGCACCTGACGGAAGTAGGGGTGGTAATGAATATACTTGGTCAGACCCAGATGATACAGTTATAAAAAATCCTGACGGATCATGGTCACCTATTCCACCAGGTGAAGTGGTTACTGTTGACCCTGGAACTATTGTAACTCTTCCTCCAGGTACAGTTGTAATTACAAATCCACAACCCGGTGGAGACCCTACTATAATTACTCTACCTGGAGTTGGTACTCCCGGTGGTGGTGGAAATGGTACTGGTGGAAATGGTACTGGTGGTGGAAATGGTACTGGTGGAAATGGGACCGGTGGAAATGGTACTGGTGGCGGTGGTCAAGGTGGTGGTGAAACTATTCGAGGTGGTAATCCTGTTCTTATTGAACTGCCTGGTGTCTTTACTACACCTAAACCTGAATATAGAAGACCATCAGGTGACTATCCAACATCATCCAACGGTTCTTATCCTGTCATTCTATATCTTTGTGAAATCTTTATTGATGAAAGTGGTATCAATTATTCTCCTGGAGACCAAATTGTTATTGAACCAGACATTGGTGCAGTTGCAGAACCCAAATTTGATGCTCGTGGTAGAGTAACTTCTATCAAGGTCACTGAAAGTGGAGAAGGTTTCACTGAATATCCAACACTTTACATTCAATCTGAAACCGGTTATAATGCTGTATTACGACCAAAACTTTGTATAGATAGAGTTGGTAATGATGAACTCAAAGAACCAACATTCCAAGATAAGGTTATAACCGTGATTGATTGTGTAGGTAAAGTTTAATGGCAGAAGTAAAAAATTATCATACAATTAGGTATGGGCAAGCAGATGGTGAAATAAAATTTGGTCATATTACTCAAGATAATGTTCTTTCATCCGTTCTGTTAAGAAATGGAAAATCAAAGAACCATTATATTACAATGGACTCTTCTGGTCCTCCTCATCGTAAACATGGAACTATCTGTCGTTCACCTGGTTCATTTCAGGTAAGGGCAGGTGATAATGTAGATGAAGATGTACCTGGTGTATATGTTGAAGCAGTGAGTGGTGATTTAGTTCTTAGAGCACCGAGTGGAAGAGTTCGAATAGAAGGAGTCAATATTGATTTGATTGCTTCTGGTCCTGATGGTCAAAATGGTGTTATAACGATTGACGCTAATGAAAAGATACTTATGAGAGCACAGACTATTGATGTCTCGTCTAAAGTATCGACTAGAGTATTTTCAGAGAAGACAGTCGAACTTATCGGAAATGCAATCTTAAATATGTATGGTGGATTTATTGATTGTGCAGATGGTGCAACATCGATCAAAGGTTCAATTCTTCCATCAACAAATGAAATACAAAATCTACCAGTAGGATAATGACTTTAAATATTCCACATCCACAAAAGAAAGGAAAAAAACTTGAGTACTCCTCTTTACATGGTCCTGAGCATGGTGTATACTATAGAGGTAGATTGAGAGGTCACGATAGAATTGAACTGCCTGAGGTGTGGAGAGACCTTGTAGAAGAACTTTCTATTACGGTATCAATTACACCTATCGGTATGGCACAAAGTATTATTGTGAAAGGTATTCAGGATAATCAAGTCATACTCGATTCAAATCCAGGTGTTCCTATTGACTGTTATTACCATGTATATGGTGAACGAAAGGATGTCCCAAGACTTAAGACAGAAGGAAAGAACAAATCATGAAGGTACCTGACTTAAATGTTGGTAAACGATTATTTGTTGGACTAGGAAACCCAGAATGTCTGGGTAGAGGACCAGCAGAAATCCGTGGGTCTGGTTATATGCAGGGCCCTACAATTACAGGGACTCCAACTTTCCCTAATGTATGGGCATCCTCAATGATTGGTCCTCTGATCAATCCAGAATCAACTCCTCCGTTAATTCCTGGTGGGTTTTGTTATGGACCGCCATCTAATCCATTCTCTTTGGCTGTTGTTGGTTCAACAGCTTTGATGGGTATGGTGAATACCAATGCTTCAGTTATTGTTGGTCAACACTTGGCGGCACAAGGTGAAGTCATTTCTAATTGTGGAGTTCATATTCTATCTCTGAAGAAGAACTTTGATATTGTCCACCCTTCAAAGGAAGGTTGGAGGTTGAGACATACCTGCCCAGAAGGACCCACCAATGATGTATACTTTAGAGGAACACTAAAGGATAAAGATTACATTGACCTTCCTACATACTGGAAGGATTTTGTTCATCGAGAATCTATTACAGTCAGTTTGACACCAATAGGAACTCATCAAGACATCATCGTGAAGAAAATTGACGAAGATAAGATTTATCTTCAATCACGATCTGATGTTCCAATCCATTGTTTCTATCATGCTTATGCAGAGAGAAAAGATGGGGAAAGTTTGATACCTGAATATCCAGGTGAGACACCTGCAGATTATCCAGGAAATAACGATCAATACTCAATTGTAGGATACCATTACGATATTAAATCATGACAGACTCATTATTTGGTCCATTTAAACCAGGTTCACCGGGAAAACAAGATTGTTCAGACGGTCAAGCTTCAGGATTACCGTCAAGTAATTTCTCATATATTCAAAAGGCGTTTAACAATTACGCAGAAACTCCCACTCCAAACCCATATTCAAAACCTCAGTGTCCACCATACTATCATTCAACAGCACAAATTGATCAACTCCGGGTCAATGCAAACCTGACTGGTGCCACTGCAACTTTCTCTGGTACTGTAACTGCTCCTACATTTTCTGGGAACATTAATGTCCAGTCTTGGAAAGGATTTGATATTAAACATCCTAACAAAGAAGGTCATAGACTGAGACACATCTGTATGGAGGGTCCAGAGGCTGGTGTTTATATTCGAGGAAAGTGTAAAGGAACTACAATTACCTGTCCCGCATACTGGCAAGGATTGGTTGATCCTGAATCCATCAGTGTCAATCTAACTCCAATTGGTTGTTATCAAGAACTCTTTGTTGAGTCAATCGAATGGGGTAAGAGAATACAGATTAGAAACAATCTGGGTGGTCCTATTGAGTGTTTCTATACGATTACTGCACAAAGAATTGATGGAGAACCATTGATTGTTGAGTATGAGGGAGAGACACCTGCCAAGTATCCAGGAAGTTCTGATCAGTTCTCCATCTCTGGGTATGACTATGATGTCAGAGGCCAGAAGAAGAAGTAGCACACACCCACTTGACCCAGACACCCAGAACCGTTATACTACTAGAGTAGACAGGAGTTCAATGACCTACAAACCACAAGAAGAAGACCAAGACTTTTTGACCCGTGTTGTGGTAGATACAAGTCTTCGTAAGTTCTATCTTTATTCGAGTGAAGGTAATAGTAAAGCTGTTGATTGCGAAGACATAGAACAGTTTATGAATGTTCTTGAAGTAGTTCGTGCCTTCATTAAAGAAGACGACATTGTTTATGCAGAACCTTTGGTTACTTCTGCAGAATGAACCGACCAGACCTTTACGAAGAAATTCTAAACTGTTACGAATATGAGACCAGAAACCCGTCAGTCTATGGAAATGTTGTTTGCTGCCAAATGGAATCTTCCAAAGGCAGCAAAGAATTGCAACCTAACAGAAAAGGAGATGAAAATCACCTTCAATGAATATTGTGTTTTTCATCAACCAACTTGGACGGGAGAATGAGTCAATTATTTCTAGTTGATATTGGTGATGGTAAATGTGTCACTCATGATGGGTATATTCAGATGGGTATCTTCAATCATTCTGTAGAGAAGCATATTGAGTTATGTCCTGATATTAATTGGCAAGTAACATATTGGATGCCTGATCCATTTAGTATTAGATACAAGAGAGTTAACTATCAACACACTATGAAGGCAAACGAAGGTTCACCTAGAACCGATAATGCTGGTGATAGTCGTCCTAGAGACTTTCCAGACCAAGCAACTGAAAGACTAGAGAGAGCATTATAAAGATTCATATATAAAATAAAGGGGTAGAATGAATATTCAACTTTGGTACTCTGAACCTATGAGAGAATGGAGATGGTCTCTTGTCTCTGACATAGATTCAAATGACCAACATTCTGGAGGTCAAGAAGACTTAAGGGATGCTATGAATGATGTTGCAAATACTGTAGAATATTTACTTGACACAGATATGAATCCATGATATAATATAAGTTCCTTCCGTGTGAATTAGTGCCACTCTGTGGTAATCAACCATCCAGTATTCTGGGTGGTTTTTTTATGTAATAAATATCTAATAATAGATATGTCGTGCGAGAAAGATGCCTCTCTCAAGATTAGATAACTTTCTAAAGAACGTAAAAGGAAATATTTTATATGTTGACCCAAGTAATTTGGATGCAACAGATGGTATTGAGAACCAAGGGAACTCATTTGCCCGACCATTTAAAACTTTACAAAGAGCATTAATTGAAGCATCTAGATTTTCATATCAGGTAGGTCTTGATAATGATAGATTTGAGAAAACTTCAATCTATCTGTTTCCTGGTGCACATTACATTGATAACAGACCAGGTTGGATTCCAACTGGGTCAGGTACTTATTTGTTGAGAAGTGGTGTTAACTCGAATGATTTTCAGTCATTCAGTAATACATCAAACTTTGATATTGCAGACGGTAATAACATTCTTTACAAATTGAATAGTATTCATGGTGGAGTCATTATCCCCAGAGGTGTGTCCATTATTGGTCAGGATTTAAGAAAGACTGTTATCAGACCAATTTATGTTCCTAATCCAGAAAACAATTTAATTGAAAGATCCGCAATCTTTAGATTGACTGGTGGATGTTACATGTTCCAGTTTACTTTGAAGGACGCAGATACACAGAGACCCGCATATAAAGATTACAGTCCTTCTACATTCAAACCAACATTCTCTCATCACAAACTTACATGTTTTGAGTATGCAGATGGTAAGAACAATGTAAACATTAATGATGATTTCATTAACTATGTTACAGATCGTACTGATCTAGACATGTATTATGAGAAAATTGGTATTGCATATGGTTCTGCAAGTGGAAGAGAGATTGAACCTGATTATCCAAATGCAGGTGTAGATATTCAACCCAAAATTGATGAGTACCGTATTGTTGGACCAGTATCTGGTTCAGTCGGTATCAATAGTATCAAGGCTGGTGATGGTGTAACATCATCTGTAAATGTTAATGTTAAACTTTCTAATGGTATTTTTGGTCTAAATGTTGATACTAATGTTATTGTCAATAATGTAACTGATACAAGATATAATGGCACATATCTCGTAACTCAAGTATTAAACACTGATGCAAATGGAGTTACTGAATTTGCATATGAAGTTCCAGTTCCTCCCGGTAACGCACTACCAAACCCACTAGGTTCTTCTGTAGAACTTTCTTCTGATACTGTAACTAGTGCATCACCATATATCTTTAATGTTTCGCAGAGATCCATTTATGGGATGTGTGGAATGCATGCCGACGGCAGTAAGGCAGATGGATTTAAATCAATGGTTGTTGCACAATTCACGGGAATTGGTCTTCAAGTTGATGATAGGGCATTTGTAAAGTATAATAGTACGAGTGGTTCATTTGATGACTCCAATGTCATTGCGAATTTACACACAGACATTGATGCAGTATACAAACCACAATATGCAAGTTACCACATCAAGGCATCTAATAATTCTTTGATTCAGTTGGTTTCTATCTTTGCTATTGGTTATGCAGAACAATTCTTAACAGAATCTGGTGGTGACTTCTCTGTTACTAACTCAAACTCAAACTTTGGACAGACTGCACTTATCTCTAGAGGTTATAGAAATTTAGCATTTGCACAAGATGATGTTGGTTATATTACACAAGTTATTCCACCACAATCACTGAAACCACAATTTACTACGATTGAATATCCTTCAATCGATATTACAAAGACTGTAGGTATTGCAGATACAAGTAGAATGTATCTCTATAATTATACTAATGAGGATGTACTGCCACCAAGTGCAGTTAATGGTTATAGATTTGGTGCAAATAATAACGAGACATTGAATGTTGTGATTGCAGTAGGAGGACAGACCGAAGTCTTTAGGGCAAGAGTCGTCATGGACGACACTGCGTATTCTACGAATAAAATAACAGGAAGAAAACTTGCAAGAGTTGGTAGAAATGTTTCTACCGGTAACAGTATTACAAACTCTACGTTGATGTTCACTGAAGACCATCAATTTAAACAGGGTGAGACTGTAAGAACCATTTCAAATGATGGAAGACTTCCTGATGGTCTTGAGAGTAATAGAGTTTATTTTGCTGTTGTTGATGGTCTACCCTCAAATCAAATACAACTAGCACAATCATTCAATGATTCTTTGACTGGTAATAAGGTTGGTATTAACAATCTTGGTGATACGATTATTGTAGAGAGTAGAGTTAGTGATAAAGACCCTGGTGATGTAGGACATCCTGTTCAATATGATGTTGATGAAACTCAATGGTATGTAAATGTATCATCTGCGTCAACAGAAAATAACATCTTCTCAAAATTCAATCAGGGTGGACTTGGAAATATTACTTCTAGAACATATATCATCAGACAGAAAGATTCTAGACAATCTGACGATAGAATTCATCAGTTGAGATTTGTCATTCCTGCAAATACTGGTGTCTCTTCAGCAAGACAACCACTAGATGGCTTTATTCTTCAAGAATCGAGTGATGTTACTGGAGCAACTAATACAGAAGTTGCACTAGAATTTAATCCAGGTTCTGTGACGATGAGTAATGACTCCCAAATGAGAAACTTTAGTTTCATCTCTGGTGTTGATTATAAAGCCGGAATTACATACTATTCAACAGAAAAACCACACAGACTTTCTATTGGTTCGACTATCACTATTGATAATGTAAGAAGTAGTTTGTTTCCGACAGTTGGTGCAGGTAACTCTGGTTATAATGGTACATATGAAGTTGCAGGAATTACGAGTGCAAAAACCTTTACTGTAAATTCTATTCCTCTTTCTGCAGGTACATTTATTAATGATACCTCACAGAGAACTACTGCTCTTCCGACTGTCTCTAGAAGAAACTTTTCAAAAGATTTCTATGTGTATGATGTACAAACTATTAATGAGTATATCAACGGAGAACAAGATGGTGTTTATCACCTGTCAGTAATTAATTCAGCAAATGAACCAAAAGTCTTCCCATTCAACAATGATGGTTACGCTTTCTCACAACCAGTCACTAATTATTATCCACAGTTAGATAGGGATAACCCTGTAACTAGGGCACCATCAGCTGCATGTTATGCAGTTCCCAATAATATCGGTGAAGTTAGAATCAATGACCCCAAAAATAGTATCACCGGGGAAACACTGGAAGAGATGTTCCAACAGGTTGGTGTTGCAATTACTGGAATCATTTCAAATAATGTGGGAACTGCATATACAATCTTTACTCAATATGACCATGGATTGAATAGAATTACTGTTCCAACCATCAACAATCCTGGTGCAGGATATGGTGACGGTACAAATGCAATTCAGTATTACTATAACGCAAAACTTCAAAATATCACTAGTGGTTCGATTGGTGATTTCGGTACTGCATTGGTCACTATTGATGGAACATCTGCTGGTGAGATTATTGATGTTCAGATTATGGATGGTGGTTCGGCATTTGCTGCTGGTGATGACTTCAGAGTTGTTGGTATTGCAACAACAACTGGATTCAGTGCAGCCACTGGTAGTGTCAATAAAATTTATGACAATAGAGGAGATACTCTTACCATAACAGGTATCAATGATTATGATGGTAGAAGTTACAATAAAGCATATAGAATCAGTGCAATTTCAGATACTAATCAGATTGAAGTAACTCCAGTTCTGGGTTCTCCTGGTATTACAACATTAGGTTTTGGTCCAGACAAAGTATTAGGTGGTGGTTTCTCCGTCATTGGACCGTCGTTTGATAGTGAAAGTTTTGTTTACAACAAAGATGTTGGTATTGCAACTATAACGACAAAACTGAATAATAACTTTAGAGTTAATAATTCTGTGATTGTAAGTGGTGCAGGTCAAACATTCTACAATGGTTCGTTTGTTTGTATTGATAAAATTGGATTGACCACAGTAGTTCTCGATGTAGGTATTACTACAGTCACTCCTCCAATTACTGGTAATATTCAACTATTCCCATCTGGTTCTTCTGGAAACTTTGGTGACCTAATTGCAAGAAATGGTAGACTGTCTGGTAGAGAAAGTCAAATCTATGCAGGTATCTCGACCACACTTAATTCTGCAATTACTAGTAAAACAACTGATACTATTAATGTCAATAACATGACTGATTATGACTTCAGAATTGGTGATTTTGTTAGAGTTAATGATGAGTTGATGAGAATTAAAACTACTGTGAGTAGAGTAAATGGAACCACACAACTTAAAGTGTTTAGAGGTGTATATGGTTCTATTGCAAATACTCATGTGATAGGTTCAGTTATTACTCGGGTTAGGTTCTTCCCGGTTGAATTTAGAAGAAACTCAATCATCAGGGCATCCGGTCATACCTTTGAATATATTGGTTACGGTCCTGGTAACTACTCGACTGCATTCCCAGACAAACAGACAAAGAGACTTACACTATCTCAACAGATTAACTCACAATCACAAACAATCGCAGGTGGTGTTGTCAACTATACTGGTATGAATGATAGAGGTGACTTCTTCATTGGTAACAAGAGAATTGCTTCTAATACAGGTAGAGAACAAGTATTTGATACTCCAGTTCAAACCTATACTGGTGAAGACCCTTATTCAAGTGGTATTTCTGATGATGTATCTGACTTCAACTACATTGAGGCGTCTATTGTTAAGATTGAAAGAAATGTGATGGTTGATGGTGGTGACAAGGGTAATATTCTTTCTCAGTTCAATGGACCTGTAGAATTTACCAAAAAAGTTATCAGTACATCAGATGAAGGTTTTGAAACTAATAGTGTCTTTATTCAAGGTAATGCTCAAGTTTCAAGAAAGTTGACTGTAGGTATAGCCATACCAACAGAGGCTGGTACTCCTGGTGATATCGTCTTTAACGCAAATCCAGAGAACAGTGGAACAGTTGGTTGGGTCTACACAACAAACAATCAGTGGAGAACCTTCGGAGTTATCAGTTGATAAATAAAAATAATAATTCCTGATTAGCAAGATAAATGGCAGTAGATAAGGATTTTGTCATAAGAAATGGCATTCAAGTCAATGAAAATTTAATCTATGCTGATGCCGATAGTGACAAAATTGGTATTGGAACTACAACACCAGACAAGAAACTTGTAATTATTGGTGATACTGAGGTTAGTAAACAATTAGCTGTTGGTACTACTATTAGTGCACAAAGACTTGTAACCACTGGTGTTTCTACTTCCAATATTGGTCTTGATGTAGGTGTTGGTGGAACGGTATTTACCAGTTCTACTCTTACCAAAAAAATTGGTATCAATTCTGCCATTCCTGCATATACTCTGGATGTTATTGGACCAGTTTCGATTGGTCAGACTGCAGAGTATGTTTATGGTGACTTGACAGTTACTGGTAACATTAAAGCAACATCTTTGGCAGGTCAAATTTCTGCTGGTGGAACAGTTGGTTTTACGAATGTAACTGTAGAAAAGAATTTAATTGCGAATGACGCTGAAATATTCACCAAGTTTACATTAGAAGAAGTTAATAGTGATACATTTAGGTTCTTAACTGCAGGTGACCCTCCAGGTATTGGGTTCACACAAAATACTGATGACCCAGAACTTTACTTAATTAGAGGTAATAAGTATGAATTCCATGTAGATTCTGGTGGTTTCCCATTCTATATTAAGACTGCACCAACGGCAGACTTGGATAATATCTACAATAATGGCGTAGATGGTAATGGTACTCAGGTTGGTATTCTAACAATTAGAGTTCCATTTGATGCACCAAATAAACTCTTCTACCAAGCATCTAATGTTGCTGGTATGGGAGCAACAATCTATCTGAATAATAATGGTAAACAGATTGATGTTGGTGTCGCAACAGTCCGAGAAAGATTAGATAGTGATGGTTATGCAGACTTTGAGAACATTTATGTATCGGGTATCGGTACAATTAACAACATCAAGAGTAACAATTATAGTGTAAGTGCTGGTATTGTTACTGTAAGACAAGACCAAACAGCATTTATTGGTGTTTCTACTGGTGCAGATAGAGTTAGTGTTCAGACTACAAGTAGTAGTGCTACACATCAGGTTTCTTTTGTTAATAATGTGGGTCTGGGTTCAAACTACCCACTTCACTTAATTGACTCTGATGTTAATCAATTAACCTATGTTCCTTCTACAAATGTACTATCTTGTACTAGATTTGTAGGTAATGTATCTGGTATTGCAACTGGTGCGGATAATATTAATGTAGATGAAATAAACACCAATACTGATTTTCAGGTTATCTTTAGTGAGCAAGGTGCAACTGATTATAAGAGGATGTATATTGATACTGACAATAGTCATCTAACCTATAATCCATCTACAGAAACTCTTACTGTTGAAAATATCATTGGTAATCTTTTTGGTATTGCAACAAATGCAAACTTTATCAATGTAGATACCAATACACAGAACACCAATCATCAAGTATTATTCAGTGCTAATCAGGGTGGTGGTTTCCAAAGACCTTATATTGATTCTCAGAGTAATGAACTAACCTATAACCCATCAACAAATACATTCTCAGTTTCAAACCTTGTTGGTGATTTGGTTGGTGATGTAACTGGTAATCTGACTGGTGTTTCACTGAATGCGGATTTTATCAATGTAGATGAAATCAATAGCAACACAAATTATCAGTTACTATTCAGTACTAACCAGGCTGCTGGTTATCAGAGACCTTATATTGATAGTGATTCAAATCAACTCACATATAACCCATCTACTAGGACATTCAGTGTTCAAAATATCAACACAACCACTATTACTGGTAGTAGTTTCTCTGGTATTTCTAACCGAGCTGATTTCATCAATGTAGACGAGACTGGTTCTAATACAGACTATCAAGTATTATTCAGTGTAAATCAGGGTGCTGGTTATCAGAGACCTTATATTGACAGTGGTTCTGGTCAGTTTGTCTATAATCCAAGTACCAATCGACTGACAGTAGGAAACTTTACTGGTAATGGTGCGGGTCTTACTAATCTTGCTGGTGATAAGATTACAACAGGTACAATTTCTCCTGCAAGACTTCCTTCTGCCACAACTGCAATTCAAGGTGCAGTTATAGTTCAGAATGCATACCCACCGACAAGTACTTCGACTGTTCAACCACCAAGTGTTGGAGCGTTTCTGAAACTATACGATGCAGTAGGAAATCTGATTCCTCCTGGTTCGAAAATGTTGTTCTATCAGGCATCTGCACCTACTGGTTGGACAAAACTAACTACTGATAATAACAAAACATTGCGTGTTGTTTCTGGTTCTGGTGGTGGTTCTGGTGGTACTAATACTTTCACTAGTGCATTTAGTGAAAGGTCTGTTCCAGTACCTACTCATAATCATAATGCAAATGCCGGATTGCAATCCGCCAATCATACTCATGGTGGAGAAGCAGTAAGTGCTAATGCAAATCATAGTCATGGTGGAACTGCAGCTTACCAAAATGTACCTCATAACCATGGTATTAATGCAGGTGCTGCAAATGGTAGTTTTGTTACAGGTATCAACTGGAATAAAGGTGATTTTGACTCTGATGGCAGAAAAGAAGCAATTCAAAATATCGGTTATAACAAAGGTGGAGTTGGTTATGCAAACCAAAATGTGCAACAAGGTAATGCTGGGCATAGTCATAGCATTAGTACGAATGCTGCAAACGCAACTCACGAGCACACTCTTAGTATCAATGTACAAAATGCAGACCATCAACATGCAATTACTGTTGGTTCTGCAGGAAATGTAAACAACATGGACTTCAGAGTCCAATATATTGATGTGATTGTCTGTAGGAAGGACTAAATACTCTTATTCACCCCCTATCATAGGGGGGTTGATTGGTGTTATTTGAGCAACATTAATTCCCTGTTGAAGGGCATGAGCATAAAGTTGTTGGTTCTGATGATTTGCTTCTACTACTTCATTTCTGAAACTTTCTACAGCAGCTCCAGTTTGATTTGACTTTTGTGCAATTTCTACTGTCATCATAGGCATCCATGATACCGCACAACGCCAATCATCAATCTCTTCCCCAGTATTAGGATTTGTTCCTCTTACACATGTATACCAGGCACATTTATGTTCAACACATTTCTTTTGAATTAATGGACAGAATTCGCCTTTTTTCATGATATATCATCATACCTGAAAAATATTTATATGTACATGTATAAATAAAAACAACGGATAAAACATTATAGATAATGTCTTTACTTAGGGCCGACAAGATAGCCAATAGGTTCAATAACAGTGGTCCTATTATTGTAGGTCCTTCTACTGTAAGTGGAAACTTTACTGTTACTGGAATACTTACCGCACTGGGTATTGGGGTAACAAACAATGTTCTTGTTGGTGGAGGATTAACTACAAAGTTTCTTACTGCAACCAATAGTGCATCATTATTCAATTCAACTCTTACTGGTATCACCACTGCCGGTATTATCACCAACGCAACTTATTTTGGTGATGGAGTCAATCTAACAGGTATTGTAACTGAGATTCAACCTGGTCCTGGTATTCAGATTTCGCCACCATCTGGTAAGGGTAAACTTACAATCTCGGCAAATGGAGTTGTAGTTTCTGGGTATTCAACTAATTCTGGTCTTGCAACTGATGTAAAGGGTGGCACAGCTGGTGCTATCTTGTATCAGGCTGGTTCAAATAATACGGAATTCACTGCATCAGGTACGGCTGGAGAAATTCTTCAATCACAAGGAATAGGAACTCCTGTTTGGACATCACTTGCAGCAATTAATGTCTCCTATGCAGACAGTGCAGGTATTTCAACTAACCTAAAAGGTGGTTCTTCTGGTAGAATTCCTTATCAATCAGGTCAAAATCAGACTGCATTCTTACCGATTGGTTCCACAGGTAATCTTCTTTTAGGTCAGGGTACATCTGCACCAAATTGGATTGACCCTAAAGCAAATCTAGATGTCAGATATGCAAGACTATCTGGTATCTCTACGAGTGCCATTGGTGGTGTTGTTGATACAAATTCACTTATAGTTACTGGTATTACCACACTTACTGGTGGTAATGTAGTTGTAGATAATGACCTTCGTGTTACTGGAGTCACAACTGCAGCCAATATGGTTGTCACTGGTGTTTCTACCATTGCAACTCTGAAGGTAGGTACTGGTGTTGGTGCAACAGTTGGTGTTACTACCATTCTGAATGAAGACACCTTTGCTTCAAATAGTGACCAGGCACTTGCAACTCAACAGTCAATTAAAGCTTATGTTGACAATGCCGCAGGTAATGTATCACTAGAATATGGTGGTAACATTGGTACCAGTAGTATTAACCTTGATGGTGAAAGGTTTGATATTCTGGGTAAAGTTAGTGAAATCTATACTATAGGTACAGGTCTTACAATCACTGTAGGTCTTGATACTAATGTAACTATACCAAATAACCTTACAGTTACTAATCAAACTCAACTGTCAGGTATAACCACAGTTACAGGTAATCTTGGTGTTACTGGTCTTACCTCTACACAGTTCTTGGATGTATCTGGAGTGGCCACAGTGGCAACTCTGGGTGTTACTGGAGTTACTACGACTCAGTTCCTTGATGTCACTGGTGTTTCTACAATTGCAACACTTGGTGTTACTGGAGTCACAACCACAAAAGAATTGATTGTAACTGGTGTTTCTTCACTGACTGGTTCATTAATTGTTTCTGGTCTCACTACATTCAGTGGTCTTACTACAGTAACTGGTGACCTTTATGTTGGTGGAGACTTAAATGTTGTTGGTGATGTAGTATATGATGAGCTTACTGGTATAAACCTGAATGTTACCGGTGTTGCAACAATTGCAAACCTTGGTGTTACTGGTCTTACCACTACAAAAGACTTACTGGTAACTGGTGTTTCTACTTTCACTGGGTTCTCAACCTTCCTGAGTGACGTTTATATCTCTGGTATTACATCGGTAGGTGCAGCCGTTACAATGTACCCCACAACGGGTATTGTAAGTGCTACAGCCTTCTATGGAGATGGTTCAAACCTAACTGGTGTTGTTGGTCTGGTATCTGTTACCAATCAAATCTATGTTACCCCTGATGGTAACGATGAAAATGATGGTTATCTCATCTCTACCGCAAAGAGAACTGTTGGTTCTGCCCTTACGATTGCAGAAGCATCATCTGTCATTAGAATTTCTGCTGGTAACTATTCAGAAAACAATCCAATCATTATTCCAGAACAAGTTACACTTCTTGGTGATAGTTTAAGAGAAGTTTCAATCATTCCACAAAACCCTGATGAAGACCTCATCTATGTTGCGAATGGTAGTTATGTTGAGAATATGTCCTTTACGGGTTCATTGAATGAAGGTAAGGCAATTATCGCATTCAACCCCAACAAACCATCTTATGTGACACAGGGTCCTTACATTAGAAACTGTACAAACTTCATCTCCAAGAGTATTGGTATGAAGATTGATGGCAGACATGTCATTGGTGACACCAGAGCAATGAACGTTGACTCCTATACTCAACTCAATCAAGGTGGTATTGGTGTTTCAGTCTCCAATGAAGGTTATGCTCAGTTAGTTTCAATCTTTACCATCTATAATGACCAGAGTATTGTTTGTGTCGATGGTGGTCAATGTGACCTGACAAACTCTAACTCTTCCTTCGGTAGATTGGGTCTTGTTGCTGATGGTGTTGGTCCAACAAACTTCATCGGAACTGTTACTGAATTTACATCTGCTGGGTCAAATGTATTCCCAATTGATATTAGTGTTGATAGTATTAACGTTACAAATGCAACATATGATAATGTAACTGGTCTGACTACAATTACAACAGCAACCAATCACGGTTACAATGTTGGTATGTCAGTCTCAATGAGAAACTTGAAGTTCTCATGTGACTCAAAGGATGTTTTAAGAGAGGTAACAACAGCACAACAAGTTCCATTCGATGTTTCTGCAGCAACATATACCCAATCTACGGGTATAATGACTGTTACTACAACTGCAAACCATAATTTCAACAGAAGGTCTGCAATTGACTTAAATCAGTTAGTCTTCCAGTGTAACTCTGGTGGTGGTCCTTCAACCGCATTCTTCCCACCAGCTGGTGGTGGCGGTAATGGTCCTTCTACAAGTAGATTTATTGTTGACGAAATTCCAGCAAACAATCAGTTTGTTGTTGATGTAGGTATCTCAACAATTGCACATACTTATGTCAATGGTGGTACTTCAACACTAAGACCTTCACAGTTTGGTGTTTCTACAGCAGTATATACCGCATCAACTGGTATCATGACTGTTACTACCAGTTCTGATCATAATCTAAACTTTAAGACAGCGGTTAATCTTAACAATCTAGTATTCAGATGTAATTCTGGTGGTGGATTCTCTACCGCATTCTTCCCACCCGCAGCTGCTGATGGTAATGGAGCAACTACTTCCAGATTTAGTGTTCAAGAAATTCCCGATGACAATCAGTTTGTTGTAAACGTCGGTGTTTCGACAATCAATCACGAATTTGTAGAGGGTGGAACTGCAACAAACACTCCATATTATGGTATTACCACTGCAACATACAATAACATCACAGGTGTTATGACGATTTCTACTGATGTAGAACACAATGTGGTTGCTGGTATCAGTGTTACAATGACTGATTTGGTATTCAGATGTGACTCTGGTGGTGGTCCTTCAACTGCATTCTTCCCACCTGCACTTGGTGATGGTAACGGAGCAGTTAATCACGTATTTGATGTTATTAGTGTAGGGGCAACAAACATTACAGTCAACGTTGGTCCTTCAACAATTACACACAGTTATATTGACGGTGGTCAAGTAGCAATTAGTACAATTTCATCATTCCCCAATGGCTCATTTGGTAATATCTTTACAGTAGATACTACACCTTCCGCAAATCAGTTTACCGCATATGTTGGTGTTTCTACTTATCCATCACTTTATCATTCTGGTGGTCAAGTAGAAACATTTACATCACTACCTTATGACGGTCAGGTTGTATATCTTGACTCAATTTACAACACTATTAAACGTGTTAATATTACAAGTGGTGGTTCTGGTTATACAACACCACCAACAGTTACTTTCTCTGATCCTTCTGAATCATGGGGTGTCAAGGCAACTGGTGTTGCACGACTGACTGGTGGTTCTGTGACATCTGTAGACATGATTTCTAATGGTAGGGGTTATACTGGAACACCGACTGTAACCTTCACTGGGTCCGCTACAGGCACCCCTGATGTCTTACCTACATACTATGTGGTCAGCAGTGCAACTCCAGTTGTTGGAGGTATCACTACAGTCACATTTACAGAAAATGTACCTTATGCGGTTGGTGTAGGAACGACAGTTCCATTCTTCAAACAAAGTAGAGTACTTGCTTCATCTCAAGCATTTGAATATATCGGTTCTGGTAATACTGCTCTTACCGCTCTCCCACAAAGAGGTGGTATCACAATCCCAGAGAATGAAGTTGTAAGTAAGAATGGTGGTTTGGTCATCTTTACTTCTACCGATCAAGCAGGTAACTTTAAGATTGGTGAAGGAGTTATTATTAATCAACTTGAAGGATCTATTACTGGTGATGCTTACAACAGAAGCCTATTTGCTAATATCACACCTTACATTCTCGCATTAGGAGGAGACTAATAAAATGGCATTAGCCCTTAACAATTATCAGACAATCACAGGTGTTGTCGGACTCAATACGGTAGGTATCTACACGGCACCTACTGGATATAGTGCTATTGTCCTTTTAGCACAAACCACCAATATTGGTAGTGATACACAAACTATCAGTTTTTCTCATGAGAGAACAACCGCAGGTATTGCCGTAACTACAGAAATTCTAAAAGGTTTCCCAGTACCAGCAAATGACGCTGCAAATCTTCTAGCAGGTAAACTTGTTCTTGAAACTGGAGATTCTCTTGTTATATCATCAAGTAGTAATACTGACGTGAAATTCATCTCATCTATCCTAGAGACACTTAATCAGTAATAACGATGGCAAAGTACGCTAGTAAAGACCAAAAAAACTTTAAAATTGGTATAAGTTCTTTTAGTGACAACAGAACTTCGTTGGAAGTTATTGGTCGCGTTGGTATCAACAGTTCTAGTGCAAAATCGGCATTGGATGTAGCCGGTTCAGTAAATGTATCGGATGGGTTATCAGTAACTGGTCTTTCTACATTTACTGGTATTGGTACTTTTGTCGGTGATTTATATGTTGGTGGGGACTTAAATGTTGTTGGTGACCTTTCATATGATGAGGTTACCGGTAGAAATCTGAATATAACTGGGGTCGCGACAGTTGGTACGGCATTTACTGTCAATGGACCTTCTAATTTAGTTGATACCTTTGTATCTGGTGCTCTTACTGCAACCACATTTACTGGTGCTGGTACTGGACTGACTGGTATCACCAGTGCAACGAATGCAGTTAATATCTACGGTGGAGCGACAGGTCAGTTACTATATCAGGCACAACCTGGTCTTACCTCTGCATTTGAGAATGGGACTACTGGTTTTGCACTTATATCAAGAGGGTCAAATCAACCACCAGAATGGTTAGCCTCAGCACCAGCTGGTGCTATTGAAGGTCTTCTGATATTTGACGAAGGTTCTGCAGTTGGTGGAGGAATAACATATTCAGGTCTTGATTTTAGAGGACTTGATGTAACTGCAACTGGTGGTAATAATGGTGGTATTGCTACTGTTACTGTTGAACAACAGTCATTTGTAGCACTTGCAGGTATTGCAACAAATGTCATTGGTGGTATTGCATCAGTTACTCAACTGAATGTAAACGCTGGTGTATCTTCATTCGCAGACTTTAAGATTACATCGTCTGGTGTAGGTGCAACAGTTGGGGCATCTGCTGGTATTACGACATATTATGGTCGTGGTACTGAACTCACAGGTATTGTTACTTCTCTTGTTGCTGGTGAGAACATTTCAATCAGTGCTTCAACTGGTAATGTCACAATTACTGGTCTGGCAAAGACTGATAGAATCAATGCTGATTCGTTGGTTGTTACTGGTATTTCAACACTGGGTATCATCACTGGTGCTGAGTCACTAGGTGTTGGTACTGTATATGCAACTAACATTGTTAGTGACACTGCAACATTCAGTGGTGATGTTTCGATTGGTGGTACTGTTAGTGACCTAAATGTTACAAATTTAGTTGTTACTGGTGTTTCGACACTGGGTATCATTACTGGTGCAGAATCCATTGGTGTTACTACGATATACACTGATCATATTGTTGGTGGAACTGCTACATTCAGTGGAAATCTCACCATTGAGGGTAATTTAACCTATGAAGATGTTTCTAGCATTGACTCTGTTGGTTTTGTAACTGCCAGAATTGGATTGAATGTTGGTTATACCACTGGACCATCTGGTGTTGGTGTTACTGTTCTTCCTGATGGTAGTGGAGTCTTTGCTGGTATACTCACTGCACAAAATCTTGATGTTGGTACTGAATTAAATGTTGGTTCTGCCACATCACAATTTACGGTTGTGTCATCTGGTTCCTCCATTATGGTTGGAATTGGTACCACAAACCCACTACATACCTTGGATGTTAGGGGTGATACCAACATTGAGGGTAACCTAACAGTCAACAACAACACTATTCCTTCATTAGCAATGGTAATTGCTCTTGGTGGACTTTAATAAATAACTAAAAAGTATTAATACAATGGCGGAGTCATTTAACAATAAACTGACATCATCAGCTGGGATTGTGACAACAACTGCAGTTGCTAGTATTGGTGCTGCTGGAACTACTATTAGTGGTATATCTACTAATGGCATATCTGTTGGTGATATGGTTGATACCACATTCTTTAGGGGTGCGACGAAAGTATATTCAATTGGTGCCGGTTCGGTTCTTGTAGATAAGGCATCTACAAATAATTCAACGGCATCTAATCAGTATGTAACCTTTATGGGGCTTACAACTGCATATACCGCATCAGGTAAAGCAATTCTTGTTGGTGGTACTTTTGCAAATCTTACAAATAACTCTATAAATTTGTTTGTTGAGATTGGTATTGGAAACACTTTTGCTAATATTGCAAATGACATTCCAGTCCCAACTGGTTCATCATTTGTTATCAGTGACGCTGGTAAAACAATTTTGAAACCTAATGAACAAATTAGGGTCTATTGTGATACTGCAAACGCATTAGATGTAAGTCTTAGTATTTTAGAAGGAGTTGCCTGATGCTAGGTAATAACGGGTATCTAGGTCGTAACCCAGGGGATTCTACAGTCATTGTTGCTCGTCAGGTATTCAATCCTGCGGGTGGCGAAACAACATTTGTTTTTGCAACAAAATATCAAATTGGGTATCTTGATGTATACCTGAACGGCACAAAACTGATTACAAGTCAGGATTATAATGGAACAGACGGAACAAATATTGTATTAACAACTCCAGTTCGGAGTGGAGATGTATTAGAAGCTGTATCATATAAAGCATTCAATGTAGCAATACCTGAAGATGCACCTGGTAACTTTACCATTGGTGGTAATTTACTGGTTCAAGGGGACACTGAACTAGTTTCTGGTGTATCAACTGGATTCATTTCTGCAGTTGGTATTCAGTCTGGTGGTAATCAGATTGGTACTGGTATTACAACCATAAACTTTATTGGTGTTGGTAATACTGTTAAGGTCAATGGTACAACTGTTGATGTCAGTATTGAAAGTGGTGCCTCTGGTGTTGGTACTGCGATTAAGTATCCCAGCAATACTAAAAGTCCATTCAGTTATATCAACGCAACTACATATGTAACTGAAAACATTGTACTTGATACAACAAATGCTGGTAATGACCATTCCTATGTTGTCGTTCAAGAGCCAAGAATTATTGTTCAAACTGGTGCAGCAGTCACAGTTGGTCTTGGTAAGACACTTATAACTGACCTATATCAGTTGGGTGACCTCTGATAAATACAATTAAAAGATATTAACAATGTCAGCAATTAATGTAAATTCTATTACAGGTAGGACTGGTACTCACGGACCAGTGCTGACGGGTGTGACTACCGCGACGAATGGA
>ERZ891134.822-NODE-822-length-23586-cov-7.138626_pt1 | contig 23586 bp, 21 predicted proteins | sample MGYA00520888_ERZ891134 | MGnify/ENA primary metagenome ERZ891134 (study PRJEB32303, sample SAMEA104408692) | aquatic metagenome | biome: Brackish water; feature: Coastal; material: water | place: Baltic Sea | collected 2014-10-23 | depth 10 m ... | reverse complement strand
GAACAGACGCAAGGCTGGAGGCGGCTCGTTGCGGCCACTCACCACCATGGCGGCGGCGTAGCTCATCGAATCGGCACTGGTGCACATAAACAGCACCACCAGGATGAGCCCAACGGGGATCAGCAGGCCCGCAAGTGGCAAGGCGCTGAGGATCGCGAGCAAAGCAGCAGCAGCTCCATTTTGTGCAAGAGCGTCCGTAATTCCAGCGCCGGCAAGCTCAAGATGCATGCCGGTTCCGCCCAGCAATGTGAACCAAAGGTTGGTCACGATCGGGCAGAGGATGGCGACGGCCAACACGAGTTCTCTCAAGCTGCGGCCACGGCTCACTCCCGCCGTAAATAAGCCCATGAGTGGTGCGTAACCCAGGAACCAGCCCCAATAGAACACCGTCCAACCATTCACCCAATTGTTCGCTGAATCGTTCTGAGCCAGGGCCATCTGAGGGAGATGGATCAGATACGTGAGGAAACCGCTGAAAAAATGCTGAATCAACCAGAGGCCAGGGCCAAGCAAAAGCAGTGCTGACGCCATACCGATGGTGAGCCAAACATTGAGCTCTGAGAGCCATTTGATGCCCTTTTGTATTCCGCTCACTGTCGATGTCGCGAACACAGCTGTGAGCATGAGCACCACGACAGATTGCAATCCAGCGCTGTCGCTTAGCCACGGGAGCTGACCGGCGGCATTGCTCAGCTGGAGTGACAGGAACCCCAATGGGCCCACAGTTCCTGCAATGGCAGCCACCACGGATAGGCCATCGGCCAAATCCCCCAGAGGACCATCAACGAGTTGTCTCGGCAGGATATTGACCAGCAGGGTGCGAGGGCGGAGTGGCTCTCCGCGTCGTTCCAAAATTGAATAGGTAATCGTCGTGGTGGTTGCCACCAACGCCCAAGCCAAAAAGCCCCAGTGCAGGAAGCTCACAGCTAGTGCTGGGTCCACCGCTGCGGCAGTTCCTCCCGTCACCCCTTCGAAGGTTGGTGACGGAGTTTGGAAGTGAAATAACGGCTCAGCTGCCGACCAAAACACCCCACCTCCTGCCAGGAGAGTGCAAATCAGCACTGCACACCAGTCAAAAAATTTCAGGCTTGGCTTCGCATCTTCTCCACCGAGGCGAAGGCGTCCGACAGGACTGATCGCAATCGCGATGGCGATCAAGAACAGCAGCAACACCATCCATTGCCAGATCCCACCAAGCGCATTGCTAACAATCGCCTTGCCTGTCTCGGTGAAGTGCTTCGCCAGCGCCAAATCGATGGCGGAGACCACCAGGAAGATCAGCAGTGGTCCAGCACCCACCCAGAGCGGAGGTTGTTTCCACCAGGAGCGAGACGTTGTTGGGATTTCAGACACAGGATTAGAAACGATGGACTCTTCGGTGGTCTCTTCGGTATGGACTTAGGCGCAGACAGCAGAACGCTTGTGGTTCCAGCAGGAAATATCGACGGCGGGTGATTCTCCTCTGGCTAAGCGTGCGAGGGAGTCACCAATCAAGGGTGCGAATTTGAAGGATTGCCCAGAGCCGCCGCAGAACAAACTCAACTTGGGGCTGAGGCGATCAAGAACGAAGTTCACATCGCTGGTCATCGAATAAGGGCTGATAACGGTTTCGACGCGTTCCTCAATACCACTCACATTGTTGAACAGAAAGTGGTCGAGCAATTCCACAAGACGTGCTGGTGGTTCGCTGCACATGGCATTGGGTTCTTTCACCCGCAGCTCTTTGGGGGCCCAGTCGATACCAGCCTTGATGCGAGGACGACCGTCGCTGGTGGTGCTGAGGACAGGGAAGCCGTAGTAAAGGCCACCGTCATCGCCCCGCTCTTTTTGGAAGCAGAACCACTGGGGATACCGATCGGCAAGGGCTGGATCCACGGTGTAATGGGCCCAAAGCATCGGCCATACCTCAAGTTTGGGCGCTAGCCCCAAAGGTGCCAAGAGCAACTGGCTCCAAACGCCGCAAGCCACAACAACTTGATCGGCGGCAATGTGCTGACCGGATTCCAGGAGAACACCACCGCCATCGTCATCCAAGCTGCGCACCGGAGCATGTTCGATGAGACGGTGGCCGGCTTGCTCAGCCGTTTTTCGCCAATGGGCAATGACTTTGTCACTGCGAACGGCACCGGCGGTGGGTTCAAACAGGCCAGTGAAGTCTGCTTTTGGCTTTAAGGGGAACCGCGCTGAGATCTCCCCAGCATTCAGAGCTTCATAAGGGATGCCTTGGTCGTCCATGACGCGCCGGGCGCCTGGAATTGATCCTTCAATGGTTTCCTCATCCCAGCTTTCTCCGTAAAAGAGCAAGCCATGGGTTTCCCGCAGCGTTTCACCGGCGTGAACTTCTTCTTCACGCCACAGCCGATTGGCTTCTTGGGCCAGCTTGCAGAGAACTGGGTCGGAGTACATCTCCCGGAACATTCGGGTTTCGCCAAAGCTGCTGGCTTGGGCATGGGCCAGGGTTTTGGCCTCTAACAGCACAACATCTGAAACGCCCTGCCGGGCGAGCGATGCAGCGCAACTTAAGCCGGCCATTCCTCCGCCGATGATCACCACGGAGGCTTGATCGGGGAGGGATGAAAGGTTGTTGCTCATGGGGTGTCTTTAAAGCTCAGGCCGATTGGATCGGTGGCGGTATCTGCTGCGACTTCGGTGAGCGCATCTCCTACTGATAGCCCTTGTTCGCGTTGCGACAAGTATTCGGTTGCCCTTCGGCGCACTTCGCTACGAACGAAGGCATACACGTCTTCAGCGCCGGCACCTTTCCAGGCTTGTGGTGAAAAACGCTCGATCGAGTCGGCAATCACCGCACCAGCATTCACCAGGGGATCGGGGAGTACGGGGATCCCACGCTGACGAAGTTCGTCGGCGAGTTGTGGGTTCTGAAAAGGAGCATTGGCGGCGGGAACCACTGCCTTTGTGCGCATTCCTTCAGCAATCTCGGAGTTGATCAACCCGGAGATTGAGCAAGGAAGCATCAGATCCACTTTCACTTCCCACCAGGGGCAACTCGGAGGGAGAGGCGTCGCACCCGCTAGGCCAGCACGCTCCCGGTTGAGGTCAACGGTGAAGACGGTCCAGCCTTGATCCACCAGGGTTTTTGCCACAGTGCCACCAACGGCTCCGCAACCGTGGACGAGGGCTCGTCCGGGGGTGGCATCTTTTAAATCGCTGCTGAGTACGGCTTCAACGGCTCCGAGCGTGCCGTGGGCCGTGGCAGCACTGGCATCCACGGGGCTTCCAACGGCTGCAAGAACATGGGGTGTGAGCGACATCAGCCGCTCCATGTCTTCCAAGCTTGTGTTCAGATCACATCCTGTGATCATGGAGCCATCCAGGGACTCCAGCAGGCCTGCGGTCACGCTGATCAGTTCGTCCTTAACCGCAGCAGGCTCCTGAGCGCGAGCCACGATTTTGCCGCCAGCGAAACCAGTTCCATACAGGTCGTGCTTGTGGGTCATTAAACCCGCCAACCGTTGGCCGTCAGCGATGCAGGCTTCATCGCTGGGGTAATTAAGAAGCCTTAATCCACCATTTGCTGGTTTTTTCGAATCGGTGCTTTCTGCGACGACAAAGACCGAGAGATGATTCGAGACGTGTTGAGCCAGAACCGACACAGTCGGCTCTGGCTTGGTTGGATTGGCCATCAAGCAACTTTCTCCATCATCTGGTGATGCTCCACGTAATCCAGGCTCCACTCATCAGGGGCAGCGGCGATGCGCTGTTCAAGACGGTCATACACCTGATCCGCGATTGTGTTTCCAGCGACGGAGGCAAAGCTGTGCCGGCTCCAACTGCGGATGGTGGCCATAAGGCCAGCCGCGAAGGTTGCTGTGTCGCCGTCCTCATTCCAACGGCGGCGGTAGGGGCACTTCACATACACCGTGCGTTCATCGACCAAACGCAAGCCATTGCGATAGGCCGCTGAATTGGTGTCTTTCAGCGGTGTCATGAATTCCTCAGGGGATTTGTAGAAATTCAGGACGGTTCCTTTTTTGTAAATCTCTTCGCTAATGACTCCTTCGTCGGCAAGCCCACGCCAGATCTGATGCAGCTGGTCGTGCACGTTGCGGGTTTCTCCGCCGTTGTGGCCCAAATAGCGACCTTGCTCATCTCTGGAGAGGTTCACTGTGAGGAGTCGGCCACCAACTTTGAGCTCCAAGCTGCGCAATTCGAGGACGTAGGCCCAATCCTTCAAGGCCTGGGTGGTGAAACGCTTGAGGGCTTCTGAATCCCCTGATGCCAGCACATGCGTATGGGTCTCGAGGGGCCCTGGGGATTCGCTCAGCCAGTGCATTGCGGTGGCTGAGAAGCCAAAACTCACCGTGTTGGGTGCAACGGAGGGTTCGTAAAAGCTGCGCGCGCTCACTAAAACCGTTGGTTTTGGTTTGCGCGGGATTTGTTGGGCCAAGTTTTCAGCCAGAGCCACGTTGTCGTTGCTTGGCAGGTCGTTGCCGATCAGCGTGAGATGGGCCTTGGGTTGATTGGCATGCAACCGATCCAGCACCTGGCTCCAGAGACCGACTGCAGTGCCTCCATCAGCAGCTCCGTAATCAATCAGCACGTAGCTGGTCTGGGAAGGAAGTTGGTCTACACAAGTCAGGGCCCAGTCCGAGGCGGCATTGATGCAGAGCAGTGCGCCTTCGGTCTGTGCGCTGTAACCCGTGGTCATGGCAATGGCCATCGACCTCGTCAGCGACAGATCGCACCGTACAGGGTTTACCCCTTGCCGTCTTGATGTTGATGTGCGCTCGTTGTTAATTAACGGAAATCAGTTTTTTTAGCAGTGGTTCCAGGAGAGCGAAGGCCCGGCCTCGGTGGCCATAGCTCTTTTTTTCGGCCAAGACCATTTCTGCAAATGTGCGGCCGGTCTTATTGACCTCGAAAATGGGGTCGTATCCAAAGCCTTGGTCGCCGCGGGGGGCCTTGGTGATTTGGCCTTCACAGCGGCCTTCCACTTCGAGCAAGACCTGGCCATCAGGAGCGGCAACACAAAGTGCTGCACTGAAATAGGCCCCGCGCTGAGGGCAATTGAGCAACGCTGCGAGCAATTTTTGGATGCGCTCAGGATCCGTTGGGGCATAACGCGCCGAGTGCACCCCTGGCGCGCCGTTCAACGCCGTAACGCTCAGGCCAGAGTCGTCGGCGAGGGCCCATTGTCCTGTGGCTTGCGCGACGGCAAGGGCTTTGATTCGAGCATTGGCGGCGAATGTGGTGCCGGTTTCTTCCACGTCGAGGCCTTCTGGCTGTGGCTCTACCTGCAGAGGTAGTCCGCTTAGGAGCCCTTGAAATTCACGAATTTTGCCTTGATTGCCACTGGCGATCACGAGCACCCGGTTCTCCGTCATGCAGCCTCAGCAAAATGTTGTGCCCAGGCCAAAACGGCTTGCACGCGATCTGGATCGGGTCCCTCGCAATACAGACGAAGTAACGGCTCTGTGCCTGAGAAACGCAGCATCAGCCAGTGGCTTGGACCCATACGAAGTTTGATGCCATCGGTTCGAATCACCTCGTGCACAGCCTCCCCAGCCACTGCTTTCGGAGTGGCTTTCGCCAGGATCTGCTCCAGACGTTGGCGGGCTTCCATGTTCGCGAGTCGCAGATCCAGGCGGTCGTAATGACTCGCTCCACCATGTTGATCTTGAAGAGCGGTCAGTCGCGCGCCCAGAGGTTGGCCACCTTCCACCAAGGCCTCCAATACAAGAACAGCGGCATACAGCGCATCCCGCTCGGGCAGGTGCATGCCAAAACCCACTCCTCCAGATTCTTCGCCCCCAATCAACACCTCTCCGGTGAGCATTTCCGCCGCGATGTATTTGAAACCCACCGCTAGTTCCAGGACGTCCCGACCCTGCGCCTCGGCCACCAAGCGCATGAGGTCGGAGCCGCTCACGGTTTTCACAATCGAACCGGGCAGCGCACGGGCGCGGGCCAGATGATCGATAAGGAGGGGCATCAAGAGCTGGGTGCTGCAAAACCGTCCTGTTTCGTCAATGGCGGCGATGCGATCCCCATCGCCATCGAAGACGAGCCCGACCGCAGGAGTGCCAGCAGCTGTGGAGGCGCGCACCGCTGCAATTAACTGCTGCAGGTAAGGCGCCAAGGGCTCCGGAGGATGCCCTCCGAAGAGAGGGTCGCGTTCACTGCGGATTTCTTCGATCCATCCAGCCCCAGCTGGTCCGAATAAATCCGAGATGCAGCCCGCCGCGGAGCCGTGCATGGGATCAACGATCACCTTCAGCTTCATCGCTTTGAGCCCCGCCATGATTGGGGCAAGATCCAGTTTTCTGCGCAGCCCGTTGAGATGCTCGTCTCGCCCTGGGAACCGTGCAACTTCGGCTTGGATCGGCATCGTGATTCCGCCTGCATCAAGGCGACGTTCCACTGCTGCAGTGAAATCCCCCTCCACCGAGCCTCCGAAGGGGCCTTTGATCTTCAGCCCGAGCCATTCCGGGGGGTTATGGCTCGCAGTAATCACGAGGGCTCCAAGGGCTTGACGCTCAACGACGGCCCAGCTGCAGGCAGGGGTTGGAACGGCTGTATCCGTTAAGAGGGGTTCCAATTCGCAGCCACGCACGGCGGCGGCGATGGCCTCCGCCAGTTCAGGGGCGAGAAAACGGCGGTCATAGCCGATCACCACCGTGCGGCTGTCTAGGCCTTCTGGGGCGCGGTGAGCGAGTTCTTGGGCCGCGGCGGTGGCCACAGGAAGAAGACGCTCCACTGTGATGTCGACCCCCAGCACTCCGCGCCAGCCATCTGTGCCGAATTGAATTGGAGCTGGGCCGAGCGGTAATGGAGCCGATGCCATAAGGACACCCTGCAGTGAAATGGATTTAGCAGCCCATGGCCGTAAGGTCAGCAAATGGGTGCCACCCCGCTCGCCGACAACGTCCTGACGGATCGGCTGCTGCGCAGTTGGTTGCGTTGCCGCCGTAAGGCATGGCTTGATCGTCATGGAGATGCAGCTGAGCGGCGATGGACCGCGCATCGCAACTTGCTGCTTGATGATCAGCAGAGATCGTTTGTGGCGCTGCTTCCCCGTAAGCCAGGCCACGGGGAAAAAGCCTGTGCTGCTGGTCAAGAAGGGGTGTTGGGGTTGCGTTTAAAAGGAGCAGGACCTTCCGGTGAGCGCCTGGAGGCCCATCCCCCGCTGTTGCTTCGAGTGGCGGGTCATAGCCGCTGGGGTCCGTTTGCTTACCAACCTGTCTTGGCGCGTCAGGGCAGGCGGATTACGAGGGAGCATCAACTGCCCCTTGCCCTGATGGGACATTTGTTGGAGCTCTACCAAGCGGGGCCCGTCCCTGAGCTTTTGGTGTTGGGTGGCGGTGGGCGAGGTTTGGAGAGGGAACGGATCAGGCTGACGAGTGGGTTACGCAAACAGCTCGGGGAAGCGCTTCGGAAACTCAAGGCAGATTTAGAACGGGCTCAACCACCAGCCTTGGCGGCTGATCGTCGCAAGTGCACGCTGTGTAGTTGGCGTGAAAGCTGTGGCCGCGTTGCTGCGGCGGATGGACATCTCAGTGAGGTGAGTGGCATTGGTGCAAAGCGGCGCGAGATGCTGCAAGAGCTTGGGATTCATGGCCTCAACGACCTCGCAACGGCCAATCCAGAACGCTTGGCCGTTCAGATGGAACGTTTTGGCGAGCAACACGGGGACGTCGCTGGAGCTCTTGTTGCCCAGGCCATGGCCCAGCGTGATGGCTTAGTGGAACGACTGGATAGCTCCCTCGCTTTGCCTGAACTTCAGCGAGCGCCAGGCGTTCTTCTTTATGACATCGAGTCGGACCCCGATGCGCGCCATGATTTTTTACATGGTTTTCTGCGTCTTCCCCGTCAGAGCGATGGTGGTTGGGATCTTGCGGCAGCCACCTATCACCCGCTTCTTGTGCTGGCGGAGCATGGAGAACAGCGCAGTTGGCTTCGACTGCAACGTCTCTTGAGTCGGTACGAGGGATGGCCGATCTTGCATTACGGCGAAACAGAAACCCTGTCCCTTCGGCGACTGGCCCAACGGCAGGGTGCATCCGATGCGCAGTTGCGTCGATTGAAGCGAAGCTTGATTGATGTGCACGCCAGGATTCGGAGCCACTGGCGATTACCACTCAGCAGCTATGGGCTCAAGTCGGTTGCGGCTTGGCGTGGGTTCCGTTGGAGCCAGTCTGGAGTGGATGGTGCGCGGGCCTTGCTCTGGTGGCGGCAATGGTTGGGGGAAGGCCCGAAGCGTCGCGGATCCCGTCATGGTTTGGAGTGGATTTTCCTTTACAACCAGGACGATTGCCGGGCCACTTGGGCTGTGGCGGAATGGCTTCTAGAAGAAGATGACCTGCTCAACACATCTCAGCGTTTGGATCAACCGACCGCTGGACGTTGATCCATCGGCAGGGTGTGCAATTGCACGCTCTGGCTCTCTGAGCCATCCAGTGTTTCTGCCGCGAGATGCTGACGGCGCACCAAAGCAAGACCGATAGAGCCCTCGGGAGTGGCGAGGACGCTAGTGATTGTTCCGGCCCGTTCGCCGTTGCAGCGCAAGGTGTCTCCGACAGAAAGCACTTGGTTGCAGATCCATCCCCTGAGTTCCTGCTTGGTTCCGCCAAGGTTGGCGAGCTTGGCCACGGTTTCCTGGCCGAGATAACACCCTTTGCTCAGGCTGACGTGGTCGGCCAATCCCAGCTCTAAGGGATTGGCATTGGCACTGATCTCGCCAGGGCCGATCGCCAGTCCTTGTTCGATGCGCCAGCGCTCGAATTGTTGTGGATCAGCAGGATCGCTTGTCCAATTTGGTGGTGTCGGCGAGGTGTGGTCGAGCCACAACGCGACACTGTTACTGCTCAGAGGTTGAACGCGGCGCTGTTCAGTTATGGGTTGCAAGCGCACACGATCTGCCGGAAAAATCACCTGGTCGAATCCCTTCGACACGGCCGTCGCGTCGCCGGCCAGCACGAGCACATCCGCACCGTCGGCCCGGAGGCGAAGTTCCAGGAGGGCCCTCAATCGACCCGTCGCGGTGAGCCAGCAGGTTTGAACCAAAGCCCCCTCAGGGGTATTGGTCACATCTGCGCTGGTTTGGCCTTGAACAAAGTTGCGGGTGCCTGCGCCGTCGAGCCTGAGCAGTGGAAAGGTCGCATCCCAGTGAAGAGTCCCATTCATGGCTTGAGTTCGGCGGCAAAGTCTGAAATCTCCGAAAGGAGGAACAGGCTGATGAGCTCGAGTCCCGCGGCTTCCATGGCTGCCGCTCCTCCTTCTTCGCGATCCACGATCGTGATCACACGGTTCACGGTGTAACCGGCCTCGCGCAATTGATTCACGGCTTTAAGGGATGAGCCCCCTGTCGTCACAACGTCTTCCAGCACCGTGATTAGAGCCCCGGATTGCGGCAGAGGCCCCTCAAGCCAGGCCCCTGTTCCATGGCCTTTTGCTTCTTTACGCACGATCAATGCGTCCAGGTCGTGCTGGGCTAAGGAGGCAGCCATGGCCACTCCGCTCACGAGAGGGTCAGCGCCAAGGGTGAGGCCAGCCACGGCAACGGATTGTTCCTCCACGTGGCTCAGCATTGCCGTGCTGATTAGGACTAGGCCAACACCACTGAGGCTGACCGGCTTGCAATTGACGTAGTGCTCACTTTGGCGTCCAGAGGCCAGAGTGAAATGGCCACGCTTGTAGGCAGATGTTGCCAAGCGCCGCATCAAGCCGCTGCGCTGCTCCTCGGTGAGTCCGGGCGAGGTGGGCATGGGACTGGCCAGTAGTCACAGATGTCCTTAGTTTGCGTTGAGAAGGGACAGATGTTTGTGCCGCTGGCTATGAGCAAGTTTTCAGCGTTGCTGACGGCCTTCATGGCCACGGCAATTTCAGAGATGGCGCTTTCCCAGATGGCTGCCCCTGTCATGGCTGGTCCCGTGGTGTGTACCACCACCCTTGAAGCGTCGGATTCTTCTGCAGGCTCTGCGTTGGTGCCTGTGGAAGTCACAACCTGTGGTTCCACGGAAAGCACATCCGCATTGCTCAATCGGCGGATGTACACCTGGACAGCGCCCTTTGTCCGGGGGATTGATCTGACCCACCAAATCACCGACCTGTTGGGAATTGCGGTGGCTGGCACAAGCGGAAACCAGCTGATGGGATTGGGTTTCCCTGACCAAACGATTGTTTGGGATGCTGTCGCGATTGAGAACACCGTTGGGGCATTGATCGAAGAGCAGAGCCCCCCCAACGCATGGCGAACCCAAGACCTTTCCAATGGGTTTGGCTCCAGCCTTTCGATGGAGCAGGGGCAACCTCCGTCACAAGCAAAGATGCCATTGGTGAGACCCTTGTGGTAACACTCCTGGAAGGGGGGTCTAGCAATCTGGTGAATGCAGCGAACTCATAATTCGCCTAAGGCGGGTTCGATCCCCGCGACCCCCATTCACGTCATTTGATGCGGCTTTTTTTACTAGCTGTTTTGTTGCTTCTGCCGGCATTCTTTGCTGCGGCTGAAGTCTCGTTGTTGCGCCTACGGCCCAGTCGGGTCGAGTTGCTGGTTGAAGAAGGCCATGCTGGAGCCCAGGCAATCCAGCGATTGCAGAGAAGGCTGCGGCGGGCGCTCATGGTGTCTCAGCTTGGAGCCACCATGGCCTTGGTCTCCCTTGGCTGGGCTGGTCGTGGTTTGGGTGGCCGTCTTTGGTCCGATGGGTCGCTCGGTGTGGCCTGGAGGGACGCCGCGTTGTTTGTGGTGCTCGTGTTGCTGGCCACTTTCCTGGGGGGATTGTTACCGAAAGCGTGGGTGCTGAATCGGCCTGAAAAAGCGGCTTTGCGTCTGGCGCCGTTGCTCGAGGTGGTGATGCGCTGTCTGTCGCCGTTGCTCAATCTGCTTGAGGCGTTTGCTGGTTTATTAATGCGGCTTCTCGGGCTAGCGCCCCAATGGGATGTTTTGGTGCCAGCTCTCTCTGCTGGTGAGCTCGAAACCTTGGTCGAGTCAGGTCGGGTTACGGGGTTGTATCCGGATGAGCGCAACATCCTTGAAGGGGTGTTTGCTCTAAGGGACACTCAGGTGAGAGAGGTAATGGTGCCGCGTTCCGGAATGGTGACGCTGCCCGCCAAAGTTTGCTTTGCCGAGTTGATGGAGGCGGTGCACCACACTCGCCACGCCCGTTTCCCAGTCATCGGTGAATCCCTCGATGATGTGCGCGGGGTGCTGGATTTACGCCAGATGGCTGAACCGATTGCCCGCGGACAGTTGGTGTCTAATTCGCCCTTGGAGCCCTATCTCCAGCCGGCGGTGCGGGTTTTGGAAACCTCCACACTGGCCGAATTGCTTCCGATGATTCGCAGCGGTCAGCCCCTGCTTTTGGTGGTGGATGAGCATGGCGGTACGGAGGGACTTGTCACTGCCGCTGACCTCACGGGGGAAATTGTGGGTGACGACGTTCAAGACGAAACCACTGAACCGGAATTACAGGCTGAAGACGATCGACCTGGTTCCTGGCTGGTGGCCGGAGAACTTGAGATTTTTGAGTTGAATCGTCAGCTCGACTTAGACCTGCCAGAAGCGGATGACCATCACACACTGGCGGGCTTTTTGTTGGAACGGCTCCAGCACATTCCTGCACCAGGAGAAGCCTTGAGTTTCCATGGTTTGCAGTTTGAGATCACCGTGATGGCTGGACCGCGTATTGATCGGGTTCGACTGATTCTGCCGACCTCGGACGAGGTTTCCGACTGAAGGCCGATAGTCTTCCCACATCTCTTTTGGCTAGCCGATGTCTGCCGACCCCATCGTTCCGGTAAAGGTCGGGGTGATCGGCATTGGCAACATGGGCTGGCATCACGCCAGGGTTCTCAGCCTTCTTCGCGACGCTGATCTCATTGGTGTGGCCGATCCAGACCCTGAACGTGGCCACATGGCCACCGAACAATTCGGTTGCCGGTGGTTTGCGGACTACCGCGAAATGTTGTCTGAGGTTGAAGCGGTCTGCATTGCCGTTCCGACGTTGCTGCATCACCCGGTCGGTTTGGCCTGTCTTCAAGCTGGGTTGCACGTTTTGATCGAAAAACCGATCGCCGCCAGCCAAGACGAAGCAACAGCTCTAATCAATGCGGCCCATCAGGCCCATCGCCTCCTCCAGGTGGGGCATATCGAACGGTTTAATCCCGCTTTTCGAGAACTCATCAAGGTGGTTGCGAATGAAGAGGTCGTGGTGTTGGAAGGCCGTCGTCATAGCCCCCACTCCGATCGGGCGAACGATGTGTCGGTTGTGCTGGATTTGATGATCCACGACATTGATTTGGTCTTGGAGCTGGCCCAAGCCCCGGTGGTGCGCTTAGCGGCCGCTGGAGGTCGTAGCGCAGAAGGGCCCATCGATTACGTGAATGCCACGCTTGGTTTTGAGAACGGGGTTGTGGCAAGCCTGACGGCAAGCAAGATGAGCCATCGCAAGATTCGCAGCCTGAGTGCGCATTGCCGTTCCAGCTTGGTCGAAACGGATTTCCTTAATCACACCCTGCATATTCACCGGCGTGCCCATGAGTGGGTGTCTGCCGATCACGGAGAGCTGCTCTATCGAAACGATGGGTTCATTGAAGAGGTCAGCACCACCTCAATCGAACCCTTGTACGCGGAACTGGAACATTTCCTGCAATGCGTGCGAGGGCGGGAGACGCCTGCGGTGGATGGTCTCCAGGCCTCAAGAGCTCTCAAGCTGGCTGATTTGATCGAGCAGGCTGTTGAACATCCCGACTCTGGGCATCCGCTCAGTGCACCGATCTAAGGCGCGCTTGAGGCGCCCTGGCTCACATCACACCAGGCGGTTTTGCTCGGCCAACTCTCTTAGGGCAATCATCTGCCAGCGCCGACAATCCCCGGGAGAGGCCAGGTAGAACTGCCCCCACGCATGGGCTTTGTGCTTCGGGTATTCGTTTAATTCCATCGATGGGTGGGTGTGTTGCCATCCAACCCGCACTGCATGGCCGATCACCACATCGAGTGCAAGATCATCGTCAAAGCGCACATCGGCGTTGGTCTCAACAAAGGCCATCAGCGACAGCAAACATTCACAACACAACTGCCGGTATTCCGGGGCTTCGATTCGGCTCAAGAGATGGTCGACCAGGGTTGCGAAATTACGTTCACCTGGTGTTTTTTCAAGGACAAGACGGCTATTCAGTCGGTTGCGGCGTTCCAATTTGTCTCCGATCACGAGGCCGCGGCAGTGCTGCAACAAGGACCAAATCCCCGCATAGAAATCGCGCGGCACTTTCTGGAGTGAACCAAGGCGAATTCTGTGTTGCAGCCAATCTCCGTTGCCGGGACTGCGTTCCAGGGGATCGGGAACGGTCCACTGCACACGCCCGCTCACATGCAGCTGCTCAGTGCGTTGTAGAGCGGCTTTGGCATGCTCCACATCGGTGAGTACAGCGCGAAGACGGCTGCGAATCTTGTGAGGAGGTTCGCAGCAGAGGATCTCAAAAGCCTCGTCCTGACTCAGGCTTTGTTCCCCTGCCAGTTCGGATGTGAGTAGTAACAGGAGTTGCCCTAGTTGCAGGGTGAGGCTGCCGTCGAGCAGCGTTGGCTCACGTCGGGCAATGCTGTCAAGAGCGAGCAATAGCTCCTGCTCCAACATGCGCTCGCGGGCATCAATGCCGCTGGTGCGTTCGATCCGTTCGGCGATTGCGGTGCTGTCTTGCGGCTGGCTTAAACGGGACTGACCTGTGTAATTGCGGCCAACCACCACCTGTTTTTGGCGAACCAGCAAATCGGTGAGGGCATCGTCTAACTGGGGATGGACCATGCCCATAGCGCCCGCACAACGACGCACCACATTCCAGTCTTGGCAGCGCAAACCGTGTTGATACACCTCCGCCAAGAGCTGTCGTAACTCGATCGGGCGCTGTCCAGGACTGAGCTGAAGTTGTTGTGAGCCCAGACGGCGTTGGAGAAGTTCCAACACCTCCGCTTGTTCATGCAACAAAGAACTGCTCCGTAGCCGCTGCGTGAGCTGCTCAATCGAGGTGTCATCAAGTTCTTGCTCTTCTGCTGCGGTGAGGTCGCGAAGGTCCGTGGCATCGCGGAGCACGATCTCCGGTGTGGAGTTTGTTCCGTTGAGGGGCGCTTGGTTGTTCGGTAGGTCGACCCATTGCCCCTGTGCTGCAAGGTGGCTGAGCCGATCGCATTGAACCGAGATTGCTTCGAGGGAGCCGCTCTCGAGCCTGCGAATGAGTTGGAGGTAGATCTCAGGATCTTGTTGAAAAAGTGCGCTGTTGATTGGAATCACAAGCAAAGGCAGTCCGCTCCCTCTCCAGTGGCGTTGCAGTAGGTGCAGTTCATCGACAACGCTGTCGAGCAGTTGTTGCGTGTCATCCGCGAGGTAGGTGTTGCTGTCTTCTAAGACGGTCGGGATGAACACAACTTGTTGGCCGTTCTGTCGGTAAAAACGAGCCGTCTCTTCGGTTTCAACCCGATGGCCTGGGCGGCCGCTGAGGCCGAGGCGTGGGTTGTTGCCGGCTGATTTCAGGTGGTTTTTGAGGGCGGAGGAGGGTTGAACCTTGATTGTGTTTTCTGCATCGATTGGGCAGCCAGCGGCGATCAGAGCCTTCCGTACTGCTTCTGTTTCAGGGGCAATGGCGACCAGTACTGAGTCCGCTCCGAGCGCTGCGGGTGTGCGCCGGTTGCAGGGATCAATATCAGCGGGAGTGATCAGTTGCTCCAGCAGCATTTCTCCCAGCCAGGCCAAGCTCTGAGTCCAGATCAATGGAAGGTTGGTGTTGGCGATACGGCGTTGGCTGCCAGGGCTGCGACGCTCGTCGTCGATGCCGCTCCTCTCCACCAGATAAAGCTCGGGATACAGCGCGTCCCCGTTCTGCTGAACGGCGAGCTTTTTTAATTTGGTGTGCCAGCTTCGGGCCTCGTCCCAACGCTCTTCACAGCAGGCGGTGACGAGTTCGAAGGCCAGAAACAGGGGCCATTCCGATTCGATCCCTTCGAACTCGGACAGCTCTTCCGGTTCGTAGTGCAGTCGGCTCTCGTCCTCCACGACGGTTTGATGCCCGTCTCTGAGAAAGCGTTTGTAGCCGTAATGGCCCCCCAGTTCCCGTCGGATCCGCCGCAGGGTTCGGTCCACCAGGTCGACGTCCTCCACGGCCCATGCCGGATAGCCCACCACCGACAAGCAGGCGCTATCCGCTTCTTTGCTGGCGGATTCCCTGGGCAGCAAGCCCACCAAGGCCCGCCTTAGCCGCACGATCGCCCCTTGAGGAATGATGACGCGGCAGGTCCCATCTCCATGGGTTCCATAAAGATCGAGCCCATCCAGCGCCTCCAGAGCTGCTTTGGCCATGCCAATTGAGCTGGCATTGCGCTCTGGACAGCCATGGTTGCCTTTATCACCCCGTTCCCAGATTCCGTAATCGGGTATGCGGTAAGCCCTAGCGATGTAGTGGATCAAATTCTGGATGAAGTCGGCTTCGTCCCGACTCCGGATCACGGCACATCCGCCTCGAGTCAGCTGACCAATCTGGAGAAGAAATAATGAAGTGGCATCAAGCTGAAGGTGACCCCAAGCGTGGTCTGCAACGACGGGGTCCCCCGAGCTTCCGTCGTATTTCGCATGGAGGGCATCCAGCGGATCAAGACTGCTTTTAAAGCGTTCAACTTTGTTCGCTTGGCGCAGCATGGAGCGCAACAGGCCGCGCATGAGCGCAACCACGCGTTGCTCCAATTCCCAGGCTCTGGGGCTGCTGTTCCCATCACGCCGACGATGGGCCAGGGTGAGCCCCCAGACGCATTGGATGGAATAAACACAGTCGCGAACCCAGGCATCTCCGTAGTTGCCATGAATCGTGTGCGCTGTGCTGGCAGGTAGTAAGCCACTAATGGGATCCTGACGTCCAAGGACCACCCTCTCGATGGCTCGATCAAGTCGTTCAAGAACGTCATCACGACGCTTGTCGTCTTGTGGGAGTTCCGTCTTGGACACAACCATGTCTGGCTCGATCACCACTACTAAATTCTCCAACGCGGACGGATGACCATGGATTCAGTCACGACAAGTCCTTATGACTACCGGCGCTGCCATGTTCTTGGTGTGCCAGTGGATGCTTGCCGCGATGTACGAGCTACTGCGTTGGGCCTCCATGCCAATGGAGGTGGCCGCATTGTCACGCTCAATGCGGAGATGACGATGGCAGCAAGGGACGATGCCCAGCTTGGTGCTGCAATCCAGACCGCTCAACTCGTGATTCCTGATGGGGCAGGCGTCGTTTGGGCTCTCTCCAAACAAGGGGTGCGTGTGGTGAAGAGTGCAGGGATCGAAATGGCGTGGACCCTGTTGACCTATGCGGCCTCCCACGACTGGAGCGTTGCCTTGATCGGGGCATCCCCGACCGTGATGGATTCACTAAGGACAACGCTGCCTCAGCAGCTTCCCGGACTCAACCTGGTTCTCACCGTCGATGGGTATCAACCGGATGAGGCTTGGCCTGGCTTGGAATCAGAGCTGAAAGCACTTCAACCCGATTTGGTCTTAATTGCGCTGGGGATTCCTCGCCAAGAAACCTGGTCACAACGGGTCCAGCAAGGACAATCCGGGTTGTGGATGGGAGTCGGCGGAAGTTTTGATGTATGGGCCGGTGCCAAAAAAAGAGCACCCAACTGGATGTGTCGGATGCAAATCGAGTGGCTTTATCGACTGGTTCAAGAACCAAGCCGCTGGAGACGCATGTTGGCTTTACCGGCCTTCGTTTGGCAGGTCGTCAAAGCTGGCTGAAGAATCAGCGGAAACCGACGGATGCTTGCCAGACAAAGGCAAGTAGGAGGAAAAACACCGGGATCAAGGGAAGGATGTCGATCAGCGGTGAAAAGGCTTGATAAGCCTCGGGCAGCTGAGCCATCAAATCGAGGGTAAAGGCGGCCATCCCTAGCGTTAAAAAGGCATTGAGTTTGGACGCTACCACGTGTGATGGGCTGGTGAGTCCTCTTGCCAGGGAGCGAAATCCTCTGAAAAACAGCCGTCTTGGATGGCTTGTGCCATGGCATTGGTGAAACGCACCAAATGCGTGATGTTGTGCAGGCTTAGCAGGGTGAGGCCCAAGAGCTCGTCGCTGCGAATCAGGTGGTGGATGTAAGCGCGGCTATGGCCTGTGCAGGCCAAGCAAGAGCAGCTGGGATCAAGCGGTGTGTGGTCATGCCTGAATCGGGCATTGCGCAGGTTCCAGCGTTCTCCACCCACCAGTGCCGTGCCATGGCGGCCAAGGCGTGTGGGGAGCACACAATCGAATAAGTCGATGCCGTTGGCTACGGCTACGGCCATCTCAGGCAAGGTGCCAATCCCCATGAGATACCGAGGCCGATCCAGCGGGAGCAGCGGACTGATGTCGCGCACAATTCGATGCATATCGTCTGTCGGTTCGCCCACGCTGACGCCACCGATCGCGATGCCGGGGAGGTCGAATGCGGCAACGGCTCGCGCGCTTTCTCGACGAAGGTGCGGAAAGCAGCCTCCCTGAACGATGCCGAACAGGGCTTGGTCGGGTCGGGTATGGGCTTCAACACAACGTTCAAGCCAGGCATGGGTGCGTCGACAGGCATCTTGGACATCGTTTTCCGTTGCCGGATAGGGCGGACATTGGTCAAAAGCCATAGCCACATCAGCCCCAAGGGCCATTTGGATGGTGGTGGCGTGCTCTGGCGTCATGTCGATGGTGCGCCCATCCCGCGGGTTGCGAAACACCACCCCTCGCTCATCAATTTTGTTCAGATTCCCGAGGCTAAAAACTTGGAATCCGCCTGAGTCGGTGAGCATTGGTCCATCCCACCCCATAAACCGGTGCAGGCCTCCAGCCTCAGCGACGACCTCTTCGCCTGGCTGAAGATGAAGGTGATAGGTGTTGGACAGCACCATCTGGGCTCCCGTGTGGGCGAGTTGCTCGGTGCTGATCCCCTTCACAGTGGCCAGGGTGCCGACAGGCATGAACCGCGGGGTCTGCACCGGTCCATGCGGTGTGTGAAAGCATCCGCAGCGAGCCTTTGTATGGGGGCACTGGGCACTGATTTCGAAGTTGAACACGGCGGTTATCGGTTATCCCGCTTTTGCTGAACCTAGGGTTCAGCCGATCCAGGCTTGCCGATCGAGAACATGACTGAACGGTGGGTTTGCTGTTCTCAACGGAGCGGCTGATTACATTTTTCGAAGTCGCATGAAGGCTGGGATCGTCAGGTTTCTTTTCCCTTGGTTGTCTGACTTGGCGGGGGCGTGGATTTTTTATTCGGTGTTGCCGGCCTGGCCTTGGCCTAAGCCCCGTTTTCAACGCATTGCCCGTTTTGCTCCATGGATCGGACTGTGGATTGGAGTGCTTCAGGCCTTGCTGTGGTGGGTCTTGCGCGAACTTGGTTGGGGGGAGCTCGCCTTAGCGCCACTTGTGATCGCAGTCGGCATCAGGCTTGGTGGCGGTCTGCATCACGACGGGTTGATGGATTCCGCTGATGGCTTGGCTGCTGGCGCTGCGAGACGCCTTGAGGCGATGGAAGACAGCCGGGTCGGGGCGAGTGGTGTGTTGGCTTTGGCTGTTGTGCTGTTGCTTCAGGTCGCTGCGTTGCTTCAGCTCCAGGAGCAAGCCCCTTTGGCTTTGATCCTGGCTGGGTTTTGGGGGCGTGTGTCGCCTCTATGGGCGATGACCCGATTCGACTATCTCCGTTTTGATGGCACCGCGGGTTTTCATCGCCGTCATGGACAACCTTGGTGGGATGTGGTGCCAACGCTGTTGGCTTGTTTGGCATTCGTTCCTTTCGTTGACCCCCTGCCCCTGCTGATCGGTGCCCCGGTGGCAGTTGGTGTCGCCGAGCGTTTGGGGCGTCGTCTTGGCGGCCACACCGGCGATAGCTATGGCGCTGTGGTGGTGCTAACCGAGGCGATCACTCTGCTGCTGCTGGCAGGGCTGGCTGCGGCCAACTGAGTTGAAATGCATTGCCTTGTGGCGGCAGGTTGGTCTGAAGCCGCCATGGCTCAACGCTCAAAGTGAGAAGGCCACCATTGCGCTCGGCCAAGGCTCGGGCCAGGGCTAAGCCAAGGCCGGTGCCAGGGCGATCGCGGCTGGTGGTGCCCCGTTCGCCGCGTTGGAAAATCAGCTCTCGTTCTTCGCTTGAAATCGGAGGACCGTTATCCCAAACGCAGAGACCATCGGGTAGCAACGCGAGGCCAATGGCACGTCCTGCAGGGCTGTAGCGGAAGGCGTTTTCGAGCAAATTGGCAACGATCTCAGCTGTGCTTCCATCGCCAGCGGGGCGGGTGCTCCATGCCGGCCACTGCGAAGGACCATGCCAGGGTCGGCCCTGAAGGCTGGCCGTTGCCTTTGCGCGCTCGACCAGGGGAAGCAGGAGTTCTTTAAGACTTTCACTCTTTGGAGCGGCGCCAGGAGGGAGCAAGTAGGCCGTTGAAGTGTCAGGACCATTCGGAAGGCTTTGTTGCCCAAGGTTTTCGATCGCATCGATGTAACGCCCCAGTTGATCCTGCTCCGTCAGGATTCCGTCGATGAGAGAGATGTGGGCGCTATCGGGTTCCAAGCGGCGCATCATCAGCTGGGCGTAGGTGCGCAGTGCCGCTAGGGGGTTGCGGAGCTGGTGCACCAGGGTTTTGAGTTGATTGCGTTGCTGGTGGAGCTCCTCCTGCAGCTGCAGGCACTCCAGATCGCGTCCGAGGGCATGGCTGATCGCAAGAGCGCATCGGCGCATCTCCTCTTCGAGATCCGCAGTCCAGTTGAGGCCTGGCGCGAGTTCGGCGCGAAGGGCACCAAGAATCAATCCAGCATCCTGAAGCGGGTACCAGCGGCGCTCTTCACTGGCTTGCCTGAGTTCCGGATCCACATCCGCTGCCGGCAAGGTGCGGCTCGATGACGACCACTGCTTGATCAAGATCAGCGGTGGACCCGACTGCTCCGGTGGAGCGCTCAAGTACAGCCCGAGGTGGGTGAATCCCATCAGCGACACCACAGGATTCAGCTGCTGGTCTGCGAAGTCGAGGAACCGATCAGTTAGCTGCATGGGGCTTGGACGGTGAAATAGATCAGCTCCATCGCGCTGACCGGCTTGATAAATATGAAAAAAGTCTTAAGATCTGATTATCGATCGAGGCGCCGCTCGTCAAGAGTGAATGCCCGCCAACGCGCATAAAAGTTGCATTCTTGATGCAATCGCGGCTACAGCAGAGAGAGATGAGTTCTCCGCTGGATATCCACTTTGGCATTGCCGAGGTGTTGGTGTCTTTTTGGACGGTTGGGGTATTGCCTCTCTGTCCGAATGCGGTCCACCCCCAGTGTCTGACGTTTTCCGTCGACCCACTTGCGGCGAACAGTCTGAAACGGTGATTCCACTTTTTCGATTTCCGTCTGCCTTTGCGTCCATCCCTAGTTCTTTCTCCTCAAGGGGATTTCTCGATGTCCAAGAAAAGAAAGCGTATTAGCCGTCGCAGGCTTGCTGGACAACGCGTTCTTGCGCATGTCCAGACGCATCATTTAGAGACTGGCGAATACAAACCTGTTACGGCCGCACGTCGTTATATCGCTGAGGGTTGTCTTGTTCCTCCCGCGTTACTGAATGTGCGCCGCAATGAGCACACCACTGATCGTTTTTTCTGGGGCGAGAAGGGATTATTCAGTGCTCAGTACGCAGAAGAGAATCACTTTCTCTTCCCGTCTTTGCGCATCATCGTGGATTCTATTGGCGAAGATACGCTGTTTGAGGGTCTCGATCTCACGTCCGATGATTGGGAGGAAATGGAAGAGTACGAATACGCCTTCGTTTAATTAAGGCGATTTCAACATTTTTTGAAGTGTTTCATTTAACGGCTGCATCATCTCGATTGGGATGGTGTGGCCGTTTTTGAATAGGACACCTTGATAGCGCTCAGGATTAAGCAGGGTCTTGATCCTGTCGAGTGCATCGGGCGGCACGATCTCATCTGCACTCCCGTGCATGGCGAGAACAGGGGGATGGTCGAGTGGTGGTTGCCAATTCGGATGGGGGTAGCCGCTGCAACTGATCACACCGGCGAGAGGAAGGCTGCAGCCGCAGCTGAGAGCCATCGCTCCACCTTGGGAAAAGCCAAACAAAACGGTGCGTTCAAGGGGGATTCCATCGTTTGAGAGCTCGAGTAAGCGTGTCGTGAGCCGTTGAACGGCGTTGGGGACGGCTTCCCAGTCCGACGGAAAGAGTCCGTACCACTGGCGTCCGCCTGGTTGTGGGTGTGGTTCTGGTGCTTCGAGGCAAACAACATCCAGCGGTTCTGGGTGTTGGGCTGCCAATTGCTCGCCTAGGGGTTTTAGGTCAGCTGCTGTTGCGCCCCATCCATGAAGCAGCACAAGGCGTTGAGGCATCCGGATGTTTGATCAACTCATGCGTAGGTTGGCTCAAGACTTAGTCATGCCGCCTGATGGCTCCTGTCGCTCTGCTGAGTGTGTCCGACAAATCAGGGCTTGTGCCCTTGGCCGAAGCTCTCCATCGAATCCATGGCTATCAATTGCTCTCGAGTGGAGGCACCGCCAAGGTGCTCGAGCAGGCTGGTCTTCCGGTGACTCGCGTCTCCGAGTACACCGGAGCCCCTGAGATCCTGGGTGGCCGCGTCAAAACGCTGCATCCCCGTGTTCACGGTGGAATTTTGGCCAAGCGTGGTGATGCGGCCCATCAAGAAGATCTTGAACAACAGCAGATCAACTTGATTGATGTCGTGGTCGTGAATCTGTATCCCTTTCGGGAAACGGTGGCCAAGCCAGATGTCACTTGGGATCAAGCGATCGAGAATATTGATATTGGCGGGCCGACGATGGTGCGTTCGGCTGCGAAAAACCATGCAGATGTTGCTGTTCTCACCAGCCCTGATCAGTACGACCGTTTGCTCGAAGCGATGGCCCAGGCCGGTGGTGAGGTTCCGGCTGCGTTACGCCGTCAGCTTGCCCTTGAAGCCTTTCAACACACTTCGGCTTACGACACCGCCATTAGCCGCTGGATGGACCAGGCGGTTGCTGGGGAAGCATCACCTTGGCTTGAGGCTGTTCCTCTACGTCAAACCCTGCGTTATGGCGAGAACCCACATCAGCAAGCTCGCTGGTTTAGCCATGCCCAGCAGGGTTGGGGCGGTGCGATTCAGCTGCAAGGCAAAGAACTGAGCACAAATAATCTGTTGGATCTCGAAGCGGCTCTTGCCATGGTGCGGGAGTTTGGTTATTCCCCTGATGGCGCTGCGCCTGCTGTCCAGCCTGCTGCGGTGGTTGTGAAACACACCAACCCTTGTGGTGTTGCCATCGGCTCGGATGTATCGACCGCCCTCACAAGGGCCTTGGACGCAGATCGCGTCAGTGCCTTTGGGGGAATCGTCGCCATCAATGGTGAGGTCACTGCCGCAGCGGCGGCGGAATTGAAAAGCCTGTTTTTGGAATGCGTTGTGGCGCCAAGCTTTTCTCCAGAAGCGAGAGAGATCCTGTCGGCTAAAGCCAATCTGCGTTTATTGGAGCTCCAGGCTGCAGCGATTGATGCGGCGGGTCCAGACCACGTCCGCAGCATTCTTGGTGGATTGCTGGTTCAGGACCTGGACGACCAGGCGATTACCCCAAACGACTGGACTGTGGCGAGTCAAAGGCCTCCCTCTCCTCAAGAACAGCAGGATTTGGAGTTTGCATGGAGATTGGTTCGTCATGTGCGCTCCAACGCCATCGTGGTCGCTTCCAAGGGGCAGAGCTTGGGGATTGGTGCTGGTCAGATGAATCGGGTTGGTTCGGCTCGACTCGCTCTTGATGCGGCTGGGGATCAAGCCACTGGGGCTGTGTTGGCCAGTGATGGATTCTTCCCGTTTGACGACACCGTTCGCTTAGCAGCGAGCCATGGAATCACGGCTGTGATTCATCCAGGTGGCAGCTTGCGCGATGCGGATTCGATCAAGGCCTGTGACGAACTAGGGCTCGCAATGCTGTTAACAGGCCGTCGACACTTCCTTCATTGAGATGTGGGGTCCCATGGACCCCTAGCCTCGCGGCAGAGCCGTTACACCTTCAATGCTGGCCACCCTTCCTTTCACGCTGAATTTTGCCCACCCGTTGATGGAGTGGAGTTTGTTGGCAACCGGTGGTTGGGCGCTTTATCTCGGCATCAAGGTCAAGAGAACTCGGACTGGAACTCCAGAGCAACGCAAGCTTCTGGTGCCTAAAAAGTTTGCTCAGCGCCATTACCTCTGGGGAAGCATTTTGTTGGCGTTAATGACGCTCGGAACTTTGGGTGGCATGGCGGTCACCTACCTCAACAACGACAAATTATTTGTCGGCCCTCATCTCCTGGTCGGCTTGGGGATGACAGGAATGCTGGCGGTAGCGGCTTCGCTTTCCCCCCTGATGCAGCGGGGAAATGTGATTGCTCGCAAGGTCCACGTCGGCCTGAACATGGGAATGCTCACCCTGTTTCTTTGGCAGGCCTTCAGTGGCATGGAGATCGTCAACAAGATTTGGACGAGCCGTTAAACAACCGTTCCCTTGGTTGAGTCCCCTTTGTAGTTAGAAGGCTGCTCGTCGTCGAGGCGGGCAGTTCAAGTCATAGGAAGCGTGGAAGTCTTCTTGCACTTTCCAGGTCAGCCGTCGCGAGAT
>ERZ891134.819-NODE-819-length-23679-cov-8.792245_pt1 | contig 23679 bp, 7 predicted proteins | sample MGYA00520888_ERZ891134 | MGnify/ENA primary metagenome ERZ891134 (study PRJEB32303, sample SAMEA104408692) | aquatic metagenome | biome: Brackish water; feature: Coastal; material: water | place: Baltic Sea | collected 2014-10-23 | depth 10 m ... | reverse complement strand
GTATCAGTCCAGACGGGGACCCCAGCAGCAGTAACTGTCAGGATCTGGAATGATGTGGCAACGTCAGGACCAACTCCTGGATTTGCCATATTTGCAGCAGCGGTTTCTAACAATTCACTAGCACCGTTTCCGTAAAGAATACCTTTGCTATTGAATTCAGATCTTCCAGTACCACCATATTTAGTAGAAAGATCAACATCTAATTCAAGATCGCCAATAACAACTGTACCTCTAGTAACAGAGACAGAAGTTACACGTACTTCTACATTATCTGCAGGAGTGTTGCCACCAATATTAGCACCAGAAATGGTAAGTAAGTCACCTTCCTGATAATAAGAACCAGCAGACACTAATGAAACTGTATCTGGATCACCATTAACATCTCTAGTTAAAGTAATAGTAGCACCAGAACCACTGCCACCACTAGCAGCGACTGCAGTGTAGGTAGCGTTTGCTTCAGATGCTAAAGTAGTTCCGCTATTATAGTCAAGATCTCCTTTCTCAATATTAATACCACCAATAGAACCTACTGAATGGGTAAAAATGTTATTGGTATTAGTTGCATCCTCAATAAATGTAAATGCTCCAGTACCACCAGAAGAACCAGTTCTATCGTAACCAAAGAATCCAATCTTAGTTGTAGAACCATCAACGAAGGTATACGAAATACCACGATCCATACCATCATCACTACCTTGAGTAATGGTTACAGCATCTCCTTCTCCAATAGTTGAAGAAGTGCCTGAATTTAAAATAATAAGAGTATTAATAAATACCGTGGTTGTTGAAGGTGCAGGATCAATCTCTACAGATTGAGGACTTCCAGAATTACCATCAGTAAGTTGATAATCAATGTAGTACTGAGATTCTCTCAATGATACATTTGCATCTAATTGAACTGCAACAGTTGTACCAGATTGTGAAATAAACGTACCAATACGCTCATAATTTGCACCATCATATGTAAAGATTGCAGCACCAACTGAGGGTGTAGAAGTAAATCCAGAAGCAGTGCTAAATGTTACGGAAATAGAATTAATAGTTCTACCACCAGCACCAATACCAGTACCAGAAACAGTAGATCCAATTACCAGACCAGATGGATTATCAATAGAAAGAGAAGTTGAACCTGCAAGTGCCTCACTCTTAAGAGTTTTTTCACTTACATCATCTCCAAGATTAAATACAGGATCATTGACCGTCATCTGGGTCGAGTTTACTGTCGTGGTTGTACCTGCAACTTGAAGGTTTCCACGAATTATAAGATCACCAGCAGCATCTCCATTTCTAGGATCTGGGTCAAGAATAATTTGACTTCCAGCATTAGTTGAAATGGTATTACCATCCAAACGAATGTTATCCAGATTTAATTGACCTGTCTGGTTAATAATACCAGTAATTGTTTGGGTTCCATTAAAAGTAACCCCAGCATTAAAAGTTGTTTCGGAATTAACAGTTAAGATATCTGTGTTAGCAGTACCTAAAGTTACATCATCATCAACCTTTAAGTTGTCGATCCATGCAGTACCACCAACACCTAGACCGCCGTCAATGACTACAGCACCAGTTGATACGCCAGAGGATATGGTAGTGTCTGCAAACTTAACGGCAACACCATTATCGTATTGCCAATTTGCACCTTCTACTCTAATAGAATCTAGAATAGTTTCATCATAACGAATACTACCATCACCATCAGTACCAAACTGAAGTTTAAGGTCATCATCTAAACGAAACTCAGGTACGTTTGCACCAACACGATCTAAGCGAAGAACGTTTGCTACTTCATCAAATTTAAACTCAATATCTCCAGTAGTACCAAATTCAAGTTCCTGACTATCCTCTACGACAAGTTTACCCGTGCCGTTTGCCCTGAAGATCAGATCAGTATCTGTCGTATCAGTTTCAATGACATTTGCATCAAGATTAATATCGTCTATTCTGAATCGATCAATTTTAGAATTATTATCTACAATAATTCCTGAATCTGCAGTCAACGTACCATGTACGTGATCTAGCATATCGGTGAAATACTTACCACCGATGATTTGAACTGCTGTGTTATTGTCTCCGACGAAAACTCTATCACCACGGTTGACTTGTGTACCAGCACCAACCGTAAGGGCAAGTTCGCCAAATTCTAGTGAAGAAGGTACAACTGTGCCTGTACTTCTTTTAATTAGGATGGTTGATGCCATCAGAATGATCCTCCGTTTACTGTTACGTTATTTAATATGTTTGTTGTTTGAAACTTTTCTGTTGCTGCATTATATACCATAACATACCCTTCACCTAGTCCCACAGTATTGGTGTCAACATCTGCAAGATTTTGGATTGTCGCAGCACCTCCAACAGCAACTCTAGAAACTTGCGGAAAACTTTGTTCTCCGAATCTTACTCTAGCCATTTAAATAGTTACTCCTTCTACTACTGTTAATACACCTTCTAAGACGCGAGATTTGACACCTACACCAGAAGTTAAAACCACGTCATATACATATTTGCCAGGATGCATTGCTGCAGTCACTGCATTTGATAATGAAAGTGTTACTGCTCCTACAGATGCAGGAGGGGTTATTTCAACTACAATTGTAGTTGATGTTGAACTTTCATAATGCTTCTTAATTAAAGATGCCCCACTATATCCAGTCAAGTCAAAACTTGACCCGTTATCATTCGACACAAAAAATGTGGTTTCAAAATCAGCGCCTTGATATACAATTAGGTTAGTTACCGCAGATAACATTACTGTGTTCCTACTTCATCAAGTATTTATACCACTTACTAGTTTAAGTAATAGGTCTTTAATTTCTGAGACATCTTTTTTTAATTTTTCAATTTCTACATAAGTAGAATTTAATTTATCTTCATCTGATTGCATCTTATTTCTAGTTGCAATATATTTTTCATACTCTGTTTGATTTACATTAATAATTGCATTAGTTTTAGGGTCTCTAGCAAAATTGCTATGACCCTCAACTGGTATCAGGCTAGTGCTATACATCTTAAATCTTTAATAATTGGAACATCGCAGGCATTATTAGATCTCATTCTAATCTTGATTGAATACTGAGTGAAAGTATTATTACCAGTCAAACTAGTTTCATATTCATAGTCAGCAAAATCAACTTCGGATTTAGATTTGGCATAATCATCTCCAGGTACAATTTCATCCCATTCAATTTCATTTGGATTTTCTTCATCACCTGCCAGTAATTTAACATAAACATCAAAATTTGTGTTAGAATTATTAAATGCAGCAAGAATAATTTTTAACGAAGTACACTCTTGCTGTAAAGTAACAAGTTTAGTAATATAGATTGAAGAATTAAAATCGTTTTCTGGAGAAGTGCCAATATCATAAGTGTTGCTTAGATTATCTGCAAAAAATCCTTCTCGAACAGATCCATCAAAATTATCAATTCTATTATTTGTAGTTATTAAACTAATTCTATCTGTATCAATTACAGGACTTAAATTATCAACAGTACTACTTAATTTAATTCTAAAATCAAACGAATTAGCGTTAGACATTTGTCTCTCTTCATTAATGCTTGAAGCAATAACTTTTGGTTTATTTACGTAATTATTTTCATTAATACGAACTTGCTTAAAACCAGGATCTTTTCTGTAAGAACTTGTATACCAAGTTTGTACATCTGGAGTTGGTAAAGAATACTCACCATTTCCGACTGAAGTTCCTGAAGTTCCTTTAAATGTACTAACGACAGATGTTCCGGGAAGTTCTTTAAATGCAATTGTAGGCATAAATGATGTGTACTGTAAGTTAGTACTTGCAGTTGCTTCATCACCACCAAATGTTACATTTTCGTCATCAACATTTCTTCTATATGAATTAAAATCAAGTTGATAACTATCGAGTGTAATAAATTTTAAATTCTGGTGAACTTTGTTAATTAGCGTAAGTGGGATACCATTTTTAACGTATAATTCTACTTCCCACTCATCAGCACTTTTAAACCCATTTGAAGGTACATCATCTTCAGTAATTTTTTCAATTATATCAAGAGTAAAAGTGCCGGATATTACATTACCCACATTTGTAGGATCGTAAGAATAGACATATCCTCCAATAGAAATATAACCTGGATTTGCAGCACTTGGTGCTGCTCCAAGAATACCATTTCTAGTAGGATTGGAGGAAGAGTCAAAGATCATGTCTTGTGATCCTGAATTACCATTTGCATAGAATAGGTTTCTAACTGAATTTTCTCCGGTTAATGTAATTGCATTGGCAGATGATCCACTCCAATCAGCAGCAAGACGTGTTTCAATGCCACTAGAAATACCTTTAATTTCTACGAAAGAAGAATCGTCATGAAGACCATGATTTTTTTGATTAACTTTTAGATATCCACGTGCTGTGCCACTCTCATTAACAGTAAGTTCGATAGGATCTTCTCTAAGTTCTCTAAAGAAAAGATCTCCACTATTGTCATTGATAAACTCAATTGTTGGAGTTTCATTTGTTTTAAATTTACATCTAAAGATCTTGAACTTCATATCCTGATATTCAGCAGTAGTCCAAGTAGATGCATTTTGAGATTTAAACAGAACACCTGCATATGGTTGTTTAGAAATTCTTTCACCATTCAAATCATCTTTACCCATTTCTGACAACCAAACATTATATTCAACGGAAGATGTCAAGAGTACAAAGCAGTACTCTTTTCTTTCTGCCAAATATACTGGAGTTTCAAATGTAAACGTTGTATTTACAGTAGCATCATCAGATAAAGAAACATTAGAAGGATCTTTATTTTCTGTAGCAAGAACTGTTGGAGATGGATAACCATTCACCATTTCACGTATTTGCATCGTTACTGGAAGATTAGAATCTTTAGTTCTAAAATATACATCAATCTTTGAAATAAAACATCCACCTTGCTCTTCAACTAAGAATGATTGTGCGAGAGGGTCAAACCAACCACCTGCCCTAGTACTAGTTCTACTAGAAGAAATAATTCTACTATCAGTTACAACATCTCTAGTGATATCTGCATTTCTAACAAGAAGAGTATCTTGCTGTTTTGTAAGAATTGTTCCTCTTGCGCTGTAAGTATTTTCAGCAGAACTATCAACCACACCAGGAATCATAGAGTTGGTAGGACTATCTGTTAATCTAACTACAGAATCACCGGTTTTCCATCTAGGATTGCCTTGACCTGAGGGATCTGGAATAAAGATACTACAACGTACATTACCCTTCTCATCAGCAATTAAATGTTTTTTAGTAACCTTTGCTGTTGCGCCAGATTTGAGACCAATAACAACATCACCTTCAAGAAGGTAACCTCCTCTACTGGAACCTGCCAATTCTTGTAAAGATGAAATATTTAAATTTAGGAATGTAGATGACGCATTATATGACGTGATATTAATCTTATTTCCAGTATATGGATTAATTTCATAATCTTTATCTTTAATAGCACCAAAATTATTCGGTCTAGCAAGTTGAGCTCTAAATTTTCTACCTCTTCTTCTTCCTGCAAGTGCAATATCCTCTAAATTTTGGAATATTCCACTACGCATTTCAATTTCAATAATTTTTGGAGTAGTGTAGGTAGACATATTTCTACCCTCCATGAATGGATACAATCTTACGTTTGGTTTTAATCTATATCCAGTGATTGAGAAGTTTCTAGATCTCTTCCATCTGGAGAACGTAGTGTCTACGACTCTATCGCCAAGAACTCTTCTATCTTGTCTTGGTGTAACTCTCGTTCTAATTCCAGTTCTAGATTGAGCAGTTGTAGTAGAAGTACTAGTTCTAGTAACATTTCTAACCCATGGAGATTGATTTCTACTTTCCCTGCTAGTGCTAGATGAACTACTAGTGCTAGACCATTGAGTTCTCCATGCATTCCATTGTACTGGAGCAAATCCAGTATTTGGATCAGCACCCTGTTGCATTAATGTTGCTGTAAAATCACCTTCAACTGGGGTAATAGTTTCAGGTAATCTTTTCTCATCAATCCAGTCATCAGATGCTGGAAATATATTCATCAACCCTACCCAAGACACAACAGCAAATGGGTTTACATTTTCAGAAACTGCAGCATAAGGTTGTTCAACTAACAATTTGTCAGTATAATCAAGCATTAAGAGATCGCCCTTAATGTAGTTAGTTGGTTCTTCTTTATAAATTAAAGATACATTAGTTGTATAATGTTGAGGTCTAAGTTCACCATAAGCAGAATCAATAGCACAATTATAGTTTGGATGTTCTGGATCACCAATATCATGTGATGTAAAATTGTCAACAAGGAATCCATTTTTCAAACGGTTTAGTCCAGTTGCACTGTCGCGAATAAACATATTCGCAGTATCACTTTCAAGTAAACTTAATTGAGTGTAATATTCAACATTATCAATTCTATCTTCTAGTTTACCAATGTCTTTCATAGTGTAACGTCTATTAGTAGATCTTTTAAACGTTACTTTATCAAGATCTCTAACGTATGCAGGCATGGTAATCTGACCAACCTTCATTGCATTTGCTAAAGATTCTTCAGGTTCTTCTGGCACTAATGATGGAATTCCTTTCTTATTAATGAATTTACCATTTTTGTCCAGATAAAGATCATCAATTCTACCTAAGTAATATTCAATGTCTCCATCAGTAGTTCCCGATGGTGTAAGATATAAATTAAAATTATAGTTTCTATTTTCAAAATCTTCTAAGGTTGTAGATGTTGCAATTTGGGTGTCATCAATAGAATATGGACTAGTGTAAGATCCATCATTAGAAAGAATATTTGATTGATTGGTTCTCCAGTCAATCAAATTACTGAGATAAATTCTCTCACCTCTAACACGGTAGTCAGGAATATCTGTATATTCTGCATCATAATAAGAATTTACTGTATAGAATTTTCCAGGTACTTCATCTTTAAACCAATCAAATACAATCCATAGTGTTCCATTTACTTTACTTGCAGAAGATCTTTTCTTTAAATATGACCAATTAAATGACTGGGGACTTTGACCATCTATAAACTTATATCTTTTTTTAATATTAATGGCACCATTATTATCAACAGAATCAATTGTTCTATCAAGACCTGTTTCTTTTGATTTAATAACTTCGTCTACTACAAATCTAATTTTTCCGAGGTAAGTAAAATTGACAATAGTTCCGTTTTGCCTTAAAATACGTGCTTTAGCACCACTACTTACACCTTCAACAATAGCACCAACCTCAAATGTTCCATTGCCACTTTTTAAAGTTAATTGTGGAATTGCCTCTCCTACAGTGTCTGTATTATAGATTGCATGAATTTTACATACACGAGTCAATCCTAAACGAAGAATTTCAGCATCAACATCATATTTGCCACCAGCAATATTTTCCAATTTAAGAACTCTCATCTTCTGTAAAGAAGATAAAGTAATATTAGGTTCACTAATTTTTTGAGGACCAATTAAAGTGAAATCTACACTATCGCTATTAGATCTTCCAGTAATATTAGCAGTTAAATTACCGCTAGTAACACTAATAAAACTTAATGCTAATGTTTGTGCATCTTCGTTATCTAATCTAATAGTATAATCGCCAGCAGATGTTGAATAATATTCTCCAGAAACTGAAATATTATTTCCAGTAGTACTGCCGGTATAATGAGTTAGTACATCTTGTACTTTAAGATCAGTAATTGTCTTAATATCATTATTTCCATATACTTCAAAGAATGATGGACTAAATTGACCAGTAATTTTTCTGGCATTTGCTTGAGTAGTTAGAGTATAGTCCCTCCCTGTTGCTGCACCAACTCCTAAGATATCTACATCTTTTATTTTCTTACCTGTTGTAGTAATAACAATATTTGCCAAACTAGCATAATTGTCAGTACCATTTTGGACATAATTAATGAAACTTGCATATCCAATAACAGTAGATGCATCTTCTTTCAAATATACTGTTCTATTGCCAAGAACTGATGAAAGATGAGTTTGCGTAATTTTTGAAGCAGGTTCCAAATTAAATCTAACACCTCTACCATCTGTAGAAATAGTTCTATTATTTTGTTCTTCTGTAGTTCTTGGTTTTTCGATGTCTACGTAAGTGTTTGAAATAGTTTCAATTTCATATCCACGAACATAAGATTTACCTGGAGAAGCAACAATTTCAAACAGATTTTCAGATGCTAATACATCATCATCAGTTTTTTCATTAATTTGAAATACACCATTATTGTCGCCATCGTCTAAACATTCTTGAGTAGAGAACTCATATGGAGTTACTTCATAATCTCCAGATTCATCAAAAGTTCTCCTAGCAAGAGTATCTTCTAAAGTAGCAGCAATTTGTGCTTTAGAAGTACTTACAATTTCTTGACACTCACCTTCTTCAAGTTTAAGGAGTTCAATAAAATTGATAACAGTATTATCATCTAATGCTTTTTTAGTTAATATTGTTCTAAACTTTAATCTATGTGCTCCAGGAGCAGAATAGTTAGAATATCCCTGTGATGGATCATTTAAAGTATCATCAATTTCAGGAGTAATAATTTCTTCTAAAACTTGTAATCCAACTCTATATGATGGTGTTACTCCAAATTGGTCAAGAACAATTTCTTGCTCAGGTACAGTTACAAAGTTACCTTTGATAAAATAAATGCCTGAAGTAATTTTTGCTGAAGATCCTATCGAAGTTGCTTGTGAAGTAACACATTTAGCAAAGTCAGTATTTTCTTGTATTACAGCAGTTCCTAAAGAAAACGTTTCTTCAGTCAGAAGAATTTCATCATCTTGAAATGTAGTATATTGAATGCCGTCCGCATTAGAGTTACCGGCATTGATATACTTAAGATAAAGAGTTGCTTTACCTCGTTCAGATTGATCTGAACTCAACACATTAACAATTTTTGCTTTTACCCCAGAAGTATTTCCTCTAATAGTTTTGCCAACAATAACAGGAGTTCCGTCTGTATTTTTATTGGAAACTAAAGCATTTGATTGAATGCCAAAATATTCATCTTCAATCAAAAGAGCGTTGTATTTTAAGTCATACCCAACTTGACCAGGAATGACCATTGCGCCATCCTTGTAAATACTAGAACCAAACTTTTCAATCTGATCCTGTAGGATAGATTGTAAACTAGTTAATTCTCTCGCCTGAAGAGGAAATCCAGGACGAAATAGTACTTTATGAAAATTATCGTCAGAATTGAAATCCTCAAAGTAGGGAGGAGTATTCAGATTAGTTGACTGGGGCATCTTTTAGAACTCTAAAATAATTTTGAAATCTTCGGTCTGGTCTTCTGCTCTGGAAATTATATTCCTATTATCTATGTAGATGACATCTCCAGACCCTCTAATTAATTGAGGGGCAGATACGGAATCTGCAGAATCTACAATTGATCCACTTGTAATTGACTCAATAGCAATAGCATCAGCTCTTTCAAAAGGTGTTCTCACCCCCCTTGAATCCAAACCATAATTAAGTAAATTTTCTTGTAGGAAATAAATTTTCCTAGTAGTACCATCATTTTCATAATGAACAACAGTACCAGTTGCTTTTGGATCACCAGCGTTTCCACTAGTAACTCTAAGTTTTTTATCTTCTAAACTAGTCGGATTAGTGACGTTTGGAAGTTCTCCCTGTAATGTCAATACATGAGTACCAATCGCTGTGCTTGTCGGATTTCCTGTAAATTCTGGATTTAAAATTACTCCAACAACTGTAAAATCATTCTTAAATATAAAATCCTCTGGTTCTAATCTAGCATGAAGAGCAATTCGATTTGCACCAAGTTCCTTTGCAAAATCAACAGCAATTCCTTCTTTTGGTGAAATAATTGGTGTTAGTGTTGCACCAGTTCCAGTTCCTGATTGCTCAGTATTTTGAGCAGTTACGACAAGAGCAGAATCAATTTGACCATAGGTATAAGAAGTTCCTGGATTAATAACCTTAACCCCAGTAATTCCTCCGTTAGTAGCGTCTACTGTAGTTACTCTTACTTGAGCATTTACTCCATCACCAATTACATTAAATACATCACCAGTACTATAACCACTCCCAGATGTTTTAATATCTATTTTATAAATTGCACCACCATAGTTACCTGTAGAATTAATTCTATTAGTAACTTCTGAAATTTCTGGAACAGGAATATACTCATCACTTTTAAATTTTTCAAAATCACTTGCATTTACAGTATACATATACTTCCAAGTATATCCATCACCAAGTATAAATGGAGATTGTGAAGTAGATGAAGGTTCTACCGTTGAGGCAGAACCATTAGCATTATCTAAACACTTATAAACTTTATATTCAGAAGTAACCACATAATGATTGGTTTCATAAAGTTTTGCTTCATTAGAAACACCTGTTTGGTATATAATAGTGTTTCCATTATTTTGAGTGTTATCTATAACAGAACCATAATCATGCCTATAGTAATCATATACCTGACCACTTACCCACTTATTATTTCTAATTACCTGCCTTACTTCAGATGGTGGAACTTTTTTTAATCCAATGATATAATCAAAAAGTTCAAATTCAGTTTCCAGATTATCTACAGGATTATCTGGAATGTTAATTTCATTACCTTGATAATCTTTCCATGGTCTAGGTCTTGCAAAAAATAACCACAGTCCACTTTTACTGGAATCATCTTCATCCAATGTGATACGTTCTTTAAACCTTTCGGCAAGTAGAACCCTAAATTTATCAGTAAGTATCGCTGCCATCGCTTGAACGGTTTCCTTTTATTTATAGGGGTTAGAAATCATATATAAAATCATCATTGTATGATAATGATTGATATTTAATCATTAAATCATCTTCCTCTACTTGATAACTAATATTTCTTGCGGTAGTGATAGTACCTTGAGCGTTATCATTTGCATAGGTTGTGATTGGATTTTGTGGATCATCAAGTTTTACATATAAGTATCTAGTGTTGCCAGCACCAGCGAGAGTTTCACCAGAGGTATAATTAATTATTTTTGCCGTTTTAGTAGCATTGTCATAATAAATTATATCATCAATTTGACTAATTTTTAATCTTACATCATTAAATCCCTCAAGTCCAACACTCTGACCATCAATATAATCAGATCCTCTATTTACAACAGTTACAGATGTTACAACACCAGCAAATACTGTAACATTAACAGTACAACCTGTGCCAGGACTATCCATATCAGATCCTAGTGTATATAAAAATCCACTTCCATTTGGAATAACAGCACTCAAAGTATCACCATCACTATAATTATTAGATCCAGTAGAAACAATAGTTACTTTAGTAACGGAACCATCAGTAACTTCAATATTTGCTCTCGCACCATTACCACTTCCTCCAGTTAACTGAAGATTATTATATACTCCATTAGCATAACTAACACCACCATTAATTGTAGAATTTATTGAAAAATTTTGCAATGATACAATATTTACATTAGATGAAGTTCCATTTGGAAAACCAGTTCCTTGCTCCGTAATTGATAAAGAACCCACTTCACCAGAACTTACTGTAACTAATTCTTCATATGTTTTACCAGATGCAGATGAATCTAATCTAACAATTTGATCATATTTTAAATCAAAACCAACAGTTAAATTGGCAATAGTATCAACATCTTTACCTGAGAATCTATGAGTACCTGTTTCAGTCGATGTAATGTTTACATAATTTCCATTATCCAAATTATATTTATTAGTTGCTAATTTAATTTTATGCTGATCTACAACATAAACGTAATAAACATTTCCATCAACTAATGGAGTATGAGAAGTGTTTGTTTGATTACTATAAGTGACAGTAGCACCTGTCACTAAAGAATGACTATCATAAACTCCAGTATTAGTCGTTAATTGGAAAGTATCATCAGAAATATTAATTTGTGATTGTGTAAAATCATAATCAGTTGTTCCCGTCTCCTGTCTAGCAGCAAAGTCAGAATATACACAATTTAATTTACGGATTGGAAATTTATCATTTGCAGCAAGCATCACTGACATAAATGAATTAGAATCAGTGGTTGTTGGTAATGAACTATTAATATTTGAAATATCTATTGCATCAATTGGATTAGTAAGTAATGTTGATCCTGTAATAGGATATTCAGATTCATCAATTCTTAAAATTTTAGATCGTAATGATCTTCTTACTCGTAAAGTTTCTCGTACATCTGCAGTTTGAAGTAAATCAGTAAACCAGTATCTAGGAGTACCATCATTAAGTTGAGGTCTAGATGCATTAGGAACGTTATTGATTTCTCCAAAAGAAGATCCTACTGAAAGTTTATTAGCACTAAGAACTAAGTTTACTTCTCTAGGACTTCTTTCATTTCCTTGTATGATAAGATCTCCTCTTTCAACTGGAGGATCAACGTCAATTTCTTCAAAATCTTCGTTAGATCCAACGTAAATATATCCTTCAAATGTAGCACCCTGTTGTGGAGGTGCAGAATATTCAACAACACTACCAAATAATTTATAGGAAACTAATGAAGATGGGTATGCCGGAACTCTATTTGCTTCTTCTGTTGATGGTATTTGTAATGATCCGTCAATAAAGATAATCAAGTTTGCAGAAATATTTGCTGCAGGTCTAGATTTAGCAATTAGTGAGAATACCTCATCATTAGTAGGATTAATCAGGTTAAATGCTCGGTCAGTGCCGTTGAATAGACCAGACATATCTTTTAATGGTTTTACCTCGCCTAGGTAGAAAATGTTCAATGGTGCGCCTTCTGGAGGTGCTTCTGTGAAAGTTATAACAGAATAGTCATTAGGTGCAGTTCCAACTATGTTAATTACATAAGAATCATTTGAACCTTTCTTCTGCAAAATACCATTGACGATAACAAAAATATCTTTGTCAGTTCCAATATTAATTTGTGTTCCATTTTCTTTAAGTTGGAAAACTGTTTTATCACTATCAAATCCTCTAATAAAGGATTTAACTGTTAAAGTATACGGAGTGATTTTTTCCACCACTACACCATCAGGATGTAAAACTGCAGATGTACTCAATTGAGCACGATCAACTGTTAAAGTATTTGTTGAAATATTAGTAATTTTTAAAATTTCAACTTCATTAACTATTATGTAATCATTTACGGTAAATATAGACGCATCATCAACAGTAATTTCAGTGTCAGTTTTAAGTGCCGCAAAAGGTTCATTAGTTGTTGTCCTAGTTCCAGTTCTAATTGAAGAAACAATACCACTCTCAATAATATCACTATCAGCAAATGCATCATCTCTATCTGCTTCAGTTGTTGATATATCGACAATAATAAGTTCTCTATGAATGAATCTAATAGTTCCACTCGTAGGAATATTTAAAGATAATGTAGAACTACTAATATTTGTTAATGTGAGTATATCACCAACAATCGCAGTAATTTCTAATTCATCATTATTTGTAGATGTTAATCCGAGAGCAGAATTAAATAATACTCTATCACCAACAAAAACTTTAAGTGTTGAAGAAATTGTTATATCTGTTGTTGCACCTGATGCTAAAGATCCAGAAGAACCTAAAGTGATAGCTTTAATAACAATATTTTCTTCTTTACGTTTAATAATTGCTGATGATGTTGCTGTATTAATATAATCACCAGTAACAAAATTATCAAACTCTTCTTTAACATGTATTTTACTAATACTTACATCATCAAATTGATAATTAGGTGTAGTTGTGTTACCCTCTGGATCTAACCTTTCATATAAAAATCCAATGAACTGTCTGCCAATTTCAGTTCTATCTGACGCAACATTGGGTAGAATAAACCTAGATGGTGGTTCAAAGAAACGAATCTTTCTAACACCACTACTTCTAGTATTATAAACGATATGTGGAGATTGAACTACACCTGAAATATCAATTAAATATTGCTCTGGTCTAATTACAAAACCTGTAGGGATTTCTAATTGTCCGTCTTCAATTTTATAAACATATTTTGTGCTGTTAATACCATGAGATAATTCAGACAATGATACCCCATTTATATCAATAATAACTATTAAAGTATCATAATTAAATCCATAATTAAATAAAATATCTTTATTTGTGTCTATTTCATAATCATCAGGAGAAATTACAATACCATCTACAAATACAAAATAATCGTGTTTTGATGCAGGTCCCGATGGTTTATTTGACAATACAATTGGAGTACCAACACTAACATTTCCTGGAGTAAATACGCCACCAGATCCTGTATAAAATTCATTCTTAATAAATGAATTAGATTGTCTTACTGAAATTTGTGTATTAATAGGTAATGTAATTGGAGTATTGGAAACATCATCATCTGTAAATGTAATTGTAGGAGATCCGCCTCCAGCACTAATGCTAAAGTTATCATTTCTTTGAATAATACCATCAACAAATATCATGTATTCATCATTATCAATTGAAGTAAATACTCCTGATGGCCAAACAGTTCCATCTGTTTGATTGAGATCAAATACACTGCTACTAGCAGTCGATGTTTGATTCATTGTAAATATGGAATTTACCTCATTAAATTGTCTATACTTTATCATTTCTCCATCTGGCATTGGATCGCCGGACAGTTGTTGTGTGTAAAAATCAATTACTTTATCAGCATCAATAATTTCCCAAGAAGTTCCATAGGTTTGAATAATATTATCTAAAAGAACGACCATTTGGTCAACTTCATAATCAACTATGTAATTTGGATTTCCATTTTTACGTGGTGTTACTGGGTCAACTACTTTAAGTTCAAATAAAGTTTCAACTCCATTAAATTGGTCAGAAATATCTTCAAATACTCCAACAATTGAGGTCTTAATATTTAAAACATCAGTCAGTAATTTATTTTCAATAATAACAGAATCAAATCTATTATCTTCATTTTTAGCAACTAAGAAATTATATTTTCTTCTTAATTGTGCTAATTCAGCAGAAGTTGTACCAATAGTTCTGATTGAATCAGGAGGAGTAGAAATAATACTACCCAATTTTGGACTTATAATTTCTGTTTTAGAAAATATTTTATATCCAGCAGGATGTAATGCATTTTCGTAATTTTCTTTCCAATTTACAAATGGGGTTTGTACTCCAATTTGATATGCAAATTTTTGATAGCGGTTGCTATCTTGAATCTTAAGTGCATTTGATCCAATAAAAGATCCATCATCAATAAACTGTTTTTGTGTTTGTACAACAGCATCTAATTTTGCTGATGTTTCTACTGAGTAAATTTCATCAACAACACCAACTGCTGATGTGTTCAATCCAATAATTTCATCTTCTTTTTTTAATTTAGTAGTAACTCCAGTAATTCTTAAAATAGAATTATTTTCTTGCCATCCATTAATAGTAGAAATTTGACCAGAACCAATAGTTTTTTCAATCTCACCAACAGATCTAGTAATACTAACACGTTCACCATTGGAGAAAGGAGATTTCTGCATTATTGCAGTAAACTGTGCATTTCTTGCAAAGTTAACTGCTTCAAGATAAAATCCTTGTGCTTGATTAGTAATAATATTTTCAATATCCTCAGTCCAATATGCTTGATCTAATGGTAGTAAATTAACAATACCACCTTGCTCCCTTGCTTTAAGTGAAACGTTACCAAGGAATGCATAGAAAGTTGTACTTTCTATGAAACTATAAACTTGATTTGCTTCATCGTTTGAATCTTTAAAATAGTATGCCCTAATTTTAAAAGGATCTCCTTCTTGGAAAAATTCTTTAAAACTGATATTGAAATTAATATCAGACCCAGAAATAGTACTAATGTAATAATATTTGTCTGCCGTGACTGTTGGAGCAGAATTATATTTAATTCCTGGTTTTAGTATATTAATATTTGAAATAATTCTAGAATTAATTACTCCATCAAATTGTGCATGATTTTGACTATCATCTGGAAGACCGCCGCCAAAAACGTTCATCCTAGGTGCAAATAAGTAACCATCTCCAGGATCATTAATTATTAAAGAATCTACAGTAAAATTATTTTTTAATTTACTAATTACTGGAAAAATTAATGTTGGTTTTTGAGTTGGATCTGGACTATATCCATATCCAGAATTAATTGCTTTTACAGATTTAATTGTTCCTATTTCATCAGAAACTGCTTCTAAAATTGCACCTTCTCCATCTGCAGTAGTAATAGAATTAATTCGTGGAACTTGTTGATAGTTTACTCCATTATTAGTTAAAGTAACTCTCTCAATAGGTCCATCTGCATTTTTTGATGTGGTTGTATATGAAATTGTATTTGAATTATATTGATCTAAAAGATTTCCATCAGGGTCTGGATTAGTTTTACTGTAAATTTCAAAAAAGGTAGATCCAGAATTAATTACATTATAAGAACCATTAATTGGTTCAGATTTAATAATTAGTGGAATAACAGTAATCCCATCAGTATCAACATTTTTAACTTCCATATTAACTTTACTTAAATCTGAATCATCAGGTAATAATACAAATTGAGTTAATTTACCATCAGTATTGAATTCTTTTTCAATGCCAACATCAAAATATTCTTTTTTTGTATCTGATCCTGGGGTAAAAAATCGTACTTCAATATTTTTATAATTTGGATTAGTATATGATACTTTAAATTTATATTTTGAATTTTCGTATAAAGTAAGTCCATTAGGATAAGTTGCATTAAAATTAACACCAGTGGATAACTTTAACGGACCATTTGGTTGATATATGTCAAATGTCTCTGTATTTTGAGTAGATGCAAAAATAGTTACAAAATCATTAATAACTAATCCATTATCTGAAGAATTTAATTTAGTTACAATTCTATCTTCTTCATACTTTAGTGTTTCTGCTGTACTAAAAAATAATCTTTGAACTTCAGTTCTAGGATTATGATCTGCCAAAACAGTTTCTAGTGCTGATCTTTCAACAATTAAAGTATGACTATATGTTGTAGCACTTAAATCCACATCACTTACAATATTAGGAGGTGCATCATTAACATTTGTTCCAGAGTATGCATTATTAGTAGATACGTATACAATTGGATTTGAAATATAATTTTCAGAACCTGGAGTAAATGTAATATCTGAAATATTACCATCACTGTCAGTTGTCACTACTGTTGCAGCATCGCCATTATTATCTTGAATATACCCATTAAAATACACATAATACTGTATTCCATTTTGTGTGCCTGTAGAATTATTAATTTTTACAGCAACTACTTCACTGTCAGTATTTTTTTCAATAATAGTATCAATAATTCTCATTTTTTCAGAATTAATTTGAATATAATCACCAACTGAAAACTTTGAACTATCGTATACAGGTATTGAAGATAAAATCGTTACGGATGAATCATTACTGTGGGAAGTAGATGTAGAATTAATACCTCTAACTACAAGTAATCTATTAGTACTTTGAGTAGAAATAACCCTCATAACTTCATTACTAATTTTAATATAAACCGGATTTCCTGAAGATGGATTAAAATCACCAATAAGTGAATTATTAAAGTTATCAATTAGGAACGTAGTTTGATTATCAGAAATTCCATTTGCTTCATTTAATGAAGCAAATTTTAATGAAGCAGTAACTATAGGTGAAGCAATAGATGGACCTACAAGTTCTGATACTGATTGAGTATCAACTGTAAGTGCAGTATTATAAAAAGTATCTCTATTATCTGAATTTGGATGATCACCTAAAATATCAGAAAGATAAAGATTTTGATTTTCACTATCAACTGAATAAATTGTAGCAGAGAATCCATCTATAGTTTTAATTTGATCTCCAACATCAAAAGATCCTACGTCAGTTCTATATTCTAAGTAATCATAGGTTTGGTCTGTTACTGAACTAATTGATTTTCCTTTGAGTACGCTTACAAAACTTGCTGCACCGGAACCACCAGTTCCTTCATCGTCAAAATTAACAATATCACCAAATTTGTATCCAGATCCTGGAGTGATAATATCAATAAAATCTAACGATGCTTCTGCTGAAGATGGAATAGATGCCACTTCAAAGAAACCAGGGTCGATTGGTTTGGGTGCAATATTAGACCTAAAATCTAAATATCTCCTCAAATTAGGAATTGATTCAAGGTTAAGAAATTGTTGATTGTTAAATTCTGTATAAACTTTACCTGAAAATTTAGGACCAATAAAATATGGAAATCCTAATTGTGGTTGATTTGCACTTGTATTTGCATTATTACTTGCCGTCATAAAGTATGCATAAACACCCTCAGGATATTCGGGAGTTTTACAATACCTACCATTATTTGAATCTAAATCTGCATTTCTAGAAGTCCATTTAAAATCTTGCTCAAATTCTCCTAGAGAATAGTCAGTTTGCAATCCGCCATTATTACGATTTGATTTTCTCTCATCTTCAAGATTATTTTGAGATAATAATTTATATCCACTCACCATTTTAGTAGGATTAGATGTACGGTCTAAGGGATTACTATATCCATAGGGACCATAAATTGGAGCACCATCTAATGCCCATCCAATGAGTGGAGAATGCTCATTAGAATCTTGAAGATCTACAGATTCTATTTCATTTGTTAATGGATCTTTAATTTGAAGGTTAAATGGAGCAGCAACGATTGAATATTCACTTAAAAAGGTTTCATTTCCTTGATCATCAACTGTAATACCTTTTTGGGCATAATATGCTCCCAAATCAGTTCTAATCAAATTAGATAAATTTGGATTAGTATTATTAATTTTTGTGTAAAATTTAGCAGTAGTATTTACGATAAAATTTTCACCAGGTTCAAATATTTCAATAATAGTATTAAGTTCATTATAACCAATACCACCATTTAAAATTTTAATTCCCTGTACTTGCTTACTATTATTATCCCACTCTGCAAGTAAAATTGCACCAAATCCAGGAGTTGTAGAAGTATCAACAACTCTTACAATAGGACGAGAATTATATTCAGATCCACCAGTAATAATAGACGCTGATGAAATAACACCAGTATCAATAGTAAGTATACCGGAAGCACCCAATCCTCGAACAATATTAATAGATGGATTAGTTCTATATCCTTTACCTGGATTGACAATCGTAACATCGGTTACTGGACCACCAATTTGAAGTTCAATATCTGCAGCATTATCAATATTAAGTTCAGGTGTAATTTCAATGTTTGGCGGTTTAGTGTAACCTGTACCTGGATCAATAATTCTTACTTTAGTAATTTTTCCATCAACTACAATAGGAGAAAGAACAGCATCTCTAAAATTATCTCCAGAATAAACTGTGTCAGACGCATCTCTAATGACGTTTATGAAAGTTGTATTTGATGGATATCCTACGCCACCATCTTTAATATAAACTTCGTTTACACGACCAGAAACAACCATTTCTGCGGTTGCTTGTTCACCGGACCATACAGCAATAACTTCTAATACAACGTCATCATCTTCAGTTAACCCACCCACATAAGACCCATCAATAATAATATTAGTACCAACTTCATAATTATTTCCAGCTAACTCATCAATTACTTTGGCAGATAAGACAGATCCAGAACTACCTCTAATAACTTCAAATCTAGCTTCAGTACCAACTGAAGAAGAACCATCTACCAAATATACTTGATTTGCTTGACTTGAAATAGTTGTAGATGAAACTATAGATACATCCCCAATTGCATCTATAAAGGGAGATTCAATTTTTACTTCTGGAGGATTGTCAATTGCAAAATTATCTCCACCGTTAACAATATTAATACTTTCTATTTTACCGTTAATAATACGCTCTTCACTCTTCCAATTATGAATATAACTTCCATCTCTAAGAATTCCAACAACACTATTTGGAATAGTTTCTTGCTGAAGAGTATCTACTGATTTATCAAATATTTTAGGAATTTTCTTAAAAGTATTAGCATTAATAATTTTTAAATTATTATTTTCTAAAAATACTTGACCCGGATTAATGTTGTAAAATGGCACACTAGAAGTATACACATAAACTGATTCAATATCAGTGTATACTTGCGTTATTCCAGCAACAATATTTTGATTTAATACAATTGGTGTTACATCGTTAAAAGTCCAACTAGTAACTAATAAATTAGTTTCATCAATTAAATTAGTAACAAATCCTAAATCACCTGTTTGATAGTATGTGCTGTTTTGAATAAGTTCAAAATCACTAACACCAGCATATATGATAAAATACGAACCTTCAATAATATCTGAATCTAATTCTTTAACTCTTGCTAAAGTATTAACATCATAAACATAGTCATCGGTATTAATTAATAAAGTAGGATTTTCAGAAACTCTTAATATAAAATAATTAAACTTTTTATCAAAGTAGGTAAATAATTTATCGCCAATTCTTAAAGTTCCTTCTCGATTAAAAATAGAAGTTGAATCAACGTAAACATATGCAATATCATCAATTACACGAAATTGTGTAGTAACTTTTGTAAAATAGGTTGGAATTAAATTCCTTCCATTAGAAATTTCAATTTCATATACTTGACTTGCATAGGAAAATACATTTTCAACTGTTTGTACTGGAAACTGTTGATCACCCTGTACTAAGATAGCTCCTCTATCTGCTAATAAACTTAATGGATAGTTATCTAAAGTTTCAATTCTTACGATTTCTTTATTTTGGTAGATAGCATCAGACGATGCCATCAAAAGGTCTCTATAGTTGATTATATCAGCATTTTCTTGATATAAAAACTTAAAGTAAAATGAAATTGCTTTTGGTGTACCTTTAGAGATATAAAAATCTCTAATTCTCTTAATGATAGTATCTACGTTAACATTTTCAAGATTTTTCTCTAATGCTTGCTTTGGAAAATCAACAAGATACTGTTCTCTAATTTTTTCTAAAATATAGAGAATATATGTAAATCCTTGGTTATATACTTTAAGATTATTACTAGAACTATGAGAAGATGCTTCAGTAACAATATTTGATGTTAATGTACCTTCAACACTAAGCTCATTATAACTATAACCTCTAGTGCATTCTGAAAAAACTGTACGCTTCTGTCCGTTAACAGTTTTTACTGATCTAGTTTTATATAAAATAACTTCATCTTCAATTTTAAGTAATCCATCATTTGGAGGAAAATTTACATCCTCATAAACTTCAATTTCAGTATCATTAGCATCGATAGATACTGCTAAAATTGAATATGGAGTTACCGACGTGTAAGAGTCAATATTAATAAGTTTTTCAAGATTTCCTAAAATATCCAAAGGATTACTATTCGTTTCTAAAAACGCATAGTACTCTTTAAGGAAAGATACAAATGTTGGATATTCCGAGGCAAAGTAGTTAGATACTTGCCCGTCAATGGAACTCGATACTCTTAGATCGTTAAACATATTTAACTAGATACTGGAATTTGTCCTACGCCTGATGTTCTGTTGGCAGATGAGATAGTATCAAGGATTGCAGTTACTCTTATATCTTCTGGTTTAATAGAAATATAAAGATCACGCAATGCAATGATGTCATTGGATTTTGGTACTACCGAGAAAGAGATAGTTTCAAGATTACCTACAACAGAATTAATATTGATAGCATTAATATTTATTTCACCCTTTTCATAGTCAATTGTACCGGCATTTTTAGACCAGTATATTTTCTCACCACCAATTATTTTAAAAATTGCTAATCCGGCAACACCATATTTTTCAAAATAGTATGTATTAGTAGTTTCTTCACCCGAAATTGTAAATCCGCTAGAAATTAAATCTGTATCATTAGAAATCCTGTTTCCATAACAAATTTCATATGAAGCAAATACATTTGACAAAACGGGCATATTTTTCTTTATTCTAATTTTAGTAATATTAGAAGTAATGCCAGGATCAGTAGAATCAATCTCTGCTACAAGTTTACTATACTTAAATTTACCATTAAATCTATCTAAATCATTATCTTCACCAAATTGTTGAATAACTGCTCTAGAAACTTCAGCAATTTGTTGTGTTGATCGTCTTGACTTGTTATTATTGTAATAAACGTAAGAATCAACTTCTAAGAAAATATATGATGGATCAATGACTTCAGGAATCACTGAAAGAATAGTATATTGTTTAATTGACTTAGTTAGGTTCAGTTTTGCTGTTGTAGTCATTTTATCAGCACCAAATGGTTTTGCTGCAATGAATACTTTTCCATATTGTGGGGGACTAGAATCTTCCCCACCATAAATTGACAATGCTTCAAGATTAGGATATAGTTGGGCGACTAATGTCTCATAATCTCTAACTGTAACCGCTCTCTGTTGGGCAGAATATGACCTAGGAGCAAGGTATTTGATAGAAGTGATACTTTGGGGTAATGCACCACCTGAAGAGGGGTTTACGACGGTTATCGTCGGAGTTGTATTTTCAAAAAATTGATTGTTATATTTAAAAACCCCAGTAAACTCAAAGAGTGAGCATCTGTTTGCTTCATCTTGGTTATTGACAATATACTCAATAGTTACTACATCATTATTTTTTAATCTACGTCCGAATGTGTCATCACCAAAGAAAATTTCAAACTGTTCGTTTTTATTTTCTTGAATCCAGTAGATTTTATCTTTAGAATTTAAACCTGTAATGCTTTCTGCTTTTTTATAAGTTAATGGAGCATTAAAATTATCTTCATTAACAATGACTGTGATTAAGTCAACATCTGCATTAGCACTTGGAATAATAATACTTTGTCTGGTTGAAGTGTCAATATTATAAACAATACTTAAAAGATTTCCTTGGTAGATATCAATGTCTGAAAAACGTACTTTTCTAACGCCATCAACATCAACAAATGCTTCTCGCGTAACATCGTCTAATGTTGAATATACAAAAGAACCATTCTGATTACTACCAATGAATGATTCGCCTTTTTTTAAAGTAAATGCACCAATCTGTGGAGATACTGGTACATCCATACTAATTGTTGCCTTTGCTGACTTTGATGATCTTGGTGTATATCCAATCAAACTCGCAAGAGAAACAACATTCTCTCTAATAGAAGCACTATCAAAAAATACTTCATTAGCAATCAGGTTAGCATTTAACGCTGAATAATAAGTGTTGTATGATAGTACATCAATCAATTGGGACAATACAGACCCTTCAAAATTATAATCACTAAAAGTATCAGACGCACGCAAATACGCCTTCAAACTTTGTTTGATGTTATCAAAATCTAAATTAGTGACCGTGTTAAACGCCATTATACTCGTTCTAAAATAAGGTTAAGTGACTGTTGATTCAGTGGTAATCCTACAATTTCATAATTTATTGTAAGTTCTACTGAATTATCGTCAACATTATCAAGATAATCAATATTAATAACTTTAACGCGAGGTTCAAAAACTTTTAATGCGTCTTCAATCGAAATTGTGATATCATCTGCTAAAATAGGGTCAAATAGTTCAAACAATACAGTTTGTGCTTCAGTACCAAAAAGAGGGCGAAAGAATTTTTCACCCCTCATAGTCATTACAACGTTTTTTACTGATTGCTTAATGGCATTCTCATTTGTTAACAGATTAATATCACCCGTAATAGGGTGAGATTCAAAACTGGGATTAATATCAACAAATTTTTTGGATACCTTACGCATTTTAACGCCCGTTATACTTTATATATCTACTTTTTCTTGTCTTTTTTCAGTTCTACTGATTTATTTAAATAATAATCTGATTTTGGGTCTGTAA
>ERZ891134.815-NODE-815-length-23835-cov-11.876955_pt1 | contig 23835 bp, 22 predicted proteins | sample MGYA00520888_ERZ891134 | MGnify/ENA primary metagenome ERZ891134 (study PRJEB32303, sample SAMEA104408692) | aquatic metagenome | biome: Brackish water; feature: Coastal; material: water | place: Baltic Sea | collected 2014-10-23 | depth 10 m ... | reverse complement strand
AAAAAAATATAAAGGTAACAATAGATTAATAAAAACATTATGAAGAAAATATTAATAGTTAGTGGCGATAGTTTTAGTGATAAACATTTCCAAACTATGATACACCCAGAATTAGATACATCTTGGCCTAAATGGCCAGAGATGTTAGCAGAAAAATTAGATATGGATTGTATTAACTTAGCTTCATCAGGAGCTGGTAATGATTATATTTATGAATCACTAGTAGATACAATACAAAGTGTTGATAAAGATAGAATAGGATTGGTGATAGCCGCTTGGTCTCAATCTCAAAGAAGAAGTTGGCAAGAGTCAAAAAAATTAGTATGGAAAAATAGTAGAGTTGATACTAAAGGTGATGTGTTTTATTGGGTAAAAAGAACTATGAGATATTGGTATAGTTTTCAAGTATTATGTGAAAGATATAATTTACCTTACAAACAATTTCAAATGATTTCTTTATTTGAAGGTTGGTTAAATGGTTTATTTCAAAATGACCACGAAGTAGTTAAAAATAGATTAAATCCTGATCCTAATTTTATAGAAAGACATATCTATCCTGGTGACAAAACTAAAGACAGAGTTATATTAGCAAAGATGATATTAGATTATGAAAAAAATATTAATGATAAAAATTTTATAGGTTGGCCTTTGCTAAAAGAATTAGGAGGTTATCATGTAGAACAACTGTTATTGAGAAAAATAAATGGTCTTTTAATAGAAGGTATGACCATATCTAAAGATGATGTTCACCCCACCGCAAAAGGTCAAGAAAAGATTATGGAGTTTATTTATGGACAGTTGGCATAAAGATTACTTACTAAACAAAGAAGAATACCTAAAACTTTTTGATACTACTATGCAAAAAGAACAGGAAACAAATGTCGAGTTCCTAGAGAAAAGTCTTACTAAACTAACAGGAAGAAACTATGCTGTTGTTTGTAGTAACGGAACAGACGCCTTACACTTCTCATTAATCAGTCTAGGTATCAAACCAGGCGATGAAGTTATTACGACAAACTTCTCTTGGATATCTACAGCGTCATGTATATCAATGGTTGGTGCCACTCCTGTGTTTTGTGATATTGATATATCGTCTTATCACTTGTCACTTGATAGTATAAAGAATATGTATTCGGATAAAACAAAAGCAATTGTATATCCACATCTATTTGGTAACATGTCAGAAACAAAACATATAATAGATTTTTGTAAAGAAAAGAATATAACATTTATAGAAGACGCTGCCCAATCAATTGGTGCCAGTTTGAATGATGTAAAGGCTGGTTCGATTGGTGATATCAGCACATTAAGTTTCAATGCTAACAAAGTTATCGCTGGTATTTCTGGTGGTGGCGCTGTATTAACAGACAATAAACTACACGCTGAAACAATTAGAAAATTAAGAAAACATGGTAACAATGAAATGTTAGGTTATAACTCTAAAATGTTATTGATGAATGCCACGTTTATAGATCATAGATTAAAAAAGATAAATGAATATCAAACAAAGAGACAAGCAATTGCTAAAAAGTATGATGAACAATTAAAAGATTATGTGATTATTCAACCAACAACAAATGGTCTCAATCATAACTATCACAAATATGTTATCAGATTACCAAACAAAGAAATTAGAGATGAGTTAAAAGATAAACTTAACGCAAAGGTTCATTACGATAAACCTCTATCAGAGAATATAATGTATAACTCTATCTATCACCGAACAGATAGTATGTATAACTCTAAAACAACAAGTGATACTATATTGACTTTACCTATTGATCCTTTTATGACAGACGCCGAGATCAGTAAGGTTGTTAATATAATTCTTATTGTATTAGACCATGAAGAAACTAAATTCTTAAACAACATGAAGAAACTGATAGGTGATGATTATATAGATGAAAGTCTAATCAATGAAACCACTGAACCAATCTATGACTATATAATAGAGAAGTGTTTTCAAACACCAGGTTATGTTGAAGAAGTAACCTTTAACGATCCTAAAAAAATAAAGATCGCATTTAATAAATTTTACTACAAAAATATAGAATAATGAATTTTGAAAATATAAAACTTAACATAGAAAATAATCCTAGATGTACATTAGAATGTTCTTTATGTAAAAGAACTACATACTTTAGGTTAAACAATACTAAAAATGTTCCAGGTATTGATTTATCACTAAAAGATTTTAAAAAATGTTTAGATTTTTTTAAAGGAGGATTTACATTTTGTGGTCAATTGTCTGACCCCATATTTAATAAAGATTTTATAGAAATGTTAAAAATGTGCAATGATAACAAAATTGTTACACATATTAATACAGCAGCTACAGGTAGAAAAGAAGATTGGTACAAAAAGGCTTTCTCAGCAAATCTGAATACTAAATGGACATTTGGTATAGATGGTCCTCCACATTTAAGTCATTTGTATAGAAAAAATCAAAATGGAGAATTTTTGTTTGAAATGATGATACTTGCAAAAGAAATGGGATTAAAAGTATATTGGCAATATATTGTTTTTGATTTTAATGAAAAATATTTAGAAGATTGTAAAAAATATTCAAAACTTTTAAAAATAGATATGGAGATATTATACTCACAAAGAAATTTAAAAGGTACAGGTGATTTTAAATATGAATGACAAACTTAAAAGTTATAAGAATGAACTTACATTTCCAGATAAAAGTAAAAATGAATTAAAACCTAAATGTATTTTTGAAAACCAAGAACTCACATTGTCAAGTATGGGTTACTTTACACCTTGTTGTTGGGTTGATGATGAGTTATATAGAGATCAACCTTGGGTAAAAACTTTATTTAAAGAACATTTAAAATTACAAAATAATGAAAAAGTAGAAGATATTTTTAAAAGTAAAGAATGGACAGATTTTTATAATATGTTAAGAAATAATCCTAAAGAAGCACCAGGTGTATGTTATAAATTTTGTAGTAAAGGTGTGGTAACAGATAAAGAAACAAAAAGAGAACAAAACAAAGATAATATAATTTATACAATAACAAAGCATTAATGAAAAGCTTAGAAGAAATACAAAATAACTATTTGGCGATAGACTTTTTTATGTCTATGTCCTGTAACAAGGACTGTCATTACTGTACAAGTTATACTTTAGAGATGAGAAACCTTACTGTCGATATGGATTTCTTAAAGAAGACATTAGAGTTCCTAAAAGATTATAAAGTTAGAGTTAACCTATTAGGTGGTGAGCCCGGTTTAATTAAAAATTTAGATGAAGTAATTAATGAGATTAAGAAGAATCCTAATTTTGTTTGTTCCGTATTATCTAATTCATTTGTAAGAAAAAGATATCCTCATATATTAGAAGACAAAGATATACTGTATGTTGAACACAATATATTAGATTGGTATGAAGATGAGGTTAAGAAATTAGGTAACTTTGATTTTGTTCCTGAAAATGATATGAATAATTATAACGTAGTAGTTAGAACACCAAACTATTACTCTTACAATCACTTGTATCCTGAAATAGTAAAAAAACTAGATCATAAGAATACTATGTGGAAAGCATTTAATGGTAGATCAAAACATTTTACAGACGTAGTACAGGCGGCTGAGATTGATCGTAAGATGTGTGCTTCTTTTCCTATGGTACCAGTTATAGATTTTGAGAAAAAACATATTGTTCATTGTAGTAAAAAGTTTGCTAACAACACTGAACTATCCAAGACGTTTGATTTAACACAAGAGAATGTGGATAAGATGATGAACTTCCAACTATTCAAATATGAAAGTTATTGTGTAACTTGTACAGAATGGGTACAACCAAAAGGGCATTTTCCAATGAGAAAATATGCAGGATTATTAAATGAGTAAAATATATTCAGTAGCATTAAACTTACATGATCATAACACATATGATGGTGTATGGCATAATCAAAGAGAACGAGAAACTAGATTTAAACATAATCTGCCTTATCATGCTGAAGCATATGCTCATCAATCAGATATACTTAATCCAGCAGACTATCGTTTAAATAATGAGTTTGTGAAAGAATATTTTAAAAAGAGAGATGGTGTTCTAGCATTTACTTATACTTATGGTGGTATCAGAATGTGTAAAGATATATTACCACAAGATATATTTGATTATGAACCTAAAAAACTGTGGGACCATTATTTCAAAGATGATCTTTACTTTATAGACCATCATCAATCACACGCCACGTATGCCTTTCTTAATTCAGGTTATAAACAATCAGACATACTAGCGATAGATGGTATAGGGTCAAAATATAGATGTGTATTCTTTGATAAAGACCAGAACTTAATTGATCTATCAGATAAGTTACCAATTGGTTGGTTATGGAATCATATGTCCAACTTAACAGGATTTGGAACACTAGGCGCTAGTAAATTAATGGGACTTGTGGCATATGGTAAATATAGTCAATATTACTATGATGTATTTCAAACAATACTAGACGAACCTATTACAGAAAAGAAACAACCAAAATTCAAATTTATACAAATAGATAATTATGGACTACATGATTTAACACATACTTTACAAGTTTTTACAAACGACCTAATAAAAAAATATGTTTATCCTCTAAAGTCTTGTGATAATCTATGTATCGCAGGTGGTGTGGCATACAATGGTTATATGAATGAAGAATTTACTAAACACTATACTAATGTTCATGTTCCACCGGCAATAGGAGACGAGGGACAGGCCATAGGGGCGTATCAACATGCTGACTATGTATTGAATAACAATATACATGTGGCTGAAACATTTGCTGGTAAAGAGTATGACTATATAGGAGATGAAAGAGTTAATTACAAAGAAGTCGCTCAAGCAATCGCCGATGGTAAGATAGTGGGTTGGTTTCAAGGTAAATCAGAAAGTGGTAATCGAGCATTAGGTAATAGAAGTATATTAGCTGACCCTCGTAATCCTGATATCAAAGATATTATTAACCATACAATTAAAATGAGAGAAGACTTTAGACCATTCGCACCTGCTGTATTAGAAGAACATTATAAAGAATACTTTGATACAAATAGTCCTAGTCCTTACATGAGTAGAATATGTAAAGTTAAGTCTGATAAAGTGCCAGGCATAACACACAAAGACAATACAGCAAGAATACAAACTGTTAATCAAAAGTTTAATGGTAAATTCTATAATATAATAAATGAGTTTTATAAGATTACTGGTGTGCCTATGTTATTGAATACAAGTTTTAATTGTCAGGAACCTATTGTAGAAACACCTGAACATGCTATAAGAACATTTAAAAGAACAGCATTAGACCTGTTAATAATTAACGATTGGATAATAAGAAAATGAATTACTTTGATACCTTAGAAAAAAAAAGAAAACATGTTAAAAAATATCACTTGAATAAGATACCTCCTAAAGAGTGTATTGAAAGAGCGTTGTATAAGGCGTGGAAAACGACACCAGGAAAAAATAATGCAGTGCCATATCAAGTATTAGTTTGGGGACCTGATAAAGAAATACATAAAGAAGCAATACACAGTTTAGTTGTTAAAAATCATATACACGCTGAAGATAGAGCAGTAGAAAAAAAATTGATGAATAAAACACAAGAAGGTGTTCCTAATCCATATTATGAACATATAAAATTAAATCCATATTTAATTACAATACATAGTAGAATAGCATACCCGAATCGTTTTTATAAAGAACAAGTTGAACAAGGACATTTTTACGACCAATCACATAATCCTGAAGATATAATAGATTCAGTAGCAGTTGAAGTAGGTTTGTTTGTAGGTAATTTAGGATATTATTTACTAGAAGAAGGATTAGATATATCTTACAACTCTTGTTTTAAAAGAGAAGTTAAAGATTGGCATAATGTAGGATTACATATGGTTGAACAAAGACCTATAACAATGTTAAGTTGTGGTTATGCTGAAAGATATAGAAGACAAGATTTGATAGATAGAAAAAAAGAAAGTTGGGATTTAAAACCAGAAATAAATGAGATAGTAAAATGGATATAAAATTATTACAAACGATATTGGATAACTTAATCTCACCATCAATGAGGGATGCTGTTAATAATCCTAGTGATGAAAGAGGAACTACTAGAGTTTCGGAAGAACAAGATTTATTAGATTCATTTAGTCCTAATCAGTTTTTGTCAAAACTAAATTTAATTAATCATATTAGAAGTCTTAACATTTTAAATAAAGAATCTGAGATAGTTATATTTGGTAGTTGGTATGGTAGTATATTGATACCAGCATTCTATGATAAGGTTAAAAAAATTACATGTATTGACCAAGACCCTAAAGTTATTAGTAGAGCTAAACACATTTTATTTAAAGATTTAGATATTGATTTTATTACAGGTGATGTATTTGAATTTAGAGAACAATATAAGACTACTGACTTGTTTATTAATACATCTTGCGAACATATGAAACCTATGAGAGAATGGGGACCAGCACCAACGTATAAAAACCCATGGTGGGATAGAGTGTCGCCAGCTTACTTTGCGTTTCAATCTAATGCAATGTTTGATATACCAACACATATTAATTGTGTTAATAATATAGAAGAATTTAAAAAACAGTTACCCGATAGAGCAGAGGTATTAATAGAAGATGAAATACCAGATGAAAGAGGCACTAGATTTACATTAATAGGTAAGATATGAAACGAGTAATTTATAGTTTGTATGTTGATGTGCCAGCAAAAGAACATTATGGTAACTCTAAAAACAAACATGACACAAGAGAAAAGGCTTCTATAACCGTCAATGCCTTTAAGAAACATTATGATAGATTAGTTGAAGTTAAAAAGACATATACTGAAAATATAGATGTAGATTTTCTAATGTTTGAGTATGACGAACAATACAAAACATTTGAACAAAACTTCTTAAAAGACTTTCCTATGTTTACTGGTTATGAAGTTATTAACTTCTATAAAATACACTTACTTAATGAACTATCAAAGACTTATGATGAAATATTATACCTAGACTTTGATGTAATACCTTTAACAGATGAGTCTTTCTTTGATGTATGGGACTTGTCTAAAGGCATTTGTGTATATAATAATAACAGTCATGTAATTAAAGATGTAACTGTTGCCCAAAGTATTAGAAGTCCATCAGCAAAATATTTTAATTGTCATGCTATGCTTTTAGAAAATGGTTTAAATCCTAGAAATGATGTTATCAATACAGGTATTATTGGTGCCAGAAAAGAAGACATACAACAGTTAGATTTTTTTGGTAAATTTAAAGACACAATTGATCTAATGACAAAATTAAGAAAAGACACCAGTGGGTTATATCCACAAAACATTATTGATATGTTTAGATACGATAACGAAACTATCTTCTCATTTAAGAAACAAATAAACAGTGTAGCTATTCAATGGTTAGATGATAAGTGGCACTACTTCCTAGATAGACAAAAGTTTATTCCTAAAGAAATTAAGTTAGTACATTGTATTTGTAAAGACTTTGATTTAGTTTGGAGAAGATATGCTTAAGATATGTACTGTATATTTCAAAGGTTTCTACACACCCGACTATGTAAGTAAATTATATAGAAGTCTAAAGAGAAACAGTACAGTACCTTTTGAGTTTATATGTTTGAGTGATACTAATGATATCGAGGCAGATGTTATATTACCTTACAACCATCATAGTGATATAAAGAAACACTGGCATAAGTTAAAGTTTTTTAGTCCTCAATTTGGAGGTCAAAAACCTGGTGATGATATTATCATAATGGACATTGATCAAGTTATTGTAGGTAACGTAGATGAACTATTAGGGCATTCTGTTAAAGAAAATGAATTAGTTTCTTATGGTCAATGGTGGGATAATAAATTAAAGTTAAACGGTGGTTTCTATAAGTTTAAATCAGGTAGTCTAAAAAGTATATGGGACGACTTCTCATTAAATCCACACTTTTGGCAATTACACTATTACAATACTGGTGTTGTTCATCACAAATACTATGGAGAACAAAACTATGTTAATTGGAAAGTACAACAAAATAATATAAAATTAACACTAACACCTAGAGAGTGGTTAGGCAGACACACAGATAATACTATGGATAATGTTGAATTGAATAAGATATATTCAAAGAAGTTTAATACAGACTATATGATATTGGATAAACCACATAAATATATAAAAGTGATACATTTTACTGGTGTTGGTAAAACTATTCATCAATCAAATGCAAAATTTATAAAGGACAATTGGTATGAATGAGGACGATAAAAAATTTGAAAAAGGTATGAGAGATTATATGGAGATGACATATGATTGGGATAAAGAAAAAGAAGTTTTGGATACAATGAAACAATGCCAAAGAAATTATGATTATCAAAAATGGAATAATAGAAATCCAGAATTAAAAAAACATATCATACACCAATTATTATATGTAGCACAAAATTCTCCTAGTAAACAATATGAATCTCATTATGATGTTTATTATACAGCAGATAGAAAAGTTATAGAAGAAATATCAAAATACACCTGGGGTAATACACATAGAAGACAACCACCATCTACTTGGAGAAATGGACAAGCAAACGCTAGTATCTATATTCTATGGGTTGCAAAAGAGCCAGATACAAATTTAAATTGTAATTCAGATGGTACTAAAAAACCAAATTCACACCACGAAAGATGGTTTAATTCTTATTGTAGCATAGGAATATCAGTAGGATTAACTATGAGAGCAGCAGTTAAAATGGGATTTAAAACTGGTGCAAATAAAAATCATAATGATATGAATGGTAATGATTATTGGGAAAAAAGATTAGGTATATTAGATGATGTTAAAGCAGGAACTAAAAGAATAACATATGGTTTAGGTATAGGATATCCACAAGGAGATAGACCTCGTTATGAATCAGATGATACTGAACTTTTAATCGGTGCCGCTAATGGTAGTAGAGTTACATTAATAGGACAAGAAACCCATCCTAGAACAGGTATGAAAATGAGAAAAGCCTCCGTTGTTGATATTAAGGGTAGAGAAAATACTATTGTCAAAGACCCTTATGGCGTAGAACATACATTACCTGAAAAACCTACTTCTAAAATTAATACATCTTTACATAGTATTAGAAATATAAAAGCAATTGAAATAAAGTGAGAATCATTTGTTGTAGATTTGGTACAAAGTTTACAGATTGGCACGTAAACAATCTCAAACACATGATAGATAACTATTCAGGTTTATCATATGATAGTTTTGAAGTTATAGAAAATGATCTATATGGTAATTGGTTTAATAAATTTCAAATGTATGATAAGTTTAGAGACGGTGAAAACTTATACTTTGATTTAGATATGGTAATACATGATAAGTTACCTGATTTAATTAGAAAAAACTTTACATTACTAGATGATAGTTGGTGGAGAGAGCCTGCTCACACACCGCTAAACTCGTCTATTGTATCATGGACAGGCGATGTATCATATATATGGGATAAGTTTAAGAAAGACGATTTAAATTATATTAAAACTTATACTAAAGGAAGTGATGAGTGGTATTTTAAAAATATTAAATATGAAACATACGATAAAGTATGTCCTTCAATTAAAGATTACCTCTATCAAAAACCGCCACAATTTAGTGTTTGTACATTAGGTCAAATGCACCACTTACAAGAAAAAGGTTGGTCTGGTTGGTATTCTGATTATTTTATTCCAAGATAAGTTTTAACGCATTTAGTAAAACTTCAGCTTTTGTTTTACTTTTTCTAATCGCACCTTTTAATTCTGTATTTTCTGAATCTCTAATTTTCTCTACTTCAAACAATGCGAGTTTTAATGCAAATAAATGGTCTTCATTTTCGGTATCTTCAATAATTGATTTGACAACTTTAGGCCAAAAATTAGTTTCATTTTCACCTTGCATTATCATGCCGTCTTTTTCGGCAATTCTCATTATCTGTTCTTCAAAAAGTTTTCTTTCTTCTTGTTTTCTCTTATGTGTTATTTCATGTAACTGATCTAAAGTAACAAACTCTAATAAGATTTTATACTGTGGTTCGTTTTCATCAAAAGGTATTACTGTTGGGTATGTTTCTTTTTTATCTTCACTTGTTGTTAATATTTCAATAAACTTTCTATCATCATCACAGAAATATGCCGTGATAAAATTATCTTTCAAGTATTCTTTAGTTAGCATGTTTTTGATCCTCTATATAACTGTATAAATCAACTTTAGGTTTCCATCCTAAATCTTTTAATATACTTACGTCTGCTTTATTATCTAATCTCTCGTTTTCTTTTCCCACCAATTTCTCACACTCTATTCCAAAGTAATCTACAAGTTGAACTAAGTTATTGGTCTCTCCTGTTCCAATATCTAAGACACCTGTAAAATCTGAACTCATTAAAGTTTCAATGGCACTTATGACATCATTTACATGAATAAAATCTCTTGTATGATTTGTATGAATAAAAGGAACATCATTTCTTAATATTCTAGGAATTAACATATCCTTTTTAGCATTAGGACCATAAACAGTTGTAAATCTCATACCAACACTATTTGTTGGTGCGATTAACTCTAAAGCATATTTACTAATTGCATATGGGTTACGCCATGGTTCATGTGCTGTTGAAGAACTAGCATATAATATTCTTGTATCTTTAAAAAAGTCAAATAATCTTTGCCCAGCAATTACATTGTTTGTCCAATATTCTGTTGGGTTATTTAAACTATCTCTCACACCTGACAAACCTCCCAAATGAATTACTAAATCGACATTATGTTTTAAGTCGCAATTTAATAAATCATTACCTGACGATTTATCTAAACAGATTATGTTATGATTTTCTTTAAAATGATTGTGTAGATTTTGTCCTATAAATCCATCACTTCCTGTCAATAATATATTCATACTCTATATATACGAGTTATAATTTCCTAATTTTAAACTGATATGTTGATACGGCAGATGAAGAACCAGCAGGAAATCTTTGTGATCTATAATCATCGGCATTTACAAATAAAGTATTTGTTGTGTTTCCTGTTAGTCTAGTATCTGTCATAGTTGCTCTTGTTGTTCCTGATCCGTTTATGTTATAATTAATTTTGTATCCATCTGTTGATGAAGCGGCCGTGTGTTTTATCCAATTAGATATTAGAGTATCAAAATTTGATGTAGTATATTCTTGTATGTCATTTGATCCTGTAATATACATTGGAGATGTATAAGACGGTGCTGAACCACTCCATGTTCTTCTAAACAAATAATAATTTGTAACTGTTGATGGTCTGTCTCTTGTTGATGAAACGTTAGTTGTTCCATTATAACGTGTGTCTGTATATACAGTTGTTGAAGAAACCTGAGTGTGGTTTGATAAACTAGTTGAAGTGTGTAAAGTATAAGTTCCTGCTTGTGAGTTGCTTGTATTTGATCCAATTAATAAATCAATTGCAGGATGTAAAAATGTATCTTTCATATCTTGTAAAGACATGGCACGAATGTTTCCACTATCATTGTAAACAGGAAAAGTTTTACCTGTATCAGCTGTTGGCGTTGATGCTGACGATGTTAATCTCAATCTATTATAAGTTACCGAAGTATCACCTAAAGAACCAGGTGTTTGAAATGATGATGGATGAGATGTAACTGTACTAGTAATTTTTCTAGTATCAACTAGTGAAGATATATTTCCTGATCCAACTGAAAGGGCCGCACTTGGACTTTGTGAATATTGATAGACTGTTCCATCAATGATAGAATCAATCATAGAGTCACTCATCTCTTTGAGATCGCCACTCAAAATATATAAAGGTCTTCTCACTGCCATGACAACCTCCTATGAACTTGTTCCGTATATTATCTTAACTGTTGTCCCACTTGAATTGATTATGGATAAAGAAACCGAATTTGATAGAGTTGAAAGATTAGAAGCAGATGTAAGTAATGTTCCACTTTCATTCGGTAGATTTATTGTGTTATTTTGTGTTGGATCAATTACCGATAATGTAGTTGTTATACCATCCTCAGTAGCACCTTCAAATACTAAATTAGATGGTAATGTTGTTGTATTTGTTGTTGAATTAATATTAGTTGTAGTTATAGAACCAGCAACGTTTAAGTTTGTATTAATATTCAATGATGTACTATCGTTTGTAGTAATAGTGCCATTTGAAATTGAAACATTTGAAACTGTTAAACTTGTATTAATAACAACATCGTCTGTTAAACCCACTTTAAGAATATCAGTTGGCAAAACTCCAGCAGTAATTTGATTAGTTGTTCCTTGAAACGTAATTGTATCACCACCAGCAATTGTTTGAGTATTGTTTGATTCATCAATAATTGTAAAACCATCATCAACAAGACTTTTTAATTCATTTAACGCACCCATGGCGTTAGTAGAAGTAAATCCTGTTAATATCGCAGGATCACCAACGTCTAAACCAAGTTTATTAAACTCAATTCTAAACTTCTCTAAAGTGTCTGTAACGTATATATGTGCTATTGCCATTATTTTTTAAGTCCTATAATTAGTTGTTTAATCTCTCTTAATTCTGCCTTTAAAGTATTTATTTCTTTTACCGCCGACCTTAGAGTATCTCCTTCTTTTTTTCTTTTTAATACTCTTTGCATATAAACATTATATGATGATTTGTCAGTGTTGATGATTGCGCCAGTTTGTGTATCTCTAACTAAACTTGCATATCCTTCAACTTTAATTTTAGTCATATTACACCGCCAAAGCAATTCCTCTCAAATCTTTTATACGAGGTGCATAAGCAGAGTTTGTTCCTCTAAATACAATTTTAATTTGGAATGATGAGAAGTCTGATATATTTTCAGCACTCCATTTATAATCTTTAAAGTCTCTATCTAATACTTCTTGCCCTTCAGATGATTTAACTGAATCGTCTGTTGTTCCATCTAAGTTAAATGGTGTAAATGGAATATCTTCTATTCTTCTTTGTTCCATACCACCTGTTACTCTAAAATAACATCTTAGTTGCGATGTACTTCTAACTGATCCTGCAACTCTTATTTCTAAAGCAGTTGATGGATTTTCTAAAGTAATAGGTCTTGTTATATAAGAACCAGCAGATGAACCACCTAATGTTGCCGTGTCATCTTCGTAATTAATTGTATTAGTAATTTTAGCAACTATCTGAGCACCATTAGCAGGTGTTGATGTGATTGTTAATGTACTTCCTGAAATTGTGTAGTCATCAAACGGTGCCAAAGTTGTTCCGTTAAGCGTAACTTTAACATGATGAGCAGACTCAGGTGTTCCTGATAAAGTGAAATCTGTATTAGAATTATTACCTGTAAATGTATCAGTTGAATATACAATTGGATTTGTTAATCTGTTTGTGATAGTAAACGCATTTAGACGTTTCATATCAATTATTGGAGATAAGTTTGGATTATCAGTAGTCATAGAAACATTAACTATCATAGATTGATTACCATATCTTGTAGTTGCATTTGATCCTATTTCTTGTTTTTCATTTATCTCACTAAGAACAACTTTTGGTTCTGTAAAGTATATGTTATCACCAATTACAACTGACTTAACACCACTTTCTAAATCTCTACTGTAAGCAAAAGAAGTATTGCCAGAGTCTAAAGAGTTACTTGATGTTGATCTTAAAGTTGTATTTAAAGATGTTCCTGGATGAACAACATTACCAATTTGTAATTGTAACACATCATAAGGTCTATTTTGTGTTGCTATTACGGCAGTTGATCCTTCGTCTCCTGTTACAGTTGCCGTTCCAGCAGTTGTAACATCATAACTATCTAAAGTTATATTTGATATTGAATTAAAAGTTGTATTAATCTGTGCCTCACTTATACCATTTGATAATGAAGCGGCACCTGAAAGAATAACATTATCACTAGTGTGCAACATACCATGGTTTGGATGATGAACTCTTAATAATGTTGATCCGTTAAATGTTCTTAACGGATTAGTTACTAATGTTCTTGTAGGTAATGCCTTGTTAGCAAGTGATAGTGTTCCAGTAGTTGTTGTATCAAATACTGCCTTCTTCAATGTAAATTTTAAATCTTCAGTTTGTTCTGGTGTCCATGTACTGTAGTTAGCAGATTTAAATAATACACCAGATGTTGGTTGTTTAGATACTGTTCTATTAGAATCAAGTGTCTTACTTCCAAGTTTAGCAATGTAAGCTGTGTAATCTGCTGAGTCTGAATATAAGATTATACAATACTCAACACCTTCATTTAAATATACAGGTGAGTTAAATGTAAATGTTGTTGCAACTGTTCCATCTGTTGATGTATTAACTTGACTTGCATTTAACCATTTTTCTGAGAAAGGAATTAGTTTTGTTCCTGGATAACCATTTATCATATTTCTAATTTCTGCCTTAACAGGAATATTATTCGATTTAGTAGCAAAGAAAGCATCCACACTTGTAACAAATATTCCATCAGCATCATTAACAACAAATGATTGTGCTAACGGATCAGGTCCTGTATTACCACCACCACCACCATCACGTTCTTGCGGCCGAGTTACAACAGATGTAACCCTACTTGTTGATCTTGTTTGGTTAACACTTCTTCTTACTGTTCTTGCTTCTCTAGTTGAAATTATTGCCTCTTGTACTGTTTGTAATAATCCTTTTGCGTCATAATCTGCCTCTGCTGATGTAGCAATAGCAGTTTTATCCTGTGAGTTTGTTGATGAACTCGTTAATCTGAATACTCTCTTACCTGTTCTCCATCTTGGATTAGATGAAACTTTTGGATCAGGTATAGTAAATGTTCCTGTAGCAGTTCCGTTTGCGTCTGTTACAATTGATGTTGGAGTTGTGTATGCCGAAACATCTATGTTATCAAAGAAAGGATATACTCTAACGTTTGGTCTCATTCCATAAGCAGTAAAGTTAATTGCTCTACTTCTTATAAACGGAACAAATGCAATAGATATAACTCTATTTCCTAAACTTTGTCTTACAGTTTGAGGAATAACTTCCGATCTTATTCCACTTCTAGTTTGAACTACAGTGTTTGTAGTTGTAGTTGTTCTTCCAGATGTAGTTGTTCTAGGATTACCAGACCACTGATCTTGCCAGTTGTTCCATTCTGTACTTAATGGGATACGAGTAGTTCCTGAACTTAATCCTATATCTCTTGCCAAGTTGTCAAATGAACCATTAACATTAGCAATTAAGTCCGGTGCAACTTCGGTTTCTCTCCACTCATCAACAGGTGGATCTAATTCAGCAGTTCCAATCCAATTGAATACTAAGAATGGGTTAAGATTTTCTGTTGCAGTGGCATATGGTTGTTCTAAGTAAGTTGTTTCTGTATAAGGTAAAGTTACAACATCACCAGTTAGTTGATAGTTAGCGTCTGTTCTATCTGTGGCAGTAATTACTGTTCCATCGTTATCAACTTCTTCTAATTCAACACTGTCTTCATTAAATAATGTTCTTGCCTCACCTCTTGCTCTATCGATAGCAGTTTTATAATCAATATTACCTACATCACCAATATTGTGTCCTGTAAAGTTATCAACTATAAAACCATTTTTAAATCTATCTAGGCCGTTTGTGTCTTGTATTTGTAAATTCTGTGCGTCTTGTTCTAACAATGACAATTGAGTATAGTATTCTAAGTTTTGTATTCTTCCTTCTAACTTACCAATATCTCTCATTGTAAATCTTCTATTATCTTCAGGTGTTACTGTTACATCACTTACATTCAAAGTATATGCTGGAACGTTTACAGCTGCCAATAACATATGTCCAGGAAGATTATTAGGTTCTAATGGATTAATATCGGATGCACCTTCAACTACTTTAAATTCACCTTCTCTAGTCATAAAGATTTTATCTATTCTACTTAAATAAAATTCTAAGTCAGATGAAATAACTGAATTGAATTCAGGAACTTCGACCACTGAAGCGCCAGTACCATCAAATTGTCTATCTGTCCCACCACTATTAATAGTAGAGGCGTCTTCAACTCGTGGTCTAAAGTCCAAACTATCTCTCAATTCATATGTTGTACCAGTAGTGTCAGATATATAAGATGGTATATTTTCGTAATTAACTTGAGTGTTGTAACTATCAACATCAAAATAATCTCCACTGCCGTGTTCAAAATAATCAAAGTCTATTGTTAAATTAGCTGTAGGTTTTATGGCACCAGTTTTTAATTTTATTCTTCCAATATCATAGAAGTTATCTCTTTGTCCTGTATCTAATTCAAATCTATCTGTAATGTCATCACTTCCCATTGTAATTGAATTAACTCTATAAACATCGGCCTTACCTAAACTTATAACACTGTCTGTGTAGTTTGTAATAGATAAACTTGAAACGTTTGTTAAAGTTTTTGTTTTTGAGTTTACTAATGGTTTATTAACTGAATAAGTTATTTTAACTGTTTGACCGTTATAACCACCAAAATCTAAAACAAGTTCAGTCTGTGCCAGATTTAAAGTAAACATAGAGTCTAGTTTAAATACTTTACCAATATCTGAACCAACTGTTACACTAGCAGAATAATCTTTTGAGTTAAATGTTGAAAACGTTTCGCCATTTCCTAATGTAATAGTAATTTGATTTGATGAGTTGATAACTTCAGTTTTTTGTCTTCTAACTTTGTAGTTTGTATCTGTAACAAAGTTATTTAAAGTTGTCTTTAATGTCTTAACATTATCGTATGGTAATTTAAATACCATAATATTGTTTTCAGGACTATTAATTTTTGTTCTTTCTCTTACAAGAATACCAGCAGTAGTAACATCACTTCCACCAACATCACTTGTTAAGAATAATGATGTGTCTGAAACAATATATGCAACTGTTCCTGTTATGTTGTTACCTGAGTCTGTATCAAATGAAATTTGATCACCAGGTTTTAAATCTGTTAAAAAGAAAGTTCCTTTTCCTAATATGTTTTTACTAGAGTTTGCAATTGAGATGTTTCCAACTAATGTTGTGTTATCACCGTAAGCAGTTGACAAAGATGTGTCAGATGTGTATGGTGGTGTTCCATCCATTGCAATTTGTTTAACTGAACTAAATTCTTTTACTGAAGCACCAGCAAGTCCTAATACTGTATTTTGAACTGTAGCAGAAGCCGAACTATCGTTTGTCACAACTTCACCAGAAGCAAATGTTCCTTCAACGTTTGCAAGAACTAAAACTCCGTGAATAGCATTTCCTGTACTTGTAAATGCCGTAACATTAGCGATTGTTGTTCCGTCTGATTCATACAACTCAAATGTGTTAGCACTGTAATCAGCATTTCTTACTGTAAATATATCACTAGTAGTTACAGCAACACTATCAACCTCAAATACAGGTGATAAGAATTTTATTTGTTGACCATCTTTTAATCCTAAAGTTCCTGAAGCAGTTACTACACTGTTTGCAGTATTAATAGATGTGATACCTTCACTGTGAGCAACACTTGAATTTTGAACAACACCAGAAGCACCTGAAGTTGAACCAGAAACAGTATCGCCTGTTGTGAATGATGTATTGTCTAATAAGTTTAAGTGTGTAAACATTTCTATATCAAATAGATAATGTTTGTAAATTGATGTATCGTCTAATATTAAATTAGCGTCTGTATCTAATGCTAATGCAGTTTCAAATCCTCTACTTTTTGCTCTACCAATTTGTGGAACAATTGCACCACTTGTTGATCTTTCAACACCTTTTGTGTTTGTAGCAACATCATGTAAATTAACTGATTTAAATGCCTCAACTGAAGCACCAAACTCAGCAAAGTCAGGTGTATTATAAATGTTTGAAACGTTAACAAAGTTATCTACATCAAAAGTTGTTTTGTTATTATTGATAATTGTAAAATCTCTTCCTTTATTTAAATTAACAAAGTTTGTGGCCATGTTTTCATTTTCATAACCATTAACGTATGCTTTAAATGGTGAAATACCAATTGCTAATTTAGATTCTAATCCACCTTCAGATGATAAGTAAATTCCTCTAACTATATCACTGTCTGAACTTGTTATATCTTTTAAATGTTCTCTTACTTCAAAATCAGGATTACCTAAAACATAGTCACCTGATTCATCAAAGGTTCTTCTAGCAAGTGTGTCTTCTAATACAGCATATTCTGTTGATCTAACTTGCGAAAGAATAATGCCATCTTTAACTCTAGCGATTTCATAAAAGTTAGAATCTTCAGTTGATGATAAAGTTCTTTTTGCAAGTGATAAAGTAACTTTTAATCTGTGAGCACCAGGAGCGTTTGCGTTTGAATATCCTTGAGCATTATCATCTAAAGATGTGTCATCTCCAGATGTAATAAAACTTTCAGTTACTTGTAGTCCAATTCTATAACTTGGTTGATTTGTATATTTGTCTAAAACTAATGATGAAGACTCAACTCTAACCATATATCCGTTAATGTAATATATTCCTGCCTCAATACCAGCGGCAGAACCAGTTGCAGTTGTATCAACGACAAATGTATCACTTGAACCTTGTGCCGTTATTGTCTCTCCATCATCAAAAACAGTTTTAATATTGTTTACTGAATCTGCTGATGTGTATTTGATGTATAGAGTATCTGGATTAGTTCCGTCTGAAGCAACTACTTTAATGACTGTAGCAGCAACTTTAGAAGTATCTCCTACTATATTTTGATCTAAGTAAGCATTTAAATCTGAATTTGATTTAGATGTAAGTTTTACAGCAGTATAATTTGTGTCTATTGAAAGTTGTCCAGGGATAACCATTGATCCTTGTTTAAAGAAATGGTCACCCATTCTTTCAACTTGATTTTGTAATATTGTTTGAGATTGTGTTAGTTCTCTTGCTTGAACAGCAAAAGATGGTCTAAACAAAATACGATGATAGTTTTTTGTTTCATTAAAATCATCAAAATATGGGCTGATGTTAAAATCAGTTGGACTTGGCATTTATTTCCCTTTGCATTAAAATTCGATAATTAATTTTATATTTTCAGTTTGATCAATAGCTCTTGCAATTCTAACTCTATTCTCAACATAAAGAATATCACCAGAGTCATGTTTAATTTCTGGTGCTGAATATCCACTTACAAACGAAACAGCGTTTATAGTTTGTGTAGATATATCAGGAGTTCCTGTTGCACTTGAACCAGGTGCGGAAACCACACCTGAACCACTAAATGGTATTTGATCTCCACTTGTAGAGACACCAGCGTCGTTGTGTCTAAACTGTGAAAAGTATAAAATATTGTTTGAAGAATCCCACTCAACTACTTTACCAGTTGCACCTGTTGTTGCCTGGTTTATTTCTTCATCTACTAAGAATGTTCCTGGAGATGGAGAAGCGGAAAGTTTAACAGCAAAAGTTGCTCTAGCTGTAATATCAGTTAAGTTAGTTCCGTTTGCGTCTGTTGGATCCTTAATTAAAGAGATTTTTCTAAAATCGTTAGCGGCAGAGAAGTCACCAGTTCCTAATGAATTGGCATTTTCAGTTCCTTCTAAAGTAGTAGTCATCATCACAAAGAAAGCACCTAACTCGGCAGGAGCATTTGATCCGTGACCACCTTTAGGTGGAATAATTACATCTAGTTCAGCACCTGAACCAGTTCCACCAGCATTTGTTCCAGCAATAATATCAGCGTCTGTGATATATGCATATGTGTATCCTGAACCATTTGATGTGATATTAATTGAAGTTACAATACCACTTTGTATAGTTGCTTCACACTCGGCAGCAGAACCACCGTTTGCAGAATAGTCACCTCTTATTGGAACACCTGTAATAATTCCTGAAGAACCACCACCATTAATTGTAAAACCAGTTCCACCATTTGCAACAGAAACAACATCAATTCTTCCATCAGTAGCCGCAGCCGCAATAGTAGAATCAGTTGCCACAGGCATAAAATCAGTTGATAAGAAATTAACTTGTTGAGCAGCACTTAATGTGTAAATGTATTTCCATTTATATCCGTCAGATGTGATTACAAAAGGTGTAGTAGATGTTCCAGTTGGTTCTACTGTTGAAGCAGCACCACCGTTATTATCTAAACACTTATAAACACTTCTTGCTGTTGTAAGTACATAATAGGATGCGTCAAACAAAGTTGTTGCACCACTATTTGATGTTCTTCTTGTTGATGAACTATTAGGAACATATTCCTCATAATCGTGTCTATACATATCATAAACTGTTCCAGATATCCAGTTTCTTCTTGGACATACTTGTGCTACATCATTACCAGTTATTCTCTTGGCAGCGATTAATTCATCAAAGTTATTAAATTCGTTTATTACACTATCACCAGGAGTTTCTGGTATAGTTTCAGTACCTTCAAAATCTGTTCTTCCGTCAGGTCTTGTAAAAGTACCATATTCTCTAATTCTACCTATACCTAGATAGTAGTAATTAGGGTTTGTTTCTGTGAAAGACTCTCTAAAGTTTTCAGCATTATTAAGTCTAAATTTGTTTGTTACTATTGCTGGCATTTCCTATCCTTTTCAATATTTATATAACTTATTAATATTGTTTTTAATATTTATAATCATTCCGAAGAACATTTCACATCTATTTTATCTTTATCTTTAGGACGATCTATAATAGATTTGAACGACTCATACACTTTTTCTGGTTCTACCATGATATTACGAGGATCACTAGGATCAAATTTGTTCTCATTCCACTTATTTCCCATGTGAAATTGTAAGTTTTTATGATGTGTATAACCAAATTGAGTCCATCTTGTACTTCCCCAAACAATGACACCTCTTGTTTTAGTTGAAGCCGCAAAATGTTGTAAACATGAATCTATACCGATAAATGCTTTTGCATTTTTAAGTAATTCATGTAATTGTGACCAATGTAAAGGACATTTGATAGTTCCTTGATAACTTGGTTCATTTGGCAATGTACAATCAATAATAGTTAATTTAGGATATTCTTGTTTGATTGTGTTAATAACTGTTTGTGCTAAGTAATGTGGATAGATACGGCCAGGATTATTATTATTATATGGAGTATTAGCGGCACCTCCTGTCCAACTACTTTGACCACCAGAAAACTGAATTAAAATATAATCATTAATTTTATTATCTAGCAACCATTTATCTACTGATTCTTTTAAATGATCTGTAAACATTTTAGGAACCATGCTTCTTTCAAATTCAACACCATGTAACTTACTATATGCTTCAATTAAATGTTGATTACCAAATTGAAAATTTGATTTGTAAGGTTCTGAATAGTAAATATTATCACTACTCATTATTCTTTTATCGTTTAAAGGAATTGTTTGTTCAAATGCTAATTTAACATTTGGATTGTTTGCAAAACATCCAACATACGGTGTATAGACTTGTATTGGTTGTCCTGCCTTTTCGGTTAATTTATCTACTAGTGATGTGAACGTTGAACATTTACCAACCCCACCTTCAACTATGTAAGTGTCTAATGTCATAATAACTCCATAATTTTTAATAATTTAATAATACTATATATACGTCTCTTAAACAGTAGGTGCCGAAGACTTATAAGGATGATTACTTGGTAAATTACCAGATAATCCCCATTTATGTGCCAAGTATCCTTCAGCCGTTTGAAAGTAAGACATATCAGTACCACTTGTTCCTGGTTGTCTTGCATAAGCAACTGATTCTGCCATTCTTCCGTCTAATTCTTGCGATGATCTATTTCTCATAAATCTTACTTGTTGCCTTATTTGTAAACTATTGTCATAATCATTTACTGGATTAAATGCGTTAGAACCGTTTACTCTAAGGCCAATTTGATTTCCTGTTTTATTGAAAAATACACCAACAATAGCCCAGACGGACCTTGTTACACTCATCCAGTTCCATTGTTGAAGATTACCAATTGTTGAACTAATCCTACTACTAGTTAATCCATCTAAATCTAATTCTCCTGGCCAAGTATTATTACTTGCACCTGAACTTATGGCATAATCTCTTTTTGGACTTTGATCTGTTTCTAATGACCAAAATGAATCTTGGGTAGAGTCTGTACCATGAAATTGAAATACTCCTACAGACCAATGATCTCCACTACTACTAACCTGACTATTTACATAACTTCCACTTTGTATATATTCATTGCTACCACTAAAATCAGCAACATCTCTACTATTTAATCCATTAGTTATAATTGTTGGTGTTCCACCAATAGAAAAACTGTGTTTTCCAGCCTTATCTGTCAGAGATAATATTGTACTTCCACTTTTTGAAATAGTACTACTATCATCAAAGTCAACCCACCAAGCAAGAAATCCTAAATCGGATGGTGCCCATGGAGTAGCTGGTGGTGCTGAAGAAGTTGCTCTTCTTCTCATTGAATGTCCTATTGAACTAAATGACGAACCCATGTTATCTCCTATGAATAACTAACTGATTGACCTGTAACAACGTAAGAACTTCCTGTATAGTAAATTGAAAATGATATAATATCAATACCATTAGCAGTACCACTTGGTGTTGATCCACCTTGCCAGTTTATAATTGTACCTGAACCATTAATATTTAATATTGTTATCATATAAGGTGTTGAACCTTGATCCCAGATTACAGTAATATTAGTACCTTGATTATTTGATAATGATAAATTACTTACGTTTAAAGTTTTAAAATTTGTAGCACTACTAATAAATAAATTATGAGATACTAAAGCAGATAATCCTATTGTTGAACTAGAACCACTATGCGTCAGAAATGATTCTATAATTCCACCATCAGATAATCTTAAACTACCAGTAATATCTTTATCGTTAGTATCTAAATCCCCACCAAGCTGTGGAGTTGTATCATGTAAAATGTTTAAAGCTTGAATATTATGTGAACCTGCTACAGCTGAATAAACTAAGTAACCATTATCGATGGTAGAAGTATTTACGTCTGTTAAACCACCAAGCGTATTTGATGTAGCTGTCCAAGTATAATCTGAACCATCCCAAGTTAAAACTTCATTAAGTCCTGCTGAACTTATATTTAAATGTGTATCAACGTCTGAGTCTGTGTATGGATTTGGAGATGATGGAGGTGGTGCCCAAACATAATCTGTTCCTGACCAACTTAAATATTGGTTATTTGTAGCACTCGATATATTTAAATGTGTATCAACGTCTGAGTCTGTATATGAATTAATATTTGCACCATCAATTGTTATTGTGTTACTTGTAACACTTGCTGAAATTCCATTTGTTCCTTGTATAGTTAAGATTTCTCCTAAAGCAACTGTGTCTGTTGTTGAACTTGTGTCTCTTATTGTAATTGTGTTATCTGTAAAAACAAGATTACCAGCACCATCAGTTGATATAAGTTGATTTGCAGTACCATCTGATTGTGGCCAAGATAATCCATCCAATACAATACTTCCAGTTCCATCAGGAGTGATATTAATATCTCCATCGTTAGTGGATACTATTGCCTGTGTTGAAACATCTAAGTCACCTGCCAACGTTGGATTTGGATCTTCTTGTTGTCCTTGTATTTCTACTGTTCCATTAGGAAGAAGAAAGTTTGGAAATGTTCTTGTTATCTGTCCCATAGTTTATTCCTTATAGTGGTAAATACCTTACTTGTATTTCTGAACTTGCTCCTGGAGCAAGAACGAAAGTTAATGTTGTTCCTGAAATTGTATAGTCATCTGTTGGAACTAAAACTATTCCGTTTACAATTACAAATACATCATCAACAGTTCTGCCACTTTGATTTAATGTAAATGAACTTGTTGATTCATCACCTGTAAATTTCTGTGTACCATATGAGTTAGCACTCTTATTGATAGTTACTGTGTTGCCTGAAGCAGATGTTGTAATTCCTGTTCCACCAACAAGTGTTA